>Ga0308161_1000171_pt1 | contig 160626 bp, 136 predicted proteins | sample PhyFR2_FD_201034 | JGI IMG/M metagenome (GOLD analysis project Ga0308161, IMG submission 201034) | Phyllosphere microbial communities from UC Gill Tract Community Farm, Albany, California, United States - DLSLF.R2 | ecosystem: Host-associated > Plants > Phyllosphere > Unclassified | place...
CTCAAGGATTATAGCCTGGCTACGACCCGTGATGTAAAGTCCATATCGAATAAAAAAGACGGAAGATTGCAGTATTCCTGCAACTCTTCCGTCTTTTCTCTGCTGTTTATTTAGTTCAGTTTGTAGAGCAACTCTCCTGCTTGTGTTGCTGTATTACCAGCAGGCTCCAAATTATTATAATTTTGAATATTGGTTACGATCACTGGTGTAATGGTCTCATAGCCATCGGCACGAACAGCTTCCAGATCGAATTCCATCAACAGATCACCGATCTTCACTTCCTGACCTGCCTGGGCATGCGGTGTAAAGTGTTTGCCTTTCAGCTTCACGGTGTCAATACCGATATGGATCAGCATCTCGGTACCTTCCTCGCTGACCAGACCAATAGCATGACCACTCTTCGATACAGAGAAAACCGTACCATTGACCGGAGCGACCACACGGCCCTCGGAAGGCTCAATCGCTACACCTTTACCCATAATCTCTTGAGCAAATGCCGGATCGGGAACTTCACTCAGCGGCTTCACTTCGCCACTTAGCGGACTCATGATCTGTGCAGGAATCACTGCAGCCTGCTGGGATTCATGGTCAATCAGAGTAGCGGCTACAGCGCTCGTATTTGCTGCTGCAGGAGTTGCAATTTCTTCTGTGACAGCTTCAGCTTCAGCATCTTCTTCGCTGTCTTCCTTGATTCCCATAAAGTATGTTACTGCTGCTGCAACTACCAAGGCAATAACCCCACCAATCAATGCATAGACCAGGGTACTAATCTGTGGACTGATAAAGGCTGCGATACTAGGCAGACCGACCAGACCTGTAATAACATAGGATTTGACGTGCATGATTCCCATAAATGCGCCACCTACGGCACCACCGATCAGTGCAGCGATAAACGGCTTTTTGAACTTCATGTTGACCCCGTACATTGCTGGCTCGGTAATCCCCATCACGGCCGTCAAACCTGTCGAGTAGCCAAGCGATTTTAGCTGTTTATTCTTCCCGCGCAGACCTACTCCCAGTGCTGCCCCTGCTTGTCCCAGATTGGCTGCAAACATAAGCGGAATAATAAAATCATACCCAAGTGTTGTAATAGAACCAATCACGATTGGTGTCAGTGCATAGTGCATACCGGTAATGATCAGCAGAGACATTGTTCCACCAATCAGAATACTTGCCAGTACAGATACATTATCAAACAACCATGTAATACCACCGGATAGTCCATTACCGATCAGGGAACCGAGTGGTCCAACAGCGATCAATGTGAGCGGTACCATAATTAGCAGTGTTACAGTAGGTACAATCAGCAATTTAACAGAAGAATGCGTAATACGATCAATTGCTTTCTCTACATAGGAAGCAATCCAAATGGCGATAACGATCGGAATAACGGTCGATGAATATGTGGCTGCCAGAACAGGCAGGCCTGCAAACGATACCGTATCTCCCGGTGCAAGCAGTGCTGTAATCGTCGGGTGCATAATGGCTGCACCAAGCGCTGCACCAATATACATATTACTGCCAAGCTTGCGGGCCGCACTCACTGCTAGGATAATCGGCAGGAAGTAAAAGGCACCATCACCAATCGCAGACAGAATAATATAAGTAGAACTCTTGTCGGACATCCAGCCTACAGCGACCAGAATTGCGATAATCCCTTTGATCATACCTGCACCGGTGATTGCTGGCAGAATCGGGGTGAACATACCGGAAATAAAGTCAAATAATGCGCTTACCGGATTGCGTTTCTTTTTCGGCCGATCACTGCTGGCTTCCATACGCTTGCCACCGGACATCGCGCCGGATAATTCTTTGTAGACAGCAGCCACATCATTACCGATAATAACCTGGAACTGTCCTCCATTTTTCATAACGCCCATAACACCCGGTGTTTTCTCCAGTTTGGCTTTATCTGCTTTGTTATCATCATGCAGATTGAACCGCAGTCGGGTCATACAGTGTGTAACCTGATCGATATTTTCTTCCCCTCCGACCAGCTGCAATACGTCTTTTGCCACTTTCGCTTTATCCATGTCAGACACTCCTTTTAAATGGAACAACAGTTATTTATTGTATGGTTGTGCATATAAAAAAACCTAAATGTGGATGAATGAACCGCGGCAGCCTGTAAGCTGGTGGTATGTATCATTCAACGACATTTAGGTTTTGCCTACCAAAAGTAACAATCCCTGCCGGGTATTATGTTGTACTGGCTAATTACGCGCTTTCATCTTGCTGAATACCATTGTATGGATGCTTATGATGGTTGCTTGTCTGCTGCTCTGTAACTGCTATGCTTGTTCTACATTTTCTTTTTTGGTAACTCTCTCGATATGAATAGTCAGATAAAGCAGCTCTTCATTGGAGAGATCCCGTTGATGAATCTTGCGAGTATAATCCTGAATTTTCAGTGCACAGGCATATGCCTGAGGATACTGCGACTTTACCATATCGTGCAGTGGACTGTCACCCTGATCACTCGCTGCGCCGCTCACTACTCGCTGCGCGAAAAACTTGAGATGGGTCAGGAAACGGAAATAGTTAAGCGATTCTTCATCCAGCTCGATTACAAAATGCCGGGTAACAATGCGAAGTACATCTTTGACAATATTGGTCATGCTGACTGTTTCGCTCATCTGTCCGTTCAACTGGGAATTCACAAAATGCAAAGCAATGAATCCACCTTCATCTTCAGGAAGCGATACACCGAGCTTGTCCTCAATCATCTGCAACGCTTTGGTACCAATAAAGTATTCCTTGCGATATAACTTTTTGATTTCCCATAGTAAAGCATTCTTGATTTCCAATCCCTGCCGATGCCGTTCAATAGCAAAATGAATATGGTCTGTCAGCGAAATATAAATGCTGTCATGCAGCTTACTGCCTAATACAGTCTGCGCATACTGGATAATCTCATCCGAGCATTCCATGTATTCAATCGGAATATCCGACAACAAGGTCATTAACTTATCCGACACTTCCTGACTCTCCAGCTTGAATACCTTTTCAATTTTCGCTTCATCGATAAGGTCATCCGGATGTTTCTTGAACCCGATCCCCCGGCCCATGACGACCAATTCCTGTTTGCCAGGATCTACAACGGTGACGACATTGTTATTCAGAACCTGCGATATTTTCATTCTCATCACCTTTTTTTATAAAAATACTTAAAAAGGCAAAACCAAAAATGACATGCTCGTCAGTTTCGGTTTTGCCTGATTTCTCAGTAACAATCCGTGTTTTGGTTTCTATACATTCATACTAACATAGGCGACAAAAAATGACAACCACATTTGTAAGCCTTTTCTCCTGTACGGAATTATAGTTATTTGTATAGAAAGATATTACCCGGTAATGAGTATTTTTACACAAATTGTCGAAAAATATTATTTAATTAGTTCAAAAGTCTGCTCCAGCGTACTGCCGGAATGTGTGCCGACATAGACTTTAAAGTCACCTTCTTCGGCTGTCCACTCCAATCTGGCGTTGCAGTATTCCAAATCCTGCTCGGTGATCACAAATTCGATTTGTGCCGATTCTTGCGGCGCCAGCTGGACTTTCCGGTAGCCTTTTAATTCTCTGACCGGTCGGACAGTCGTTCCGTACATATCCTGAATATACATCTGGGCGATTTCCTCTCCAGCCATGCTACCGGTATTGGTCACTGTTGCAGTCACCGTAATATGCTCTCCACTCTTCATCTGCTGACGATCGAGCTGCAGATTAGAATAGCTGAACTCGGTGTAGCTCAGTCCATACCCAAATGGATATAGCGGATCATTAGGACCATCAAGATATTTGGAAATGTATTTCTCCTCCTGGTTCTCTGCAGTCAATGGACGACCTGTATTAAATCGATTGTAGTAAATCGGAGACTGGCCGAGATGTTTGGGAAAGCTCATGGTCAGCTTGCCGGTCGGATTATAGTCGCCTGTCAGTACATCTGCAATGGCATGTCCTGCCTGAGAGCCGAGGAACCATGTCTCTACAATCGCATCTACATTTTGCTCATACCAGTCGAGTACCAGTGGACGACCATTGGTCAGTACGAGTACGACCGGTTTCCCTACCGCAACGACGGCTTCGGCCAGCTGCTGCTGAACAGCAGGAATAGAGATATCCATACGGGATGCTGCTTCTCCGGACATTTCGCTATGCTCACCCAGCGCCAGCAGCACGATGTCTGCAGCTTCTGCAGCGCGAACAGCTTGCTCAATGCCGCCCTCTATCGGATCGTTCACACCGCTGCCTTCGGCATACAGTAGATGGTCTTCATCGATTCCTTTGGCTGTTAATCCTTCCAGCAGCGTCACCGTTTCTTCCTTGTAACGGGAGAACTGCCATGTACCCAGCATGTCCTTGCTATCGGCGAACGGTCCGATAACGGCGATTTTCTGTGTGCCGGCCGCTGCTGCTTCAGTCTGCACAGGCAGGGTCTGATCCTGATTTTTGAGCAAAACAATCGACTTGCGTGCAAGCTCCCGACTGGCCTGCAGATGATCGGCATGGAAGTGGTACTCTTCTTCTTTTTCCGGACGGATATAACGGAATGGATCATCCATGATACCGATTTTGTATTTATAAATCAGAATCCGGCGTACTGCCGCATCAATCTGCGCTTCTTGTACTTTGCCTTCTTCAATTAATTGTGGCAGGTAGTTCTCATACAGCTGTGTGACCATCTCGATATCCATGGTTGCTTCCAGAGACTGACGGGCTGCATCTTTGCGATCACGAGCGGCTCCATGAATATAAATCTCATCCACTGCGCCATAATCGGAAATCAGCATCCCATCGAATCCGAGCTCTTCACGCAGCAGATCATGCAGGATAAACTTGTTACCCGCAACAGGAATACCATTATAAAAGTTAAAAGCATTCATGACCGAAGCAGAACCTGCTTCCAGACCTGCCTTGAATGGAGGCAAATACACATTGCGCAGCGTCCACTCCGACATATCGACTGTATTGTAATCACGTCCTGCTTCGGAGGCGCCGTAACCAATAAAATGCTTCAGGCAGGCAATCAATGTCTCTTCACTGAACAGACTGTCTCCCTGGAATCCTTCAACCTGGGCACGTGCGATCAATGAACCCAGATATGGATCTTCGCCTGCACCCTCCATGACACGACCCCAGCGGGCATCACGGCTAATATCTACCATAGGCGCATGGTTATACGTAATACCCGATGCTGTTGCTTCTTTGGCTGCAATCATGCAGGCACGCTTGATCTCCTCAAGATCCCAGCTGCACGCCCAGGCCAGCGGAATAGGGAAAATCGTCTGGTACCCATGAATAACGTCGGCATTAAACATCAGCGGAATACGCAATCGGGACTGTTCTACAGCCATTTTTTGCAAATCAAAAGTACGACGGCTGTTAAATGCGCCCAGGATAGATCCTACACGTCCTTCACGGACAAGCAGTTCGGTCGGATCCGCTTCGATCTCTCCACCAAAAGCGAATTCGGAATCGGCGCACTGACTCATTTGACCAATTTTCTCAGCCAGGGTCATCTCATTAAGCAGCTGCTCGGCAGATTCCCGGATATTCTCATCACTGCGTGGCGTTACATCCTGTTTGCGGTATGGAGCAACCAGTGCAGACAGTTCTGCATGTATATTGGATTTTTGAATAGTCATAATCGTATCCCATCCCCTGTATCATAATAAGTTGGACCAGACAGTGTAACCATAACGTAACGGTTGGATTATTATTCAAACCTTCCGTTTGCTCATGGTTATAATAAATCGGTATTGTCTGGATAATCTAATAAGCTTATCTATAATGTAGGCTTATTCGCCGGGCATTTATGGTATTATTCTTTAATTTTTGGTAAAATCGCGATAATTGCATATAGAGCTGCTTACCCAAAAGAGATACGGAGGGAATCAACAATGAATACCGAGTTTCTCAGTCTACTTCGTTTTATGATGAAAATGTTGTATGTGGAATATCACATGCCTATGTATATTCTGGATATAAACGGAGAAATGATTGACGAGTATCCGATCCAGCCTTTTAACCCGCTGTATGCAGATAAACTGCAGGGTCTTGCTTTACTGACAGCACAAATACCGGATGATTATCCGGCGGTCAAAGCTACCAATTTTCTGGAGCAGTATCTGATGATTCCGCTTCACCATAATAATGTGCGTCAGGGCACGCTCGTTGCCGGTCCCTTTTTTCATGCGATCGTGCCGGAAGAATTGGTCAAAGGCATTATTCGCGATTACCATCTGACTTTTCGCCAGCAGGATAATGTACTGGAATTTTATCGGCGGGTACCCCTGATTTCCAAGGAACGAATCTACAATGCTGCTGTGATGATCCATTATATGCTGTATCAGGTTCAGCTCGATATCGCTGAAGTTATCCAACATACCCTGTATATCGATATTGTCCCCAGCGATCTGCCTGCTGTTCCGGATGAACCGCCTTCCCCCTATGACAATTACGAACAGCATTCTCAGACTTCCTATCATCAGAATCCGGAAATGGAAAAGGTCTTCCTGCAGTACATCCGTGAGGGACGCAAGGAAGACCTCGTAAAATGGGAACTGGGATTTCCTACAGAAAAACTGGGCGTACTGTCCAAAAAAAGCCTGCTGCGCAGCGAGAAAAATCTGGCAATCTGCTCTATCACACTCGCTACCCGTGCTGCTATGGATGGCGGAGTTAATGCCGAGATTGCCTACACGCTCAGCGACCTTCATATTCAGGCGATTGAAGAATGTCAGACACCTGCCGAAGTGAAAATTGCTCTGCAAAAATGCCATACCGACTTTGTTGATCGTGTACTGGAAGGTCAGCGGAAGCGGTATTCGGAAGAGATTAATATTTGCCGGAATTATATTTTCAATCATCTGTATGAACCGATTCATCTGCATCAGCTGGCAGCCGCTGCCCAGCTCAATGCCGACTATCTGTCACAAGTGTTCCGACGTGAGACCGGGGTATCTCCTGTTATGTATATTCAACAGGCCCGAATCGAGGAGGCCAAGCGGCTGATTGGTCTCTCCGCCCACTCGCTGGCAGAGATTGCAGCAATGCTGCAGTTTCATGATCAGAGCTATTTCACCAAGATATTCAAAAAATACGTGGGCATCACACCCAAGCAGTATCGTAAAAATCCGACAGGCGGTGAACGCGCAGCACTGATAGCCCATCAGATGGCTTGACTTAAACGAGACAAACAAGGAAGTTAATTATGGATCGTCTCGGATAAAATCTGCTTGGCAGTCGTCCAGTGAATGTCCGAATAACGATCATTATCTATCTGCTGCAGCTTGCCGGCACCGGTGAACATACCATTCATATACTGCATACCCTGCCAGGCCGGAAAAGCATCCTGCTTCTTCCTGTCAAACCGGCGTGCTACTCCTGTCAGAAACTCCAGACGCTTGTGGCCTCCTGCTCGAAGCAGACGATAATGCTGGCCGCTGATCTCGCTCATGATAGCTACCAATTGGCTGGCACTCACCTGATCGCCAGCAATATGAAGAAAACGCGGCGTATCCTGATCCAGAGCAGCTCGCGCCGTATAGACAGCTACATTATCCTTGGTAGTGAAATCCATGAGCTGATCTGCATTTTCCCAATATAAGATGCGTTTATAGCGGAAGAGTACAATGGGCGCCATACCGGTCAACAGTTCGCCAAATGCTCCATTCAAGATGGAAGTCGCTTTGATCGGCGCTTCGTCCAGCCGCTTCATAAATTCACGACGCAAGTTCAGATTTCGATTGGACCCTTCCGGTAAATGACGATAGTCCATAGAGTAATCGGATGGGATAAACCGGGGCACTCCTGCCTGAACAGCTGCATTCAGCAGCAACGTCTGGGTATCGATGATCACATCACGTAGTCCATTCAGTACGGACACTACACAGAAGACATCCGCGCAGGCTTCTCGTAGCGCTGTCGTATCATTGTAATCAATCGGAACAGGCACTGCACCCAGCTGGCGCAGATGCTCCAACTTGCTCGCTGCTGTAGTGGGACGGACAATCGTTTTGACTCGTGCTCCTTGCTCAATAAGAGCTTTGGTAATGCGTTCACCGAGATCTCCGGTGGCCCCGGCAAGGAGTATGGTTGTACGGGAATTATTCAAAAGAACATCCACCTTTTAAGTATATTTTGTTATTTCTTATTCTCGACCATTAACCAGCAGCTTGTACATAAAATAACCCTCTCTCCTGCTATTTTTATGCAGTGTGAGAGGGTTGTTATAATTTACTTGTTCACCGGATGAATCTTCCAGATCTCGGACGCATATTGTCCAATCGTGCGATCACTGGAGAATTTGCCGGAGTGGGCGATATTATGAATCGATCGTTTCAGCCAGTCTTTCTGATTGCGGTAGGCTGCTTCGATCTGTACATGCGATTCGGCATAGGAATCGAAATCCTTGAGCATAAAATACTCGTCATTGCCATCCAGCAGCGAGCGATACAAGGAGTCAAACTCATAGGAATTCTGGGCAAACGGACCCGGAGTGACCAGCTGATCGACCACTTCTTTGATCCGTGGATCGCTGTTGTAGATATCCCGTGCGTTGTAGCCGCCATGCTGGTAATAGTTCATTACCTGATCCGCTGTCAGACCGAAAATGAACATATTGGCATCTCCCAGCATTTCATACATTTCTACATTCGCACCATCCATCGTACCGATCGTCAGTGCTCCGTTCATCATCAGCTTCATATTCCCTGTACCAGAAGCTTCCTTACTCGCTGTAGAGATCTGTTCACTGACATCGGCTGCCGGAATGATCTTCTCTGCCAGCGATACCGAATAATTTTCCAGGAAAAAGACATTCAGCTTGTCCTTCACATCCGGATCGTTATTCACTACATTAGCTACCGTATTAATCAGCTTAATCGTGCTTTTTGCCAGATAATAGCCTGGTGCCGCTTTGGCTCCAAATATAAAGGTACGCGGCACCATATCATGGGACGGCATTGATTTGAGTTGATTGTACAGATACATAACATGCAGAATATTCAGGAATTGACGCTTGTACGCATGCAGACGCTTCACCTGAACATCGAAGATGGATTCGGTATTCACAACCGTTCCATACTTTTGTTCGATATAAGAAGCCAGACGCTGCTTGTTATGCTGTTTGATTGCAGCAGCTTTTTCCTGAAATCCGGCGTCTTCGCTATATTTGAGAATGCCGACCAGTTCCTGTGGATGAGTGATCCAGCGACTGCCAATCGAGTCACTGATCAGATCGCATAGTTCGGGATTGGCATGCATCAGCCAGCGACGATGGGTAATTCCGTTTGTTTTATTATTAAAACGCTGCGGATACAGCTCATAAAAATTACGCATTTCCCGCTCTTTGAGGATATCCGTGTGCAGCGCAGCAACTCCGTTAATGCTGTGACTGCCGGCAATCGCCAGGTGAGCCATTTTGACCTGATCATCATAGACGATCGCCATATGTGCGACACGATCCGGATCATCAGGATACTTATCCATTAACATTTTGCAGAAACGGGTATTGATCTCTTCAATAATCATATACACACGCGGCATCAATTCGCGGATCATCTGTGCCGGCCATCTCTCCAGTGCTTCACTCAGGATCGTATGGTTGGTATAGGAAACGGTACGACATGTAATATCCCAAGCCGCATCCCATCCATAGCCCTTTTCATCCATCAGGATCCGCATCAGTTCCGGAATAACCAGTGTCGGATGCGTATCATTAATATGGATCGCAATCTGATCCGGCAGATGATCATAGCTCAGATTGAGCTTATCATACGTACGCAGAATACTCTGCAGACCGGCAGAACAGAGGAAGTACTGCTGCTTCAGACGCAGCAGACGACCTTCGTAATGGCTATCATCCGGATACAGGAACTCTGAGATCGATTCGACCGAGCGGTTATAGTTCAGGTAATTGTAATAGTTGCCACCATTCGCCATATTGCGGTTGGCCATCTCGCGTACCGGCTCTGCACTCCACAGTCGCAGTGTATTGATATGATAGTCTGGATTGCTGCCTTTGTAACCAATTACTGGCACATCATAAGGCACTGCCCAGACCGCTTCATAATCACGCGTCGAAAAGTACAGCTCGCCATCTTCTTCGCGAGTCTCAACCTGACCTCCAAAGCGTACTTCCACTTTGCGATCAGCGCGACGAACTTCCCATTCAAATCCCTTTTGCAGCCAATCATCCGGCAGTTCCACCTGGTTGCCATCGACAATTTTCTGCTCAAATAATCCGTATTGATAACGTATTCCGCAGCCATGACCTGCATATCTCAGCGAAGCCAGAGAATCGAGGAAGCAGGCAGCCAGGCGACCGAGACCGCCGTTGCCAAGACCTGCATCCGCTTCTTCCTCTTCTATATCCCCGAGGGATATACCCAGATCTTCCAGACCTTCCTTGACCGTCTTCAGCATGCCCATATTCAGCAGATTGTTGCCAAGCAGACGACCAATCAGGAATTCAAGCGACAGGTAATACACCTGCTTTTCCTGGTCCTGGCGCAGCTCACGGTTCGTAGCTGCCCATTCCCGGCCTGCAAACTCGCGCAGCATCCGGCTCAGAATCGTATAGACATCTTCATTGGACACTTCGTCCAGCGGCTTCCCCAGCTTGGAGACAACATTGTTCTGAAAGATCTGTTTAAATTCTTCTTTGTTTTTAAACAAAAGTGTATTCCTCCTGCAGTCAGATTAGCATCAGCGTTTACAGAGAAGTACTTTTGGCGGTTACATAAGGATGTTTTACATCACCGATCAATGTGCGATCGTGAGTGATTTGTACATCCTTGTCGAGAATCACATTTTCGAGCACTGCTCCAGACTCAATCGTACATTTTTGCAGGATGATCGAGTTGATGACCTTGGCGCCTTTTTCAACTTTAACGCCGCGGAACAGAATACTATTATCCACTTCGCCGCCAATTACGCAGCCGTTCGCTACGAGGGAATTATGCACCTGCGCCGATTCCAGATACTTGGCCGGAGCTTCGTATTTGATTTTGGTCTGAACCGGATTCTCGCGGAACAGCTGATGATAATTGTCTGGGCAGAGCAGATCCATACTATTTTTATAATAGCTCTCTACCGAGTTAATGACCGCATTATAGCCTGTGTATTCATAACCGGCTATTTTCAGATGATTCGGATTGTTCTGAATGGCATCGCGGAAGAAATAACTTTTGCCATGGGCGATGCAGTAATTCACCTGCTCCAGGTATAGATCCTTGCTCATAATGAATGCTTCGAGGTAAATATTGTTATGATCCAATTCCTGATGGATATCGGTAACAAATCCACTTTCATCCACTTCGATTCGGCGGCAGGCACCATGCTCAGGCATAAGCTCGTCCACTTTTTTGTAAATGACAGTTACATCTGCACCTTTTTCCAGATGATAGGCGTAGACGTCCTTATAATCAATCTTGTTCACATGCTGGGTACCGGTATGAATAATAATGTCACCGGTACTGCGATGGAAGAAATCCATATTATTATGGATATGCTGCAGATCACCTGTCGATGTATCGGTCGGATCATGCCAGTCCGGTGGAAGAATGAAGAGTCCACCACGTTTGCGGTCCAGATCCCAAGGTCTGCCTTCTCCCAGATGATCCATTAGAGAACGGTATTTGCGGCGGACAAACAGCGAGATATCCTGTGCCCCTGCGTACATCATGTTGGACAATGCAAAGTCAATCAAACGGTAACGACCTGCAAACGGAACTGCCGCGCCGCAGCGGAAATAAGTTAATTCCTTCAATTGATCCAGTTCATGATCGAGATTAATAACGCCTACAAATCCTTTCATTGCAGTCACCGTCCTCTATATTATGATTCATTGGTTACGAGCATGATTTCCTTTTCATCCGTACGTTCCACACCGATCTGTGCTCCATCTTCCAGCACCATGTCTTCATTGACAATCGCTTTGTGAATACGTACATTCTTGCCGATTTTGACGCCTGGCATAATCACGGAATCCGTAATAACACTGCCTTCACCGACTTCAACATTGAAGAAGAGAACCGAGTGTTTTACTTCACCGTGAACGATGCACCCTTCATTGACAATACTATCCTGAACGACTGCCGAAGGTGCAATATAGGCGGCGGGCTGATTCGGACTGCGTGTGAAGATTCTCCAGTTCGGATCATTCAAATCCAGCTCCGGTGCTTCGGACAGCATATCCATGTTCGCTTCCCACAAGCTCTCGATTGTACCTACATCGCGCCAGTATCCTTCGAATGGATAAGCGTATAAGGTTTTGTTATCGCCAAGCAGTAATGGAATCAGGTCTTTACCAAAGTCATAAGAGGAAGCGGGATCTTGCTCATCCTTGATCAGATAGGATTTGAGCACATCCCATTTAAACAGATAGACACCCATAGAGGCCAGTGTGCTTTTCGGGTTCTTTGGTTTTTCATCGAATTCATAGATTTTGAGGTCATCGTGGGTATTCAGCATACCGAAACGGCTGGCTTCTTCCAGCGTTACATTCACGACAGAGATGGTGCAGTCTGCATTTTTTTCTTTATGATAATCAATCATTTTTTGATAATCCATTTTGTAGATATGGTCACCTGACAGAATCAGCACATGCTCGGGATCAAAGCTCTCTACGAACTTGAGATTGCGGTAGATTGCATCCGCTGTACCCTGATACCAGCTGCTGCCTTCCTGGCGTTCATGCGGTGGCAGTACGAATACCCCACCATTTTTGCGATCCATATCCCAGTCGTTACCGACTCCTATGTACGCATGCAGGAGTGTCGGCTCATATTGTGTCAGAACACCTACAGTATCAATGCAGGAATTGGCACAGTTGCTGAGCGGGAAGTCAATAATCCGATACGTTCCGCCAAAATAGACGGCTGGCTTTGCCAGTGATTTGGTCAAATCTTTCAGTCTCTTGCCTTGTCCTCCGGCAAGCAGCATAGCCACTACTTCTTTTTTACTCATGGGAAAGCCTCCTTGGTATGAGTTGTCATATTCTTTACCTGAAATACGATAACGCTGAGAGACTAATACTGAATTGCATTTGAGCCAGATCATTACCGCTTAATAAAGGGGAGACTTCCTCGTGACGCATCGGATCGCAACTGCTGTCCGTTACAGCTGGATAGCTTACAGATTCTCCTGAAAACGGATACCCGTAATACTCTCTGCACGGCATGCTTCCACAAATTCAGCCGAAGCCACGATCAGACTGATATCTTCATTGGAGCGGACCAGACCGTGCCCCTGAAGCGCGTCAGGCCCGAAAGCCACCGAAATCAAATGCGGCGGGCTGCCATGTATGCCTGGAAGCAGCGGCACATATACCGACTCCTCCATATCCAGGCAGTTGATTACGCTGGTGATGTTGGGAACCTGGAATCCTTTGAGTGGTTCGCCATTAACGGTCACCTCTGCATCAATCAGCTGTACATCCCTGGGTGCATACTTGCGGATCAACGCCGCCAGACGCGGGCCAATCAGATCCGGCCCATCTGTCATAAACCAGTCAAAATGAAGCAACCTTCCAAGATCCACTTCTCCCTGAAGATGAAACTTGGGGGATTTGGCCCAATCTTTTTGCACCGTACCCTTCTTGAAATTCAGGTGATCCGGTGAATCGTGGAAACTGTACTTGAACCAGTAACGGTCCGGGTAAATCTCTGCCGGTAGCAGGATATAACACATAGGCATCTCTTCCTTTCGAGAACGGCAGGCAAATCATAGATACAAAGAAATGATTCAATAGCCCTAATAATAATGATGCTATGGTATATTTCTACATCGAGGCAGCATTAACCTTCAAATTCAAAACGCATTTGTACATTTCTTCATCTATTTTCCTTTTTTGTTGCTGCCTGTCTTCCCGGCACTGCTTATATACCCGAAAAATCAGTTGTCGCCACTTTTTTGCAAAAGGATTTTAATAATCAGTTCACAAATTTTATATTTTCTATCTTAAATAGGAAGCCGCAAGCTCGCTGATATAACGATTTTGGCGAGTGATTTCTTCTCTGCGCGGCATTTCTTGCCAGCGCTGTACATCATCCATCCAGGTCGTCGGGAGTTCGACAGGACTTTCTCCCTGCCATTGCTTAAGCCAGGAGTCTGGCAGGGACAGCAGTGGTTCTCTCGCGATCTGCTCCAGCAGAGGATGATTGCTCATCTCCAGCCATACGAGCGACCATGCTCTTGGTACAACACGCCAAATGTCATACCCGCCTCCACCGAGCGCTACCCAGCGTCCTTCGCACCAGGTATGAGCAGCCTCATGAATCATGCGGGGCATCTGCCGATAAATCTCCATGGAGCAGTGAATATGGGATAGTGGATCGAGCGCATGAGCATCGCATCCATGCTGACTGATAATAATATCTGGCTTTGCCCGTTCCATCACTTGAGATAGCGTCGCCTCGAAACATTCCAGCCAGGAAGCATCTTCCGTATAGGGCTCTACCGGGACATTCAATGTGAAACCGAATCCTTCACCTGCTCCCCGTTCCTCGACCAGCCCTGTACCCGGAAACAAATACTTGCCTGTCTCGTGAATCGAATATGTGAATACATGCGGATCGGTATAAAAGCACATCTCCACTCCATCTCCATGATGCACATCGGTATCAATATAGAGCACCCGCGCCCCATACTGCTGACGCAGATGGGTAATCGCCAGCGCTGCATCGTTATAGACACAAAACCCCGCGCTTTTCTGCGGCATGGCGTGGTGAAGTCCTCCACCCATATGAAGCGCATGACGATATTGGCCGCTCATAACCAGATCAGCGGCATACACAGAGCCAGCTGCAATAGCTGCTGCACTCTCATGCATACCTGGAAAATAAGGATTGTCTCCATGATCCAGACCATACTGAGCTGCATTTTGCAGAGCTTCGGCAGATGGTGAAGAAACACTCAGCTGCTTGACCGCTTCAATATAACCGGGAATATGAATCTGCTGCAGTAATTTCTCATCGAGAGGCTGATCCGGTGTCAGGATGCTGGAAGCCGGCAACGCACCGGTCTGCTGCAGCAGTTCCATGGTTAATATCAGCCTGCGCTGATCAAACGGATGTCCCTGATGAAATATATACTTTAAACTATCGGGATGGTGTACATAGACAGCATCATTCATCACCTTCACTCCTCTCTTCTGTGTAGCTACTCTTAATCTAGTACATGAACCGCTGATGAAAACGAATCCGATCAAAGGCTTCCATCGAGGCCTGAGGTACCTTTTTGCCGACTCGTACCATCAGACAATTCGCCGGATGGGAACAGATCTCCGGATCATCGGTAGCAAACCAGACCATATCTACATTCTTCATTAGCTTTTCCATCATTTTGCGATAATCCCATACGCTGAGCCCTGTATTCTCCAGATCCCAGTGCCAGTAATACTCGGTTGTAAATACGATCACATTATCGAGCTGCTGTTCCCGAAAAGCGAGCTGAATCAGCTTTTTGGCAAGGCCGAGACCACGATACTCATTGGCAATCTCGACAGCGCCCAGTTCGACCAGATCCTCCATATTGCCTTCTGACCAGCGCTCATATTCATCGGGATAATGAAAAGTGACATAACCGACAATCTGGTCTTTATCCGTAGCCATAATGATGCGTCCCTCCGGCAGACCAGCGATTTCGATCAATGCTTCCTTTTGCTCCGCTGGCCGCCGGAAAGCATCCAGTTCGGCATGCATCCGGCAGGTCTGAATCTGCTCCGGCGGCACAGGACCTTCCAACACCAAGGGGCCATTCTCTGTATGAAGTATTTCCTCTTGTCTGATTTTCAAATGATTCATACCGGTTTCCTTTCCCAAACAAGTTGATAACGCTTTCTTAGATTATATATAATTTTCCAAAAAATGCATGTAAAAGATATCTGTTTGGCATATGATTCCTTTTTTGATAATGAAAGATAATTTGAACATTTTGTGAAAAGGTAGTATCTTATTTTGTAAGCGCTATATATGGTAAATGAAACTTAATATCTTATTCACTTGGAGGGTACTAATGGGAAAAGATACGCTGGAAGTCATTGCTGTAGAAGCCACTCAGGCCAATATGATGGATTATGAAGAAGCCCGCAAACAATTTGACTGGGCAGATGTAGAGAAAAGATTCAGCTGGTATGAAAGTGGTAAAGTCAATCTGGCTCATGAAGCGATTGACCGCCATGCCACCTCGGAATTGAAAGACAAAGTTGCTCTTCATTACAGCGATCCGCAGCGCGACGAGTCCTATACATTTGAGCAGCTGCGCCAGCAATCCAACAAGGCAGCCAATATGCTGCGTGAATTAGGGATTGGCAAAGGCGACCGTGTATTTATTTTCATGCCGCGGACACCGGAATTATATTTTACGCTGCTAGGCATTATCAAAATAGGCGCAATTGCCGGTCCATTATTCGAAGCATTTATGGAAACGGCTGTACGCGATCGTCTCCTGGACAGTGGTGCTGTAGCGATTGTGACGACCCCCAAGCTGGTCGGGCGTATTCCTGCTGCTGAACTGCCGGAGCTGAAACATATCATCGTCTATGGAGAAGAGTCCGAGCTGCAGGATGGCCAAATTCATTTCTCCACAGCGATTGAATCCGCTTCGGATGAAACGGAAATCGAATGGGTGGATCCGGAAGACGGCCTGATCCTTCACTATACTTCCGGCTCTACCGGTAAACCCAAAGGTGTCTATCATGTTCATCAAGCGATGCTGCAGCATGAATATACCGGCCGGATCGTACTGGATCTACAGCCGGATGATATCTACTGGTGTACAGCCGATCCAGGCTGGGTGACAGGTACCTCCTACGGCATCTTTGCACCCTGGCTGAATGGAGCAACCAATGTTATTCGTGGCGGACGCTTCAGTCCTCAAGATTGGTATGAGACGATTCAGCGTTACAAAGTCACTGTGTGGTATAGCGCCCCTACTGCATTCCGAATGTTAATGGGTGCTGGCGATGAAGCGGTCGAACAGTATGATCTGTCTTCCCTGCGTCATGTACTCAGCGTAGGCGAGCCGCTGAATCCCGAAGTTATTCGCTGGGGCTATCGGGTCTATCAGCAACGTATCCATGATACCTGGTGGATGACAGAAACAGGTGCCCAGTTGATCTGCAACTATCCTAGAATGGATATCCGTCCAGGCTCCATGGGACGTCCTCTGCCGGGTATTGAGGCCGCTATAGTCGATGATCAGGGAAATGAGCTGCCGCCGCTACGAATGGGCAATCTGGCGATCAAGACGCCCTGGCCGTCCATGATGCGCAAAATTTGGAACAATCCTGCCAAATACGAAGAATATGTACGTATTCCAGGATGGTATATTTCTGGAGATTCAGCTTATATGGATGAAGATGGGTACTTCTGGTTCCAGGGACGGATTGATGATGTTATTAATACTTCTGGTGAACGGGTCGGTCCTTTTGAAGTAGAAAGCAAACTGGTCGAGCATCCTGCAGTCGCCGAGGCTGGCGTTATTGGTAAGCCAGACCCTGTACGCGGTGAAGTTATCAAAGCTTTTATTTCCTTGCGTGAAGGCTTTACGGCTTCGGATGAGCTCAAACAGGAAATTACCCGCTTCGTCAAGGAAGGTTTATCGGCTCATGCCGCTCCAAGGGAGATTGAATTCAAGGACAAGCTGCCCAAAACCCGTAGCGGTAAAATTATGCGCAGGGTACTCAAAGCGTGGGAGTTGGAACTGCCGACCGGTGACCTGTCTACCATGGAAGACTGATTGGTTTTGTGCTGCATACATGTACCAGTATCGTATGTAACTTGAAGGGCATCATCGATTGCCTATTCCTATCTCTTTTCATTAAAAATAAGCCGTCACTTATTATCGTGACGGCTTATTTGGCATATTCCATTCCGCAGGATTACCGGTATTCATACCAGCAGTACCTGTACAGCCTGTATTCAGGCTTTATTCTGCTTTTTCTGCTCTTCCAGCTGGCGACATAATTCAGCCAGTCGTTCCATCTGAACCGGCTTGGACAATGCGCCATTCATGCCTGCTGCAATGACCTGAGCCTGATCATCCTTAAAGGCATTCGCTGTGATAGCAATAATCGGAATATTCCGGTTCTGAATCTTGCCGGAATGACGAATGGCATATGTAGATTCTAATCCATCCATTACCGGCATTTGAATATCCATTAATACCATATCATAGGAGCTGTCCGCTTCCAGTAGATGGATCGCTTCCAGGCCATTATCTACTGTATCGACGTAGTATCCGAGCTTGTTGAGCATGCGCGCCGTAATCAGACAACTGATTCGGTCATCATCTGCCAGGAGAATACGTAATGTGCCTGCTTCCGCATTCAGATTCTGCTTGGACTGGGCCAATGTATAAGCAGCATCTGCCTTTTGTTGCTGCATCTCTTCGATTGCTCCGGAAATTTCCGGTTCTTCCATATGCTCAGGGCGAGCTTCAGGCAGATTTACCGGAATCACAAATTCAAATGTGCTTCCTTTACCCTGTTCACTTTTTACAGTGATCTCGCCATTCATCAACTCCACAATCTGCTGACTAATAACCAGTCCAAGACCGGTTCCGCCAAACTCACGGCTCTGGGAATCGTCTACTTGACTGAAGCTCTTAAACAGCTTGTCACGATCCTTTTCTGCAACACCAATACCGCTATCTTTGACTTTGAAGTGCAGTTTCATCGTGTCTTCATCCATCTCGATTCCATTAACCGATACATCCACTGAACCTTCGCGCGTAAATTTTACCGCATTACCGATCAGGTTATTGAGCACCTGCTTCAGTCGGTGTGGATCGCCGCATACCTTTTGCGGAACGGTATAGCTGATACGCAGATTCAGATTGATCTGTTTCTCCATGGTTAATGGACGATGAGCCTTGATAGTCATATCCATTAACTCATGCAGATTATATTCGATATTTTCCAGGTTCATTTTGCCTGCTTCCGCTTTGGAAAAATCAAGAATATCATTGATAAGCATCAATAATGTCTCTGCACTGTTCTGAACAATTTTCATATTATCACGCAAATCCTGCTCCACTTCGTTAAGCAGGATCAGCTCGGTCATCCCGATAATACCATTGAGCGGCGTACGAATCTCATGACTCATATTGGCCAGAAAGCGGCTTTTCGCCAAATTGGCCATTTCAGCCTGTTCCTTGGCGCGGATTACCTGCTGCTCTGCCTGTTTGCGCTTGGTAATATCAAACTGGATACCTACAAAGTAATGGCATTCCCCATTCTGATCAAAAATAGGGTCCAGATTTACTTCGTTCCAGAACGGTACACCCAGCTTGGTGTAATTCAGAATCTCGATGGTAACCGATTCTTTATTGGCAAGTGCATCGCGAAATCGCTGCACTGCCTGCGGGTCTGTATCAGGTCCCTGTAAAAAGCGGCAGTTATAGCCTATCGCTTCTTCACGGGTATATCCTGTCAAATCCGTAAAATGACCATTGACAAATACAAGCGGAAATTCGGGTTTTCTTGCATCTGCAATGGTCACTGAAGATTTCAGATTTTGTACTACATATTCCCAGTCAATCGCTGGTGCTTTAGGATCTATATTCATGCTGCCTCCCTGAAGTGGGTATCATTAAGTTAAATTCGGCTAAGTCAGAGCGGATCAGTGACTCAGTAAGCTACATTATAGTAATTAAATCTAGCATACCATACAAACATATGTTTTTTAACGTTTATTCGCAATGTTAGGCATATAGCATCGGATAATATTTCCTCTATCTCCCGGCTACCTCCACTATAAAAGATATTCTGCCTTCAATCAAATTCTGTAAAGATCAAAAAAAGCCCGTCCCGCCGGTATTTACCCGGCGTTAGACAAGCTTTGAATAAGAAAAGTTAAACCAATTAACGAAGAATACGGCGCGCAGTCACATAGTGATCCACCCAGTAATTGAGATCCAGATTGGAAATGGCAATTCCATCCAGGCTCGGGCTGTTATGAATCAGCTTGTTATCTCCTGCATAAATACCCACGTGCGTAATCACGCTTGGGTCCCCACCGGAGAAGAAGAGTAAATCTCCTTTTTGCCACTGGCCGCGTTCAACTTCAATGCCTACATCTTTTTGGTATCTTGTTCCCCAAGCCAGATCAATACCTTCCAGCCCATAGATGTAACGGGTAAAGGAAGAACAATCAAACAACGTAGGTGCCTCATTTTTGCCAAATCCGTAATGAGTCACGCCTTGTAGAGCCAATGCGCTGGCAATAATACGATCTGCAGAAGCTTCATCCAGCGGTGAACCTGTTGCCAGCGAAGGCATAGTTACAGCAGGTTGAGGCGGATTGTAAGGAAGATCTTCCACTTCATCAATCGTCTGTGCAGGTACTTCATTTAATACTGCAGTTTCAGAAGGCGGAAGTGTATAGGATACATAATCTGTAGAGACATAGCCTGTTACGCCATCTTTGTCCTTGATTTTAACCCAGGCTGCATTGGGTTGTGCCAGTGCAGTAAAGCTTTCTCCAACTGGCAGTACGCGCAGTACAGGGCTGCCTGTCACTGGCTGTGCGCGGAAATTAACACCTTTCTCGACTACGCCTGTACCCGGCTCATTGGGTACCGAGGAAGGAGCTACCGCAGCGGGAGCAGAAGTGGTCTCTGCCGAGACGGTTACATTGGATGTGGAAGCGCTATCCGAACTTTTCGTATAGGCAGACGACGCTGTCACAATCGTTGTGGTACTGCTATTGGTTGTGTCTTTGCTATTATTGGAAGAATTCGAGCTTGGTTTGTAATCCACATAACCGGCAGATACATAGCCTGTTTTCACGCCTACTTTGACACGTAACCAGTGGCTGTTGACCTCACGCAGAATCTTGATGCTGGTCCCTGGCTGCAGTGTGCTATACACGTCACTATCAGTGGTAGGGCCCGAACGGAAGTTGACGGGAAGGTTGATTTTGCCGACCGGTACAGATGTTACTGCTGCGCTCGTTACTTGTGGAGTTGATGTCAACAATACAGCGGCAGTCAGTAGAGTGATGATATTTCGTTTCATGGATGTCCTCCTCGGGAAATTCTCTCTATGTTGTATGCTCGTGGAGTTATGTATTAGTCAATGAAAAGTAACAAAAAAATGTGGCAAGCCTATGTTGGAATGAACAAAATGACAGCTTCGTCATATTTTCATCATAGTTGCTTACCACATTTATACCATATTGAATCAGGTTCTGTCGACCATAAAAATTATATTCAAGTAACTTTTGTACTAATTATTCCACTCCCAGGTATTCCTTCATGCCATCTACAACTGCCTGAGCGAGCTTCTGTTGGAACTCATCCGTATACATCAGTGCCTCGTCGGTTGTGCTGCTCAGGTATCCTGCTTCAATCAGTACAGCCGGCATGTTGGTTTCTCTGGTTACATGCAGACTCTTGGTATGGATACCACGATCCGGCAGCCCGAGTGCACTCACAACATGATCATGAATGACTTTCGCAAAAGCAGCACTGTCTTTGCGGGTATAATAAATTTCGGTCCCGCTTGGTGATACTGCCGAAGAAGTACTGTTGCCGTGAATAGACACAAACAGGTCGGCATTCAGATCATTTGCCGTTTTAACACGTCCCTGCAGTGTTGGATAGGTGTCATCACTGCGTGTTAGTACAAAGTCAATATTCGGTTCCTGCTGGAGGAGCGTCTGGATTTTCAATACAACTGCAAGTGTGAAATCTTTTTCTTTGCGCTGCTGGATACTCGGAGCACCCGGGTCTTTACCGCCATGTCCTGCATCAATAACGACGAGCATTTTGCCATCTTTACCGGGACCGGATGTTGATGTAGGCGGTACAGACTGCGATGGTTCATTATCAGCAGGATCTGTGGATACCGCTCCATTGTCTGCTCCTGTTGAGGTAGTATCTGTTCCGGCAGGCGGTGTTGCAGGATTCAATGCACCATCTAGCTCAACCATAACAATTCCCTTTTGGTTGTTGATCACCTTATACTGCTGGGCACTGTTCAGATCAAGCACAATGCGTACCGTAGATGGAGAACTGCTGAATAGAGAATAGCGTATTCCCGCTACATCAGGATAACCGGTAACGTCTACTTTACCAATTGCTCCTACGCTTGGCTGCTGTCCCTTAAGGAACGTACTGGAAAACGATGTTTTGGGCAGATCCAGTACAATTCGATCCGGATTATTCAATGAGCTGTATTTGGGAGCGACGCTGCCATCGACGGTAATCGTCAAACGATCGTCACTGAAACTGATAGCATTAACTTTGGCTACGTCCTCCTGCTGAGGCGCAGCTGTATCCTTGCCAGTCGAAGCTGTCGCAGCAGGTGCTGTTGTCAGATAGACAGTCTTGACCGCATTATCCCATTTCACAGTCGTGCCCGTATTCTCGCTAATAAATCGCAGTGGTACCAATGTGGTACCATTATGCACAGACGGTGCCGCTTCCAGATCTACCGATTTGTCATTAACGAGTGCCGAATAACTGTCGGCTGTAAGCTGCAGGGTATTGCTGCCCTGCTTGATTGTTGCTGTCTGCGTTGCGTTGGACCAGGTTACTTTGTAACCAAGCTGTTCCACCACTACACGCAGCGGTACCATTACCGAGCCTTTGACAGTCGTGACCTGTCCATCTGCGGGCAACGTCAGCTCCTGTCCGTTAAAGTTGATATGCGTCTGTTCTGCAGCATGACCCATGGATGGTGCAATCAGCATAAACAGCAGCATGAACATTCCCAACATCCATACATTTGCTTTTTTCATAGATCCCCTGCCATTCCCTGACCGGTACTGATTGTCCCCTCAATTCCCGTGTCAGTAAGTAGTAATTGTGTGTCCTTGTCTTCCGACTATATGTGAATACCGGCTGAGCCGGTGATATACAGCTACAATGCAGTTCACTTTCTTTATCGGAAAATCGTGCTGAATTATTGATGTCGTGACTGTTTCAGCAGCGAATATTTCCTGATCAGCCTGAATCGTATGCTCTACTGTTTCGACAGAAACCTCATCCTCTCCTTTCCGCTTGTATAATAAATAGGCTGTGTTCCTGCATTGCATTAATGTCCGAACGGCATAGAGCGGACATCATAATGCATTATGTATATCTTTTATTATGATAATCAGATTATTGGAGCTTGTAAACTTTTGCACATTTCGCTTGGGTATTACACATGTTATTTACAAGGTATTCAAGTGCATTCTTTATAGAGGCATCTGTCTTCTATTCACTGCTTTTATGTATGAGCACGGCTTCCTTCCTAATGATCCACTTTGCTCCCGAACAGATCAAACATTACGATGTCACAAAGTTATCAAAAGTGCTTAAATGTTGATTTTTTGCAGGTACGTTTCAGCTATAATCCAGGCTACAATGAAGCATGTTCCTTCGCGAAGAACCGATTATTTTGTAAACGCATACATTCATGATGGGAGAGGGTTCATTATATGATATCTGTCAAAAGAATAATCAAGCGCGCTTCCGTACTGGTACTTGGGTTTACTTTGATGAGTGGTTTAAGCAGTGGTTGTGCCCAAATCACTCCTACTGCCGACGCTGCCTCTGCGTTTGCCAAAGGTGCCGATGTAGGCTGGTTATCGGAAATGGAACATTATAACTGGGCCTTTTACAATGATGCCGGCAATAAACAAGACGCGCTGCAAATTCTGAAAGATCATGGAATCAACTCCATCCGCCTACGGGTATGGGTGAATCCGGCGATTAATTTCTCCAACAAAGCCGATGTGATCAAGCAGGCTGTACGTGCCAAAAATATGGGTTTCCGTATAATGATCGATTTCCATTACAGTGATAAATGGGCCGATCCCGGTCAGCAATCCAAACCGGCTGCCTGGAACAGTCAGGATATTAATGGTCTGAAAAAGTCGGTCTATGACCATACGTATGATGTATTGACTGCTCTCAAAGCACAGGGCGTTACACCCGAGTGGGTACAGGTAGGCAACGAGACCAATGATGGCATGCTCTGGGAAGAAGGTCGGGCTTCCAAAAACATGAAAAACTTTGCCGATCTGATCAACTCCGGTTATGATGCTGTCAAAAAAGTAAACGCTGGTACCAAGGTTATTATTCACCTGTCCAACGGCTACGATAATTCCCTGTTCCGCTGGATGTTCGATGGGCTCAAGGCAAATGGTGCCAAATATGATGTGATCGGAATGTCGCTGTATCCGGACAAGAGCAATTGGCAGACGCGCAATCAGCAGACGTTGACCAATATGAATGATATGGTCGCACGCTATGGCAAAGAAGTTATGGTCTGTGAAGTGGGTATGGATGCCTCCGATCCTGCTACATCCAAAGCGTTCCTGACGGATATTCTTGCCAAGACACGCTCTGTATCTGGCGGCAAGGGACTCGGTGTATTCTACTGGGAACCCGAATCGTATGGTACCTGGTATGCCTATACCAAAGGAGCATTTGATTCCAAAGGGAAAGTCACTATTGCCCTGGATGCATTTTTGAATTAAATCACTTTCCGGTTTCTTATAAATAGAATTCAGGAGCAATAGCAATAGCAATAGCAATAGCAATAGCAATAGCAATAGCAATAGCAATAGCAATAGCAATAGCAATAGCAATAGCAAATAAATGATACTGTAATTAGATATTTTTTTAAAACAGCGTATCTCTGAATTCAGGGAATACGCTGTTTTTATATCACCTAAACAGATCATACTTTACTACCGCGCGTGCTGTACTTTTCTTTTAATAATAAACTTCAGATTGCTTCCAAAAGTAGCTTTCAAAGACGGATATAATAAAAAAGGCTGCTTTCGAATCTTGATTGATTCGGAAGCAGCCGCTCGGACTGTAAGGCTGTATAGAATACGCGCCGTGTCATCATACAACGATATATTTTCTCTTAGGTTACAGCTGTCTTTGGAGGATACGGATACCAAATGGCTGCAGTTCAAGTGTACTGCCCGGAGCCAGCGTCTCTGCGTTCAGCAGATCCTGATAGTCATTGTCATCCAGCTGCAGCGATTTCACTTCATCACTATAGTTCTGTACAAATACAAATTCGTCTTCACCCTGTACTCGTGCATGGGCTGTCACGTCTTGCGGCAGCTTCGCAGCCAGTGTGCGCTTCACGTCTGCACGTAGTGTGATACTTTCGATCAGATCGCTCAGGAAATGATCTTTGGTGCGGGCCGCGACATAATATGCTTCACCATTGCCGTAATGATTCACCGTTACTGCCGGACGACCTGCATAGAAATCATCGCCATATACAGCCAGTGCCTGGGCATTCTCCAGATGGATCAGATCACACAGATCCTGCACTTCATATTCGCCCTGCAAGCCCAGCTCATTCGAATTATTCGCAACAATACGGTTCCGATCATTAATATGCAGGCCGTCGATTTCTTCGGACCAGATGCCCAGTACACTACGCAGTGGACCCGGGAACCCGCCGAGGAAGCAGAGATCATTCTCATTGACGATACCCGACCAGTAGCTGCTGATCATCGTACCGCCAGCTTCCACAAATTTCTCGAATCGCTCGCCAACGCCCTCACGAACCATATACAGCATCGGTGCCGCGACCACTTTATACTTGAAGAGATCCTGCTCCATATCAATAACATCCACCGCAATGCCGCGCTCCCAGAACGCACGGTAGAAGTTCAGCACGGTCTCTTCATAACCAATCCCTGTATTGCGGGGGCCCTGGCTGTCCTTGACTGCCCAGCGATTCTCCCAGTCGAAAATGACCGCAACTTCAGCTTGTACCTGGCTGCCACGGATACGTTGCAGTTGTTCCAGTGCTGTCCCCACATCCTGTACATCGCGGAATACACGGGTGTGCTCATGACCGGCATGATCTACGACCGCGCCATGCAGCTTTTCACTGGAGCCCTGGCTTTTGCGCCACTGGAAATACTGTACCGAATCCGATCCGTGTGCTACTGCCTGCAGTGAAGACAGCAGGTGCATACCCGGACGTTTATTTTTGCTAATCGGCTGCCAGTTGGTCAGACTTGGTGTGCTCTCCATCAACAGGAACGGCTGCTGTTTAATCGAGCGGACAATATCATGCATCATGGCAATTTTAGCTGCCTGCATGGTGTCTCCTTCATGATCATGCCATGTCGGGTAGCTATCCCAGGAGAGAATATCGAGAATATCAGCGAATTTCCAATAATTTAATCCTTCGAAAAACTCCATAAAGTTCGTCGTTACCGGCAGCAGACGCTCGGCATGACGAAGCGGCTCGATCTCGTGACGGCAGAAATCCACGGTCTGATCGGTTACAAAACGGCGCCAGTCCAGATTCATGCCATGCACCTGTGTCTCTCCATGCGGAGCCGGAGACTCTACCTGGGACCAGTCGGTGTAGGTATGACTCCAGAATGTGGTCCACCAGGCCAGATTTAGCTGCTCCAGCGTACCGTACTTTTGTTTCACCCAGTTACGGAAAGCTTCCTGGCAATAATCGCAGTGACATTCGCCGCCATACTCATTAGAAATATGCCAACCGATTACCGCTGGATGATTGCTGTAGCGCTCTGCCAGTAGCGTATTCATGCCGGTTACCTTTTCCCGATAAACCGGTGAAGTAAAGCAGTGATTATGACGGAATCCATGAAGATTGCGCACACGATTCGCTTCTACCCGCAGTACTTCCGGGTATTTGGCAGACATCCATGCCGGACGCGCGCCACTCGGTGTAGCCAGCAGCGCAGATATACCATTTGCTGCAAACCGATCCAGCACTTCATCCAGCCATTCAAAAGTGTATACCCCTTCTTCCGGTTCCAGGGATACCCAGGAGAAAATGCCGACAGACATCACATTGCATTTCGCCAGCTTCATCAAGCGAATATCTGCTTCCAAAATATCCGGACGATGTCTCCACTGCTCGGGATTATAATCTGCTCCATGCAGCATTTGTGTCCAGGATGGCGTAACAGTAGTTGTATTAATCGGGTTCATAGCCAGTCTCCTCTGTTATTCAAAATGGGCTTACTCTTTTACCGAACCCAGCGTCATTCCTTTGACAAAGAACTTTTGCAGGAACGGATATACGATCAGAATAGGCGCTGCGCCGATAAAGATCTGGGCGGCTTTAACAGTTGTCTGCGAGATCAGATCCATCTCCTGCGGACTCGCGCTCATGGAACTCATATCCTGCTGGATGATAACCGTCTGCAGGAAAGTCGCCAGTGGAAACTGACTGGAGTTGTTAAGATACAGCAATCCGTCAAACCAGGAGTTCCAGTGGAACACCATGCTGAACAAAGTAATTGTTGCAATCGACGGCATCGAGATTGGCAGATACATCGTAAACAGGGTGCGGAATGGACCAGCACCATCGATAAAAGCAGCTTCTTCCAGCTCTTTGGGAATTCCGCGGAAGAAGTTCATCATCAGAATAACAAGGAACGTATTGACTGCGCCTGGTAGTACAAGTACCCAGAAGGAATCGATCAGACCCAGCTTCTGAATCACGATATAGAACGGAACCAGACCGCCTGTGAACACCATGCTGAATACAAACAGCCAGGAGTAGATCGTACGCCCTTTAAAAGCGGACTCTTCCTTGGACAGCGGATACGCGGCCAGGAATGTCAGCATCAGTGTAATCGCGGTACCAATCACGGTACGCAGTACCGAGATCCAGATGGAATGCAGGAAGATTGGATTGAACATCGTTTTCTTATAGGCTTCCAGCGAAAATTGTACCGGCCAGAGACCAACCAGATTCGCGTCGGCTGCCGCTTTGGCACTGAAGGATACCGCCAGTACGTGCACGAGCGGTATCACACAGGCGATTGACAGAAAAATCAGCAGTGCGATATTGAATACATTAAATATACGGTAACCGGTTGTTTTATAATACATAGTTTCCCTCTTTTCCCTGGCCTGTCATTAGAAAATGCGATAGTTGGCCCATTTGTAGGCAGCACGGTAAGACAGCAGAATCAGCACCATACTGATCACGGATTTGAACAACCCGATTGCTGTACCAAAGCCCATTTCGCCATTCAGGATAGCTGTACGATAGACAAAGGTATCGATAATGTCGCCTTTTTCATAGACCAGCGGATTGTACAGATTGAAGATCTGATCAAAGCCGGCATTCAGTACGTTACCCAGCGCCAGTGTACCGACAACTGCAGCGATCGGAACGATCGACGGAATCGTAATATGCAAGGTCTGGCGGAAGCGGGAAGCTCCATCCATCTCGGCAGCTTCGTACAGTGCAGGGTTAATGCCTGCCAGAGCAGCCAGGAAAATGATCGTATTGTATCCAAACTCTTTCCATACATCCGAGACAATAACAGTAAAGCGGAACCAGTCATTATCTCCGAGGAAGAAAATCGGCTGTACGCCGAAGCTAGACAGGATACGGTTCACAAATCCATCCGTTGCCAGCAGGTCAATCAGAATTCCACCCAGAATAACCCAGGACAGAAAATGCGGCAGATAAACCATCGTCTGAATGGTGCGCTGCAGGCGTACTTTGCGGATTTCATTGAGCAGCAGAGCAAACACAAAAGGAACAAACAGGTTAAAAATTAATTTCAGTACAGCAATAATCAGCGTATTCCAGATCACCTGTATACTGTCCTGACGTTCAAACAGATAACGGAAGTTCTCCAGCCCTACCCATTCCGATCCGGTAAAGCCGAGCCATGGTTTGTAATCCTGAAAAGCCATGACAATACCAGCCATCGGTACATAGCTGAATAGCAGCAGAAAGATCATGGATGGCAGCAGCATGACGTGAAAAGGCCATGTTTTACGAAGTGTTTTCATTACTTTCCTCCTATGACAGGTCTGGCGACATGTAATCAGCCAAGAAAATAACGACCCGGTAAGCCAGGTCGTTATCCTCCCGTATATTGATGTGTCCGCCTGACAGCTGGTTTATTTTTGGATACTGCTGTACCAGTCGTTGACTTCTTTGGTTACATCGTCACCGCCGGAAGATTTCCAGGTCTGTACAAACGTATCAAAGGAATCGACTGGAGACTTGCCATAGATGATTTCATTGAAAGCCTGACTTTCGATTTTGTTCAGATAATCCATTTTGGTCTTCATGCTTTGTGTAGTCGGACCGGTAAACATATTTGGATAGGAACTGTCCTTTTGAGACATTAGCACTTTGGCTGCTTCCGGTGTTAATGGACCATAGTTATTGGCAATATCGCGTTCCAGACGGGTCTCCGGCTTCGCGCCATCAGCCAGCTTGAGCAGGGCATCCATCTGTGCGTTCGGAATACGCGCTCCATCACGAACCAGCAGATAACGTACGCTGTTCACATAGCCGCCCGGAATTTTGTCGATCGGCATTACTTTGCCGGATGCATCCAGATCATAGTCATAGCCTTTGAACAGACCGTTGTCGAACTCGCTATCTGCCTTCGGATTCGCCAGATGATCAAACATATAGTTCTGATAAGTGAAGAAAGCTTCCGGATTTTTCATATTTTTGTTGATAAGAGTAACACCATTGGTTGTTGCTGTACCGTGACGCATTGCTTTGCCATCCGGTCCTGCAGGGATAGCGATCGGCTTCCATACTGCGCCCGGTGCATTTTTAACGGTATCCTGCAGTGGCCATCCGCTCATCCAGTAAGGTCCTGGGAGAATACCTGCTGTCCCTGCTACTGCCGGTTCGGATGTCTTGTTCTCATCCCACAGCGCAGCTTCTTTTGGAATATAGCCTTTGTCGAACCATTCCTTGATCTTGCTCAATCCTTGTTTCATGCCTGGCTGAATCGAACCGTATTGCAGTGTACCGTCAGCGGCTTTGTTCCACTGCTGTGGAAGCGTACCATAGGCACCGAAGATCCAGGACGGATCACCCATCCATGTGTTCATGGAGTTTTTGAAGCCGATACTCAGTGGGATCACTTTGTCCGGAGACAGTCCATCCGGGTTTTTGGTTTTGAAAGCGTCCATGACTTTTTCCAGTTCATCCATCGTTGTTGGTGCTTTCATGTTCAGCTTATCCAGCCAGTCCTGGCGGATCCACAGTACATAATCATGGTTATACGCGTAATCGAGAACCGGAATACCCATTTTTTTGCCTTCACGGATATAAGGATTCCAGACATTTGGATCTTCGGCCATAGCCGCTTTCCAGGTATCTGATGCATATTTGTCAAACAGTGGACCGACTTCGCTGTAGATTCCGGAATCAATCAGATCCTGTGCCAGCTGGGCATCCGTATCGCCGATAGTTACCACATCCGGCATATCCTGACCGGACGACATGGACAGGCGCATTTTGGTAGCAAATGCTCCGTTGGTATCCGTTACAGACCAGAGTGATTTGATATCGATCCCGAATTTGTCTTTCGCCCACTTGGTTGCTACGTTATTTTCAGCCGATTCACCATTTTTGAATTTGAGTGAAGGGTCAATTCCCCATACCGTACTGATCGTTACCGGCGGATCGTATTTTTCCTTGTATGCGTTTTCAGTAGTGGCCGATGCGGAATTGCTGCTGCTTCCGGCACCGCCTCCACATGCGGCAAGTGTGGCTGCGGTGAGTACTGTTGTCAGCAAAACCGCAGCGGTTTTTTTAATTCCCATGTTGCTCCCCCTTTAACTTGGACCTTGCTGGTGTTGATCGTATTATTCGAGTGATTTGCTTTTCATATTTTTATTATAAGTGGGAGAGCACACATATCCTATGTCACGAAATTAACATTCCTGCACCTTTTGCAAGCAATTACCTATCCCTGAATTCATTCGGGGTCATGCCATAGTGCTTTTTGAATAATTTGCTGAAATATTGCGGATTCTGATAACCCAGTTCAGCCGTAATTTCATAGATTTTGTGATTGGTATGCTTGAGTAGATACAGGGCTTTTTCCATACGGATACGGATAATATAATCACCCAGACCTTCACCGGTCTCTGCTTTGTAGATTTTGGACAGATAGACCGGATGCAGAAATACACGATCGGCAATATTTTTGACGGATACATCCTGTGCCAGATGACTGGCTACAATCTCCTGTACCTGCTTGACGATCCGGCTGCGACTTGGTTCTACCGACGAACTGCGTTGTCTTTCCATCCGGGTCAGTACATCCATACACCAGCTGCGCAATCGTTCCAGTGATCCGGTAATATGCTGCGCTGCAAAAGGATCAAGTCCGCCGGAGTCGTTGGCCAACAGCATATGTCCATGATGATGAGCCATGTAGACCAGCGCATTGCTGACTGCCAGATATACTTCGTACAGCTGTTCATGCGTCAGCGGCAGGGATTCCAGTGAATCCAGTACACCGTTCAGCTTCTCCCGCGCAGTATCCCACTGACCCGATTCCAGCAGATGGATCAAGGTAGGTGGACGATATAGTGGTTCCATGTATTTATTGATCGTAGGGCGTTCCAGCGTATAATGCTGCGGCTGCACGTAGTGAATACGGGATTCAGCAGCTGCCGATGATCCTTGCGCAAAGCGCAGCAGCTGCCGATAGGCAGAAGCGAGTCCATCCGGGAAAACAATCGTTTCACTGATATACACATTCAGCTGCAGCTTCAGGTAGCGATTGACATTATCTACGAACGATTCCAGCAACTGCTCATCCTGCCGGGTCTCTTGTTCGTCATTTCTCCACAGCATAATCAGTCCGTTATGCGGCGCTCTGCCAGACCATAGCGGACGCTGCTGATCAAGTACTTCAGCGGCAATATTGGCTGCCGCATACTCCAGAAGCCGGGCTTCGCTTTCTTCCATTCCGCGCAGGGATGGACTGGCAGGAACAAACAGCATTCGTACCGCATCTCCAGGTCGCAGCATAACTTCATAATTTTCCAGACGATTCAGCAGTTCACGTTCACCCGGTTCACGACCAAGCATCAGATCACTTAATAACCCTTCGCGCAGCAGCTCCAGTTCGGATTGGCGGCGATAGGATAGCTGATTATAACGATCAAGCTGCCCCCGCTCTTCCTCCAATGCCTGAACAGCAATATGGACACTTTTGATAAACTGCTCATCATCTACTGGCTTAAGGATATAATCGCCCGCTTTGAGACGGATCGCTTTTTGCGCATATTCAAAATCCGAATGTCCGGTCAGTACCATGGTGCGCACCTCCGGCCATTGGTGTGATATCTCACCCAGTAGCTCCAGACCGTCACGATCCGGCATACGGATATCTGTCACTACAATATCGATCTCATGCTGATTCATAAGTTCCAATGCCTGATCAACCGAATCGGCACGATAGACCTGCTGAATATGAAGTTGTTCCCATGGAATAGTAAGCGCCAGACTCTCTGTCACATACGATTCGTCATCTACCAGTAAAATATTGACCATTCTGTTCACTTCCCTGATTTCTATAATATCCTGCGGCTATGGTCGCTCAAGATGGAGCAGCCGCCTGCTCGCTTTGCCAGCGCAGCGTGACCTGTAGACCTCCCAGCGGAGAAGCTGACAAAATAACACCTGCATTCTCTCCGAAACGAAGCTGCATGCGCTGATGCACATTCCATAGTCCACAGCCCATTTCTTCACCCAGTGGTTCTTCCAGACTAAGCTGTAGCTGCTGCATGGCTTCGGGTTCCATGCCTTTACCATCATCTTCTACGCAGAGTAGCCAGTCCTCTCTATCCCTGTATCCTTTAATCCGGATCTGCCCTGCCGATGAATAACGTTCAATCCCGTGAATCACGGCATTCTCTACCAGCGGCTGAATCATCAGCGGCGGGATGGGTACGCGCTGCAGTTCATCTTCAAGTTCAATCTCATATTTTAGACGTGCCATTCGCATCTGCTGGATCGCTAGATAATTGGATACAAAGTCCATCTCTTCGGCCAGCGGAACCAGATCGCGTTCCTGTCGGGTGGTATAACGGTAATACTGCGACAAATTCTGGGACATGGCGATCACAGCCTGCTGATTATTCAGCTTGGCCATGCTGGTAATAAAGGAAAAGCAGTTATAAAAGAAATGCGGATTAATCTGGGACTGCAGCTGCTTGAGCCGGGCTTCCCGCACATGAATCTTCTCCAGATACACATGCTCAAACAGTGTCTGGATCTGGGAGACCATGGAGTTGAACCGATCCGATAAATAAGCAAATTCATTGCGTCCTCTGGGCTTGATCCGTACCGAATAATCTTCCTGCTTGAGCCGGGTGAATCCTACAATCAGCTGACGCATAGGTACCTGTACCTGCGCATACAGCAGATAAGCAGCAATAAAACTCATCAGCAGCAGTATAATTACTGACAGATAAAACAGCCGATTGGAATCCTGAATCGGCTTTAAAATATCATTAAGCGGAATATAGTCAATCATATACCAGCCTGTCACTTCCGAGCGGACTGCATTGACCATATAGGATTGCCCATTCACATCGACTGTACGACTCTCAATTTCTCCAAGCGGCTGCTGATGCATCGCAGTGATCAGCGCATCCGTTAACCGGTGATCCGCAGAACGGTTATAGATTGTGCCCAATCCGGGATTGTAATAAAAGGGATCACGGCGTCCATCACTTTTGAATTTGTCCAGCATATCCTGAATGTTACCGCTATCAAATTCGACTTTGATAACAGTACTGATATCGGCTGAATCCACTGCTGCATTATACGGCGAAATGGATGTCCAGGAAAACACAAATTGTGCCGGCGCAGAAGATAACGTATCCGGCACACGTGTCACCTGCCAGCCGGAATGAAAATCCCGGGAAGCCGATGACGGATCGACGGAAGCTGCATCACTATCAGTCACCAACCGCTGCAGAGATGGTGAATAAATAGACAGATGTGCTCTCCAGTTGGACGAACTTTCCTGAATAGCCAGCTTGCTCTGGATTCGCTTGACCAGATTAATCGAGTCCAGATCCAGATAGCCATTGCGTAAATACATATCGTTAAAGCTAACCACATCCGGATCATGAATCAGCAGATTCGGCCAGGAAGACAGCAGCTCAATATTCGTATTCACCTGATTCTGAAAAAAGCTGAGCTGATTCATATTGGACTGATTCAGCTCCTGCCGAAGTACATGCGTCGTCGTCTGGTTGGAGTACGTATAGAGGATAATAATCGGTACCAACATCACAACAAGCAGAATAATCATTTTGGTAAATAAATTATAGCGGTACACGTTCATCGCACTCCTTTATCTCACCAGCGGTAGCCTCTCCGCTGCAACCTGAACATACCGCCGCGCATGATCAGATAACCTACCAGACTGATCACCAGCATCATACCGCTGAATACAAGCATAAAATGCAGTTCTGCCGGATCACCAATAATACGGATCACATCACTCCAGATCTTGTGCGGATCGATAAACACGTCCCAGCTGTTCCAGCGCACAAATCGTCCAATATAAATACCGATACTGCTGAGCACCAGCACAATACATGCAAACACCCATGCACGCACAGTCCCGTAGCGCTCTGCAACAAGTAGCTGCAGAGAAGATAGCGAATACGTTCCCAACCCCAGTCCTACCACAGCAGCCGTCACAAACAGAAACAGATGGTACCAGAATTCCAAATCATGCACAAAACGCCCGGTTGGCTTGTAGTGAACAAATGGATGAATCATATCCGTTACCAGGTAGGCCGAATTGGGATAAAATAGCAGCCATACGACCACCAGCACTCCTGTGACGATCTTCATAGGCCAGAACATCCGGCGCTGTCTGTAAATAGACATCATTGCATCCAGTAGTAGTGCCAATACAATAGGTACCCATGCCAGGAAAATATCCCAGTTCAAAAAACGGTACAGCGACCGACCGGTATAATCCCGGATATGCTGTCCCATCCAGACACAAAAAAAGGTGCCTATGAGCAAAGCTGCCAGCACAACCACTTTACCGACCCATGTACGGCTTCCCCATATATTTTCATTCATGGGAATGCTTCTCCTCTGTCTCCGCAGACAGACTCTGGATCATCTGATCAAAACGCTCACAGATTGCTTCCACATCTTCCAATCGTGCCAGTTGACGGCGCCACTCTTCGGGTATCGCTTCATAACCGTAATACAGACCTGCCAAGCCTCCGGTTACCGCTGCCGTTGTATCGGTATCTTCACCTAGATTGACTGCATTCAGTACGGCTGTCCGGTATTGATCAGTATGGAGCAGTGTCCAGATACTCGCTTCCAGGGTATGCAGTACATAGCCGCTGGAAGCAATCTCATCTATCTGCAGCTGATCCAGATCTCCCTGCACAATACGTGTAAACCGGCTGTATTCCGCGTGATCGCTATAGTGCGTGCGGATTATCTCGCACATCGCCAGATAGCTGTCCCGCAGACTCTGACCGGGTGCAGCAGAGAGAATCTGTACTCCAAACTCTACATAAATTACCCCTGCCAGAATCGATACCGGGTGACGATGGGTTAGCGAAGATACTCTTCTTATCCATTCATATCGCTTGGCTCTACTCATATTCGCCAGTCGATACACCAGCGGCAGAATACGCATCAGTGAGCCGTTGCCATTACTGTATTCATCTTCCCCACCAGCCTCTTCATAAGGAACAACGCCGCTCTCCATACGTGTAATGGCCTGCCGAGTAGCAATCCCGATATCAAACAATTCATCATGGGCTGTCCATAATCCCTGACGGTACCACTGGATAAATCGTCGTCCCAGATCATCTGTATCCAGCTGCGGATGCATGACGAGGCTGTACAGCAGACAAAGCGTCATTGTACTGTCATCCGACCATGTGCCCGGCGGCTGATGATGAGTACCATAACCGATCATATCCACGGCTGGACGAGCAGCGATCTCCTTTCGGCTCATGAATTCATAAGGGACACCAACCGCATCTGCTGTGAATAGTCCGATAATGCCACCTTTGACCGATGGTAACTTTATTTTGCTGGGTTGATTATTCATATCCGTATTCTTCCTTTCTATGCTTCAGGCTACTAGCTTTGTACGAGTTTTAAGCTTGGTTATTCTACGGAATGTTCTGTCATTCTAGATATTCTTGCATGTTAAGATACTTCTCTGCCCGCCAACACATTATAAAGATGCTATGAGGCATCCCCACCACGAATAAACTGGCGCACGACTTTTTCCAGCCGGTCCACATATTCTACCAGCTGCTCCTCCGGTAGATTCTCAATAACCGACTGATCATTCATATCAAAATGCCACATGATACTCTTCAGAATATAGCTGTATGTAAAAAACACCTGATCCATCAGCGTACGATCCAGGGCAGTATCTGTGGCCGCTGATGTCAGTTCGATAATCGCCTGTACATAGACTTTGAAGCTGGATGGATTAAAGTAGTTCTGCTCATGCAGATCATGGATAAAACTGCCTTCCCTTCCTTTAAAGTTGTAGGCAATTACTTCTTCGGGTGTCATCATATTAAGCGTTCCTCCATCATTAAGGGCTTTTCTACAATTCTTCTAAGCATAGCTTATTTTGAGTAGTGTGAAAAGTTGATTTGTGATTAGCTGACCTGCTTCACTACGGCTATACTTCTGGGGGCAACCCATTCAAAAAAGGGCTGTACGAAAGTTGAGCATTAAGGAATAGATTCTTTTCATCCTACGATGAATATAGAAAAAAAGACCGTCCTTTTCCCATAAAAAAGGCGGCCTTATCTTATAGTACTGCTTGTATATATACAATTTCGCGAAATATCTTACCCAATCCCAGAATGGACGTCAAGTAATACTAATGAAGCACAACGACCAGACTTCCAATCGACAATCAGGAATTCAGCTCAGCCAGCCTTGCACCGACACGCCCTACTGCAATTCCTTTTAGCGGAGAGCCACCGGACGTAAAATTCACATAATAATTGCCGGGATCCCATGGCGTTGTCTTATACATGGACCAGCCACTGTTAGCTTCAATACTGACAATACTATCCGGAATCAGTGTACCGGTTGGAGAATCTTTGGATAAAGATAGAGTAATCGGCTGGTTACCTGTATTTTTCACCCATATTTTCACGAATTTATAACCAGTGGGTATATGGAAATACTGGGACATCTGAGTGTTGGAAAGCCGCTCTACAAAAGCTGTTTTGGTAGATTGTGGCGGTGCATTTGGCTTCTCCTTTTTTAAAAGGGGAATAAACTTCTCACGCTGGAAAAACATAGCGTTTACTCCTATACCTCCACCTATAGACGAATCCAGCCGAAGTGGATTTTCTTCAACAGGTATCTGAGTTGCAGTAGCAACTGGAATCGGCATTACCTGCTTTTTGACAGGATTTAAAAAGACAAGTAGAAGAACAAGGGCAATTACTGCTGTTAGGGTCAGACTGGTATATATGTAGGCTTTTCGATTTGGCTTTGGACTTTGTGATGTAGTATTTATTTTATTCTTTTCCATGATAACTGTTCCTGCTTTCTATTTGCCAATTGATAGTCAGTCAATCTCTATAAAGCTATAACACTTCTCCTTTCTTTGATATTCAACTAAAAATTAGCTTTTTAACTATAATTTACATTCTTTAAATGTCTGCTGTCAATTAAAGTAGTATAGGAAATTTGATTCGTTGCATTGGAAAATTTTTTCTGTAAGTTCTCTGAACTTTGACATTGCCTGATCGTATATTTGAACAGAAAGATCGAATCAATAGACATTCTCTTATTAAAAAAGTCTTCCTTCTACTAGAGCACCCTATAATAATGCTATAATTTCCATAATATCCACAGCAGCGCTTTCAACGAGCCGCTTAACCCTTTATTGATCCAAAGGAGTGAACATCTTGATTATTGATATCCATCATGCCAGCTGGCGGCGCGAACAGAGTACAATTATTAATGATATTTCCTGGCAAGTGCAGCCGGGTGAGCACTGGTGTCTGCTTGGACTCAATGGCTCCGGCAAGACCACTCTGCTCAATATGATCAACGGCTACATATGGCCAACTACCGGTACCATCAGTGTACTCGGTGAGAAATTCGGCGAAGTGGATCTGCGTGAACATCGCAAGCGGATCGGCTGGGTCAGCACTTCTCTGCAGCAGCGGCTGCACGGACGCGATACGGCAGAGAATATTGTGCTGAGCGGTAAATTTGCCTCGATCGGCATCTATACCCAGATTGAGGATCATGATCGCGAACAGGCTTTGCAGCTGATGCAGCAGCTGGATGCCGAGCGGCTGGTCGGACGTACTTACGATACGTTATCCCAGGGAGAACGTCAGCGTATACTAATTGCCCGTGCATTGATGGCTTCACCAGATCTGCTAATTCTCGATGAGCCCTGCACGGGTCTGGATATTTTTGCGAGAGATCAGCTGCTTCAGCGGGTACAAAGTATCGCAACCGGACAAAATGCTCCTACTCTGCTGTATGTTACCCATCATATCGAAGAGATCATGCCTTGCTTTAACAAGACGATGCTGCTGCGTGATGGTCAGATATTGGCTGCCGGTTCTACAGCGGATATGCTGGATTCACAGCGGCTCAGCGAATTTTTTAATACCAGTGTCGAAGTACGTCCGGAACCGGGCGATCGATATTCGATCCGTCTTACCGGTCCTTTCACCACCATGCCTGCAGAGGCAGCAGAATAACATCTACCGACTTCAATGTGAAGGGAGCACTTAATAAATATGATGAAATATCAGTATCTGGGACGCAGTGGTATGCAGGTGTCCCTGCTCGGACTGGGCACCAATTCCTTCGGCAAGCGTGCCGACAAAAAAACATCGATTCAAATTTTGCATGCTGCGATTGACAGCGGCATTAACTTTATCGATACTGCCAATATCTATGCAGGTACCGCTTCCGAGCGGATTATCGGCGAAGGGCTCAAAAACGGCAAACGGCATGAGGTAATTCTTGCGACCAAAGCGGGGCTGCCACGCGGAGATGAGCCGAATCAACGCGGTTCCTCGCGCTACCATCTGCAGCGCGAACTGGAAGACAGTCTCAAACGCTTGCAGACCGACTATGTAGATCTGTATCAGATTCATACATTTGATCCCTATACGCCGCTCGACGAGACACTTCGTACACTCGAACATATGGTTCAGTCCGGCAAGGTACGCTATATCGGCGCTTCCAATTATGCAGCCTGGGAGCTCATGAAGGCGCTCGGAATCAGTGATCAGCTCAAGCTGGAGCGATTTGTATCGATCCAGACGTCCTACTCGCTGGCTGATCGTACACCGGAACAGGAACTAATGCCGCTCTGTCAGGATCAGGGCGTCGGGATTATCCCATATTTCCCACTGGCTGGAGGAATACTGACCGGCAAATATTCGCAGGAAGACGAAGCGCCCGCAGGTTCGCGTGCGGACAAAGACCCTTCCTTTAATCGACTGTTGACCGGAGAGCGAATCGGACTTGCTGACGGTATCAGCTGGTGTGCCCGTTCGCTGTCCATCGATCCGGCTGTGCTATCCCTGGCCTGGCTGATGAGACAACCCGCCGTCTCCAGTATTATTGCCGGAGCCACATCGGTAGAACAGCTGAATAATAATTTGAACAGCATTGAACTGGTACTGAGCGATGATGTCATGGCAGAGCTGGAGCGTTTAAGCAAGCCTTTCCGCTACAGTGAGCCTTTTGCGACCTATCGTCTGTTATAAAATATATTGCCCTTGAGGAGGCTCCACATCATATGGAATATATCCCGGATCGTTATTCAGCTGGAAATAACGGGTTCAGCTACCCATCATCCCAGATTATCTATCCTGCTCCATTACGCAAAGGAGACCGGATTGCAATTATCGCTCCGTCCAGCGGCGTTAATCCCCAATATCATCATCTGCTGCACCGGACACGCGATCAACTCGAACAAGCCGGATATGAAGTGATACTGGGCGAGAGCATATGGACCAATGACAAATGTGTCAGTCTTCCCAAAACGAAGCGCGCTGCCGAACTGCAGCAATTCCTGTTGGATGAGCAGATACAGGCGATTATCCCGCCATGGGGTGGAGAGTTCCTGATGGAGCTGCTACCGCTGCTGGATTGGGATCGTATTCGCCAGCTTCCACCCAAGTGGATTCTCGGCTTCTCCGATATCAGTACGCTGACTTTTGCTTATACGCTGCAGACGGGATATGCCTCGGCTCATGGCCCTGGCGCAGTTGATATATCAGGCACCAATGACCCGACAACTACAAAGTGGCAGGAATTATTGACAGCTCTCGCCGGACAGACGATCGAGCAGCAGTCCTCCAGTCATTACCAGACTGTACGTGATCCCAGTCGTGACGGATTAAATCTGGATACGCCAACATACTGGCATATTCTGGGCAAGGAAGAAGAGTCTGATCTCTCTCTGGAGTTCTCCGGTCGACTGATAGGTGGTTGCATGGATGTGCTCACGATCCTAATCGGCACTGAATGGGCACCGGTTCCTTCATTTATTGAACAGTATGGAGCTACAGATGGGGTAATCTGGTATCTGGAAAGCTGTGAAATGAATGCCGGAGATATCTACCGTCACCTCTGGCAAATGAATCAGGCTGGCTGGTTCCGTCATGCCAGGGGCATACTGATCGGCAGACCTGCCGGATATTCTGCATTGGGTAATTTTGAACTGACTGACGCACTGCATCAGGTATTTGACGATCTGGAGATTCCGGTAGTCTATGGCGTAGATATCGGTCATATTCCTCCCCAGCTGACACTTGTCAATGGTGCTTCAGCCATTGTGAAAGTGAAGTCCGGACAGGGCAGCATTGTGCAGACACTGGATTAACCTGAAATGTTATGAAGTTTTGAATTCTTCGGCTTGGATATGGAGCAGCAGCCAGCGTTCATGACGCTGGCTGCTGCATTGTAATCGTCTGTTCGAACATACCAATAATCAACATGGCATTTCATTTCATAATCATTGGCATTGATGATACAATGAGCTGGTCGGCTTTTTTTACAGGACAGGAGGAGTTCCGTTTGCGTGCGATCTTATCATTTCTGACAGAAGTACGGGACTGGCCGCGGAATGTGCGGCTTTTTTTCTGGGCGAATCTGCTTTACCAGATAGGTAACGGCATGTTCAGTGTTCTCTATAATCTATACATACAGGGTCTAGGATACCCGGATGCAATGAATGGACGCATTATTAGTATCCAGTCGCTTGCAACCGCTATCTTGTTTATTCCCGTCGGTCTGCTTGGGGATCGGTTCAGCCGCAAAAAACTGCTGGCACTGGGTGCTTTGTTAAGCGGAATCTTCTTTATCGGGCGCTCTTTTGCCATGCAAAATGATGCGCTGCTGATATTGGCCGTCTGTTCGGGAATTTTTGCAGCGATTTTTCAGGTAATGGCGATCCCTTTTCTCGCAGAAAATGTATCCCGTTCCCAGAGACTGCGCATGTTCAGCTTCTATTCTTCACTCGTGCTGGCTGCGCAGGTTATCGGCAATACCGGTGGTGGGATACTTGCAGATACGCTTCATTCGGCAGGACTGAGCTATGTATCCAGTCTGCAGCTGGTACTCGTAACAGGCAGTGTAGCGACCCTGCTGGCTTTTATACCGATGATCTTTGTCATGGAAAAGTCGGGAGAATCGCAGAAAGTGAATCCTGTTCAGCCAGCAGTCTCCGCCGACAGACAATCGGCAGCAGATCATACGCTCCCTAGCGATAAAGATAATACCGCTGGAGCTGCTAACGCGTCTTCTCCGGCACCGCTCGTTTCTGTGGCTGCTGATGTACCGGCTTCCACCGCGCCAACTGCTGCAATCTCTACCGCACCAGCATCTATAACGGCTCCAGCCACTTCAGATTCAGCAGCTACTCTTCAGCAATCTTCTGCGATTCCTGCCAAAGGTGTATCTCATTCTGCAAAGCAGGAACGTTCTTCCGATATGAAGTTTATCAGCCGCTTCATGCTGGCACAACTGCTGACCGGCTTGGGCTCGGGACTAGTCGTTCCTTATTTGAATTTGTATTTTACCAATCGATTTGATGTCTCTCTGACCTCTATGAGTATATTGATCTCACTCGGTCAGTTGATGACGATCATCTCCATGCTGCTCGGCCCGGCGCTGGCTGCTCGGATCGGCACCGTACGCGCTGTAGTCGCTTTCCAGATGCTGTCGCTTCCGTTTCTGCTGCTGACCGGATTTACCAATGTACTGCTCGTTGCCTCCATTAGCTTTCTGTTCCGGCAGGCTTTGATGAACGCAGCCAATCCATTGCAATCGTCGATCATGGTGGATCGTGTCTCCGACAAGCGGCGCAGTATCGCCAACTCGCTGATGCAGACGGTATTCATGCTAGGCTGGGCGACGATGGGGCCGGTACAATCGTATCTGGTCACCAGCTATGGAACATATTGGGGGTATGCGATCACCTTTAGCATTACCGGTGTATTGTATGTAGCTTCTTCGATGCTGTATTACTTTATGTTCCGAAAACCACCTGCTCCGAAATTGGCAGAAGCTGCTGCATAACCTCCATAACAATGCGGATGTATGACGAAATAAAAGTTCTTTTCAGCTATCAGAAGAAGATCACATAACAGTATTTCTATGTATTTCAACGATCCCTACGACTATCTAAAAATCCATAAACATATCTATAAAATGGTAAACCCCTAATTTTCTCTTCGCCTAGGCAACTATGAGAAAATTAGGGGTCTTATTATTGCCATAGTCCGGCAGCTATCTGCGATAACGAATCCGCTGAATCCCACGCCACAGCATATAACCGATCCATGCACCCAGCGTATTGAGCCAAATATCATCTACATCAAATGTGCCCCGCCGGGACAGCATCTGAATCACTTCCACTACAAAAATGCAGCATACAAATCCTATAAGGAAATGCCGAACCTTGACAGGCCAAATCCATGGAATCAGCAATCCAAAAGGCATGAATACGCCTATATTGCCAAGCAGGTTAATCAGCATATCCAGCGGACTGCCTACTTTTAATAATGCAAAATCCATAATAGTTTGAAAAGGAACCCAGTTATACCGATAAGGCGCTTCCGGATGATAGCTGCGTCCAAATCCGAAAAACATCCAGTACAGCAGCAGCAGGGTATAACCGGTCAGCAGCACTATTTTCCAAAAGACAGGTATACCCTTGGCAAGCCATTTTCTTTTTGGTTCGACGTGATCTTGTTTTGTTCTCAATATACTATCCTTTCTCGTCTTACTGCTCTGTGTGCCGAATCCTATGATGCAGTGGGGAAATGTATGGCTTGCCTTCTTGTTCTGCAAGCAGCAATTCCAGTAGATTCGATGGCACCAGAAAGGCAGATGCTACGTCCTGGATCTCCTGAAGAGATTTCCAGACAGCGGTGTAGGTCTGCTCTCCTTCGGTTCCGATAATCCGGGATTGCTCATAGAGTGACTCATCTGCCACTTCAGCGGTATAGATAAAACATAATTCATTTGCTTTGATAAGGTTATCTCCAGACGCTGCTCTGGTATCATTATCCCCAGCTGTCTCATGACTCTGCTCGGCAGCTTCATGAATCGGCACTTCGTAATGATTTTCAATAATATAAAGGAGCTGTGGATCTATCAGATCAGCTCCGATCTCTTCTCTTACTTCCCGAATCACGGTCTGAAGGCTGGACTCTCCCGGCTCCATCGTTCCTCCTATAGGACGATACATGATTCGTCCACTGCTTGCCAGCTGAGTTTCCTGAAGCAAATAATATCCACCCCGCTGGAGCAGACACAGACAGGTAGTTCGTATTCCCACGGTGTATCCCCTCCCGATCCGTTCACTGTTATGCTGGACTTGACCATCCATTAGACCAGCATGCTCAGATCCTGCCAGCCCAGTGTCACTTCCTTATGCAATGTACCGCCTACTTTGATCGTTCGCTCAGCCAGTGGCTCTGCTCCTAGATGACGATAGAATTGAATTGCCGGATTTTCTTTTAACGCTTCGACCATAGCCGACTGATAGCCATCCCTTTGTAAACAGCCCGCCATTCGCCGAAGCAGTTCACGGCCATAACCTTGTCCCTGTGCAGATTGCAGTAAATACAAGGCATAGAACTCGGCATCATACCGAGGATGATTCACTGTCTGCCGACTCGCTCCCGCGCTCACAAATCCGACAATAGTCTCTTCCTGCTCCAGCACGAGTACATAACGACCTTCTTCAGCTGCATTGAGGTTGGCTGCCCAGGCTTCCTGCCGCTGCGTTATAGACAGGTTACGCAGAAATAATGGCGCCATGATACCCGCATATGTGGTCTGCCAGCTGCGGACATGTACATTGGCAATTCCGGCTGCGTCATCCTGACGTGCCTGACGAATCGAAGCTTTGTTATCTCTGGTATCATCGTTCATCCGGGACTCCGCTTTGCTGCTGCCAACAGTAATATCCCATTCGGTAAAAGTCAGCCAGATCGCTGCGTCCACTACGCTGGAAACGATCGACAGCTTCTTCAATTTCGACCACATCGACTCGGGCGACCTGCTCTCCATCTGGTGGATTGAGCGGTGCGCCGCCCAACTTTACCTGACCATATCCGGCAAGACGAATAAAACGTGGATGTGAAATATATGGACGATAAGGATGCTCTGCAGAAGATCGGCAATCAAAATATCCAAATACACGGTAATCCAGCAGAGTTCCGCCCATTTCCTCTTCTACTTCACGCTGCAGCGCATCCAGATAAGGCTCATCCTTTTCCAGCGTTCCTCCCGGCAGTTCCCAGCGTCCGTCTGTCAGCTGAATCATGACAAATTGATCTCCAACCATCGGTACAATAGAGACATTGCTAATGAGTGTTGAATCCAGTCTTACCACATCACTCCATACCTGAAAGCGAGCTGTAACCGGCCCCCAGTGAATATCGGTGGATAATGCAGGAAGAGTACGCAGATACTGACGGCTTTGTACAGTCATTCGGGCTGCAATCAGCCATGGATGCAGTACAGGGATACGGTTCTTCTCTCCCCAAACGTACGCCAGATACACCTGTACGGCTTCTTCCAGTGAATAGTGTGCCGCTTCCCTCATACGATCAATATAAGGCGCGGCATCGCTTGCTTGCCAGGACAGCTTGTCTGCGACAAACAGCAGCTGATCCATCGGCTCCATATCTTCTTTGAGTGTAGTATGGCAGCGGATTGCACTGTGCAATTCGGGTGCATGCAGGCCAAATACAATCTCGGCGATCCGGCTGGACAGCTGCTGATGCAGCAAATACGGAACCTGCCGTTCTTCCGGTAAAATAGTAATACCATAATGGGCAGCCAGCACCAACTTGTGCTGATCCGGAATGACAGTCGACATATCATGCAGCCAGCCGCCCAGACAAGCGATGCGGGAATCCAGCTGATAATGCTCGGCCAGCTGCACAGCCTGCTCTGCTACTTTACGACAGTGTGTCCAGGTATCTGGCTCTTCATTATGCGAGAAAAATCGTTCGAGATATTCTGTCAGATTTTCCCCTTCTGCCGGAAGCGGGAAATAGATATCCAGCTCTGCGGGAATATGAATTTGTTGAAGTGTACCGTCTTGCTTCTCGTAGCCCATAGTCCACCTTCTCTCTATACTTCTATATAATATACCCAGTTATGCCTCAGCTTTGGATAGCTCTAAGTTTAAAATAGCCTCTGACCACCATATCTGCAAGTTTAAGAGAGGGAATTAGAACAATACTCAATAAACAGTCTACACAGCAAACAACCTGTCGTCGAACTTATCCGAATCTTCGGGTTCAGTGACAGGTTGTTTGTAACATCATATAGTATCAAAAATGAAATATGATGAGATACAGAGAGCAGAACAATCAGGCTCTTGCTACTACCTATTTACCAGTACTTGGTGAAGTGAATCTTGCTGTCAGACCAGTTGGTAACCAAAACTGAATCTGTCCCGATTCATCCAAGTACATAAAATTACAGTTTGCTATCGTCGATGCTGTTGAGCCAGTTCTCGATATCACCAATTACAGATGCTACACAGCCATCCTCGAAAGGCGAGATCAGTCCTGCTACTTCTACCAGCCCGGTAAAGGACTTGCTACCACCCTGACGACACAGGTTTACATAGTCGGCCCATGCAGCTGGTTGATCTTCATTCATTCGCTTCCAGAACTGGAACGCACAGATTTGTGCCAGCGTGTAATCGATATAGTAGAATGGCGCTTCATAGATATGACCCTGCTTTTGCCAGTAGCCACCGCTTTGCAGATAGAGATTGTCGCTCTGATCCCAGAATGGCAAGTATTTCTCTTCGACCGCTTTCCAAGCATCTTTGCGCTCGGCGGGAGTCAGTTCCGGATTGTTATAAATCATATGCTGGAACTCATCGACTGCTACGCCATACGGAATAAACAGCAGTCCACCGGACAGATGATCGAATTTGTACTTGTCGGTGTCTTCCTGGAAGAACAGCTCCATCCACGGCCATGTAAAGAACTCCATGCTCATGGAATGAATCTCTGCGGCTTCATAAGTCGGCCAGATATATTCCGGTACTTCAAAGTGACGGCTCTGATACACCTGAAACGCGTGACCCATCTCATGGGTCAGTACATCAATATCGCCCGATGTTCCGTTAAAGTTCGCAAAAATAAACGGGCTCTGGTAATCATTCAGGAAGGTACAGTATCCTCCGCCCATCTTGCCTTTTTTGCTGAGCAGATCCATCAGTTCATTATCCTGCAGGAATTTGTAGAATTGATCAATCTCCGGAGACAGCTCGGAGTACATTTTAGCACCGTTATTGATAATAAAGTCGGCATCGCCCTTGGGTGTCGGGTTACCGGTCGGGAAGCTGTAGCTCTGATCAAAATAGGACAGTCGATCTACACCGAGACGGGCACGCTGACGGTCTTTGAGACGCGATGCTGCGGGTACGATATACTCCTGTACTTGCTTGCGGAATGCCTCGACCTGCTCGGGACCATAATCGGTACGTCCCATACGGGCATACGCCAGCTCGGTAAAGCTGTTATATCCCAGTTTGCGGGCAATCGTCGTACGGACTTTGACCAGTTCATCATAGATGCGATCCAGCTCTTCGCTGTTGTCCGCCATAAATCCATAACGTGCTTCGCCTGCACGCTGACGCATATCGCGATCTTTGGACTGCTCGAATGGAGTCAGCTGGGTCAGCGTACGCTCTTCGCCTTCGAACATAATTTTGGCAGAAGCAATCAGCTGACTGTATGCTGTAGTCAGTTTATTTTCCTGCTGCAGATCTGCAATGATGTCGGGATGGAATGTTTTCAGTGTCAGTTCGGCAGAAGCGAACAGCTGATGTCCCCATTTGGTCTCCAGTTCGCTGCGGAAGCTGGAATTCACCAGTGCTTTGTAATAACTGTCTATGTATTCCTGGAATACCGGTCCAATCTCATCCATATACTCTTGTTCGGTCTTGTAGAACTCATCATTGGTGTTAATGGAATGACGTACCGAGACGAGCTGTGCCTGTGTGGAGAAACTGTTGAACATTTTGTTGATCTGTGCCATCGCCTGATCCTGCTCTTCAAAGCTGGATGTCTGATTAAACTGCTCCAACAACTGATCAAAATCCTTTTTCAAAACATCCAGATCCGGACGTTCATATTTAAATTCGCTAAATTTCATAAATGTGCACCTCTCTATCGATAGTCTCGGAATCCCCGGCTACGTCTATGTTACTAAATTTCACAACAGATGAATAGATTTTTTATCCAATGGTTGAATAAATATTGTGATCGGCTGCCTGAATCCTGAATATACAAGCATCGAGAGAGATCATAAGCTGTAGAGCAATCTGTTTTACTGACATTTGTATACAGATTGCTTTTTATCGCACCATTAATTATACAGCAGATTCACATAGCCACAGATAACGTGTGAAATGGCCTTTACGAATATGACAGACTTCATGAATCTGCATACCTGCCGAACGGATAGAGGAATCAATGGCTTCGGTAGAAACAATAAGTACTCTTCCCGCCAGTCCGGCAGCAGATACCAGCATATCCAGACGCTCCTGTTCACTCAGTACTGAGCATAGATTATACGGCAGATCGAGTATCAGCGCGTCATAACGACCCTTTAGCTCCCGCAGATCTGCCAGCCCGACAATATCAGGCATATCATAAAAAGCCAGATTCTCTCTCGCTCCCTGCACCGCCAGCGGATTAAGATCATATCCTGTCACTGTAATACCCATGGATAAAGCTTCGATTAATACAGTACCGATGCCGCAGCAGGGATCAATCAGTGAAGCAGCCGGATCAGGTACCGCAATGTTTACCGCTGCCCGGGCGACGCGGGTACTGAGAGCAGTGGAATAATGACGCGGCTTGTCATTGTGATGCAGCCAGACGGGTTCGGAGGAATAACAAGACCCGGCAACCCAGCGACCACCTGCATATGCCATTCCGATCAGTTGCTGCGGCTGCTTCATCTGCGCTTTGCCGACAATATGCATACCGATTCGGCGTTCCAGCTGTCTTTTCTCCTCATAGGTAAAGGTCTGTGCTGCATCCAGACAGATCAGCTTGAATGTCTGATCATGCGTATCCAGCTGCTTCATGATCTGCTCCAGCTGTTCCAGATTGGCTGCCTCGCACTGGATGTCCAGCCGATAATGAATAAACGGGCTGCGCTCCGGGGGGATAGCCCTATTACTCTCTACATAAAGAGATTCGGGTTGCTGTTCCAGCAGACAGCGGAGCTCCAAAGTGCAAAGCTCCTCTTCATCTTCATGACAGGCATAGGTGTATATATAACCTGACGGCTCCTCACCAAAGGTTGGCTCGCCAGCAAATTCACGATTGGAATAGCTCATAGAATCTGTATTGGATTGCGGTTGTAACAACGATGTTCCTCTTTTCCCGACCTGTAGGTCTATATTGATGTCTAGTCTATGTTGGTGACCGGCTTATGTTGGTATCTGGTCCAAATGAGTCTGTGGATGATTACCAGCTGTATCCTTTATTTGCTGATCGATTATCCAATACCTATCGCCATCCAAAAATGTCTCTATGATCAGCTCTTCGTCTGCGGTCTTATAATATAGTACATTCCGGCAAAGATCAGCATAATCCCGCCCCATTGCCATCCATTCGGTCGAAAGCCGGTCAGCAGCACATCGAGCAGAATCGCAACGGCCGGATCGACAAACACGAGTGCCGAGATGATCCGGGTCGGCAAATAACGTACACTGTTATAAAACAGTAAATATACGATACCGGTATGAACAACTCCGGTAATAATGGAATAGGTCCAGTTCATTCCGTCCAGCCCTGTATAAGAAGTCCACGATACAAATGGCAGTAGCAAAATCATACTGAGCAGCATTTGAATAAAGGTAGTCGCATATACACTCAGTATACGAATACTTTTGCCAAGCAGCATGGTAGCCGCATAGAAAAAAGCAGCAATCATCGCGTAAATCGCACCAGTTAGCTGAAATCCTCCGCTGCTTTGACCAACTCCTACAATTAACAAGGTACCGGCAAAACAAAGCAGGATCGCTCCCAATCCCAGCCATGTCATCTTCTCGCGAAAAATGATGCTGCCAAGAATCATGGCAATCACCGGAGCCAGATGATACAGTGAGATCGCCACCGTTACCGAAGTCAGCTCAAAGGACTTGAATAGAAACACCCAGTTGAGCAGCAGCGTAGTCCCGCAGAGCAGCACCATTATCACTTCCCGGCGCTCCCATACTTCTGTACGATACATGCCACTGAACCACCAGACACAACCGATCAGAATCACGGCACAGACGCACCGGATAAATACCAGCTCTATGGCTGACAGCCCTGACAATCCCGAGAAAAAGCCGACCGAGCCAAAAATAGCCATCGACAGAATCAGCTGGATCAGGGCGCTTTTATGTAATGTCATTATGATGTAGTCTCCGATTTATAGATTGGCGGATACCGCCTGTACAATAATATGGTGCTGCTCCAGCTGCTCTCGCAGTTCTCTGGCAAAGGTTACGGCATGAACTCCATCACCGTGCAGACAAATGGTATCTGCCTCAATAGGAACGATCGTCCCCACAGCCGACATCACTTGCTGCTCCATAACCATCTGCAGTACCTGCCTGACAGCCAGCTGCGAATCGGTGATCAGCGCTCCGTCAGCAGAACGCGGCGTAAGTGTACCATCCGGTTGATAGGTCCGGTCGGCAAATACTTCATTCGCTACCTGCATACCTATCCGCTGACCAGCTGCAATCAATTCGCTTCCAGCTAGTCCATACAGAATCAACCGCGAATCTATAGCGTAGACGGCATGTGCAATCGCATCAGCGAGTGCCGGGGAGACCGCTGCCATATTGTAGAGCGCACCATGTGGTTTGACATGATGCAGCTGACTGCCCTCTTGGTGGACAAATGCCTGCAGCGCGCCTATCTGATACGTGACCATATCGTATACTTCATCCGGACTTACCTCCATGTTGCGACGGCCAAATCCCATGCGGTCAGGCAGACCTGGATGGGCACCTATCTTCACTCCATGGGCTATCGCCTGACGTACCGCTGAACGCATTACCGAAGGATCGCCGGCATGGAATCCACAGGCAATATTGGCAGAGGTAATACTGCCATACATGAGTTCATCTGCTCCCAGAGTATACACACCGTAACTCTCGCCCATATCACAATTCAAATCCACCTGGCGCATGTTCTCTCCTCCTGTTTTATCATGAATGAAGATCTTTTAACTTTTGCTCAATCATTCTCCGCAGTACGTGCAGCTCTCTTACCCATGTTCCATACCATTGCTGGGCTTCCCCAATCGATACCATCTCAAAACGAACATAATCGCCCGGTGCAAGCTGTGCCATGACCGGAAGATCCAGCGAAATGACCTGCGCTATTTTGGCATAACCGCCCAGTGTCTGCCGGTCCGCCATCAGTATAATGGGTTGCCCATCTGCCGGAACCTGAATTGTACCGTGAGCGACAGCTTCCGAGAGATAGTCCCGGGCAGATTTTAGTTCAAGTAGGCTGCCGGACAATCGGTACCCCATACGGTCCGATTGCGGTGTGACCCTGTAATTCTCTTCGAGCAGAGATTGCTGACTTGCAGTCGAGAAATCTCCCCACTCTCGGCCGGGAATAATCCGAATAACCGGCTTGCCTGTCTGTGACGGCAGTAACAGCGAACTTACCTGCCAGGACACCGTATGCAGAGAAATCATACGGTCCGGCTCAATGGATAATTTCGGCGGCATCAACTGTCCTGATGAGGTAGATAAGATATCTCCTTCGCGCAGTGCTCTGCCATTTTGGCCACCAATTCCTGCCCGCAGATAAGTACTGACGCTGCCCATAACAGATGGGACCTGCCATCCACCAGCAACTGCCAGATAGGCACGACAGCCGGATTCTACCTTTTTAAAAGACAAACGGCTTCCCTTGCGTACATATACGGGTCGCCACATCGGCAGTAGCTGTGCATTCACTACCGGAGTCAGCTGTCCACCGGTTACCGCAATCCAGCAATCGGCTGTGAATTCCACAGCAAACCCCGATAAAGTTATTTCCAGTGTCGGTTCTTGTCCGGTATTACCGACGAGCCAGTTGGCGATCATATGCGCCGGGCGATCCATCGCACCCGTTATACTGACTCCATCTTTGCCATATCCTGTTCGTCCCGTATCCTGAATCGTCGTTAGTAATCCCGGCTTCTCTACGATAATACTCATCGGCGTCCTCCCTCCTCATCTGCTTGGGATCGTACGTTAGAAGCCTGCTGTCCCAACCGAATATATTCCTCTACTGGAATAGGGATGAAACGTACCTTGTCTCCACTCTGCAGCAGTGCAGGAGGTGTTTGCTTCGGATCAAATAATCGTACAGGTGTGCGGCCGATCAGTTGCCAGCCGCCCGGTGTATCCAGTGGATAAATACCTGTCTGTTCACCGGCAATACCTACCGATCCGGCAGGAATAGTCAGTCGTGGAGTCTGTTTGCGTGGTGCAGCAATCTGCGGAGACATACCGCCCATATATGGGAATCCGGGAGCAAAGCCAATCGCATATACCGTATAATCGCCGCTCGCATGAATCTGAATTACCTGATCCGTGGTCAATCCATTACGATCTGCTACCAGCTGCAGATCCGGTCCATATTCACCGCCATAGCAGACCGGAATATCTACTACTCTGGTCTGCTGTTTCTTTTCCTGTGTTAATCCCATTAGCAGCCGCTGTTCGATCAGCTGACAGACTGTCTCATATATACCGGTATTGCCAGAACGGTTTATTAATGATAGAACTGCCAGATCATAATACACTGCCAGCGTTGTATAAGAAGGAACGCATTCGATCCAGCCGGGAAAAGGGCCCTGTTCGATCTGATGTGCAGCAGTCTGAATTCTGCCAAGTATATCGCCGTGAATCTCCTGACCGAATTCGATTAGTACAGCTGAATCACCGAGCGGGTGTATCGTCCATTCCATCGCACTCATCCCTTCCGTCCAAAGCTGAATATGGTACACTTTATAAGACATTTTATCGATTAGTATCCAGCCTGTCGAGCAAGTCGCAGATATATGGAGATCAGAGACTCCGTTATCCATCCTAATATACAAGTTCCTGATAGAGCTTAATGACATGGTCATATCTTTCTGTATTAGTCTTATGCAAAAATATCTTAAACATCTTTAGTTCCAAAATAATAAATAACTTCAACTATAATCAAATCATTCTTCAAGGTGGTGCAATTCCATGATCTATCAAATCAGTTATATGTCTGACGATTATCAGGTAAAAGGTTATTTGGCGCTGCCTTATGGCGTGATAGCCTCTACTGAACAACTCACCGATTGGCTAAATTCTTTTTACAAGACTTCCACTCTGGAGGTCCTGCCAATTGCGTGTCCTTTGCATCCTGCGACTAAACCGATCGTAGAGGGACAATATCCGGTATTTGTCTACTGTCGGGGTGGTATTGGCCGGGTAGGCAGTGTTCGGATGGATTGGCTGGAGCGGTTTGCCCAGCATGGTCATATTGTATTCGCTCCCTGTTACCGCGGAGCCGAAGGCGGCGAAGGGCGTGATGAGTTTGGCGGAGGCGATGTAGAGGATGTACTGTCCGGTATTCGCTGGCTGAATCAGCTTCCCTTTGTGGATGAGCAGCGGATATCGATCATGGGATTTTCCCGCGGATCGGTCAATGCAGCCCAGGCAGCGGTACGATCCACCGAACCGCCTTTGAGCCGGCTGATTCTATGGGGCGGCGTATCCGATCTTGCCCGCACCTATGAGGAACGGATCGATCTGCGCAGGATGCTCAAGCGGGTAATTGGCGGATCGACCGGCAAATATCCCGAGCGATATGAAGCACGCTCACCGGTTGCTCTGGTAGAGCAGATTTACTGTCCGGTGTTAGTTATTCATGGACGGCAGGATCTGCAGGTAGACTACAGCCATGCCGAGAATATGATTCAGCGTCTGCAGGAACTGGATAAAGAGTACGATGTACAAATTTACGAAGATTACGGTCATCATATGCCGGAAAATGTGCATAGACAGGCAATAACAGCGATGTTCGACTGGATACAGCAGAAGTGAGAGTAGATAGACCAAGCAGCCAACTTGACTACAGGATCATACTCGATAATATACTTTCAGAGATTGTACATTGCCCTGTATGCTCCTGCCCATGATGTATTACCACTTCGTTTCTACCTGTAAGTTATTTTCATCTGAATATTCTGCTTCCATGTATACCACTTCCATAATCGTATAATTTGGATATACAAAAAAAGCTGCCGGAACGCCTACGGCAGCTTTTTCATATTTGATTTTCTTGTTAGGATTTCCAGTTCATTTACAATAGTAGAGCTTACTACATTGCAATCCAAATCAGTACCGGTTAATTTGCAGCTCTTATCATAGCAACCTAGCGTACTGCGTTTACAATATTCACTGCTATATTCAAACTACAGTTGCCGGTACCCGGCTGCTGCTACCTGTCTTGGTGAACATGCTGCGAGCGATCCAGACACCAGCGGCTCCCGCTTGGGCCAGTCCGCGTGTTACCCCTGCACCATCTCCGCCGCAGTACAATCCATCGATCTCGGTCTCCAGATTCTCATCCAGCTTGGGACGTGCAGAATAGAATTTGGCTTCCACTCCATAGAAAAGAGTATGTTCCGAGGCAATACCCGGTGTTACTCCTTCCAGCGCCTGTACCATTTCGATCAGACTTTTCATTGTATTATAGGGAAGCACCAGCCCCAGATCACCCGGTACAGCTTCCTTTAGCGTTGGTTCGAGGAATCCTTCCTTGATACGATCTGCTGTAGAGCGACGTCCACGCAGAATATCGCCGAACTTCTGCACGATGACACCTCCACTGGACAAATCATTCGCACGACGGCAGATCTCACGGGCATATTCATTGGGCTTATCGAACGGTTCAGTAAATTTGTGTGATACGAGCAGGGCAAAGTTGGTATTGCGGGAACCGAGGGCCGGATCTTTGAAAGAATGACCATTGGCTGCCATAACCCCGCTATGATTTTCGACAACTACATGACCGGATGGATTGCTGCAGAATGTCCGCACCCGTGTACCAACCGAGGTATTATAGATAAATTTACCTTCATACAAATGCTTGTTAATCTCCTGCATCACCACATCCGAGGTTTCCACCCGTACTCCTACGTCCACCTGGTTATTGTACATTTTCAGGCGGCGCTTTTTGAGAATTTCGGTGAGCCATGCAGAACCGTCACGTCCCGGAGCGATCATCACATTGGCTGATTCGTAGGTCTCGCCTTTTTTGGTGACAATACCGGTGATCCGGTGCTTGCCTTCTTCCTTGATTGTCAGAATATCCTCCACTTCCGCTTTGTAGACCATATCAATACGTGTATTCAGATATTCATAAATAGACTTCAGAATCTCCAGATTCTGCTCGGTACCAAGATGACGTACCTGCGCACGCAGCAGCTTCAATCCCGAAGCGTAACCACGCTGTTCAATATCACGGATAACGTCTGTCGTCGGATCAGTGATCGATTCAGTAGCACCATGCTCCAGATTAATAGAATCTACATACCGGATCAGATCTTCCACTTTGGATGGGGAGAGATAATCAGTCAACCAGCCACCAAACTCTGTCGTGATATTGAATTTGCCATCGCTGTACGCTCCTGCTCCTCCAAACCCGGCAGTTACCGAACAAGCGGGGAGACATCCGGCAAAATCTTTTTTACCTGCCGGCGGAGGACAAAACTGGATTTTCTCCTGCATAATCGGGCAGTTACGGCGATAAATATCATGACCTTTATCAATCAAAAGGACTTTCCAGTCCGGGGCAATCCGTGTCAGTTCATAACAAGCAAAGATTCCTGCGGGTCCTGCACCTACTACGATACAATCATATGTTGTCGTCATAATATCCTCCTGATGAGCTGCTATCGGATCATCCACGCCAAGTCTGTTCCATGGATTATACGGCTTGATCCCTGCAGATTGATTAATAAGTAAAATATTTCTTTGTATTACATGTCCAGTATGTTCATCCAGATCCGGCTGTCTTAAACGCACAAAAAAATCCCCGGCTTGCGAACAGGTATGCCAAAGCATCCTATTCGTAGCCAGGAATTTGCGGTTCCTTGTAGAGACCCCCAAACCTTATTTCCGGGGATATACGAATAATAAATATAATTCAACTTTTAATGTACGTCTATAAAGTAAAAACCACTGTATCACCAAGCAGTTTCGCTGGTCTACAGTGGTATATTACCGAAAAATACACGTATGGTCAAGTGATTATTTTATTTATTGTTCGTATTTTATGCATTATTAAGCAATTAAAAGAGATTTATTTTCTTTTTAAAGGAATTTATACGAACATTATTCCAATATCCCTACTAAATCATTGTTTTTTAAAATGATATAGAATAAAACGAATAATGTTTTAATCTAATCGATTTAGAAAAGGTTGTATAACATCCTCCACGCACAAATCCAATCATGATCTATGCCCTATCCATCTTTAACCGGTATGAAATTTCTCCTTGATTCGAACCAGATCATCGATCGGATCATGAATCGGAAAATACTCAATACCTACATAACCGTCATAATCCATCTGCTTGATTGCGTCGAATACATAATCATAATTCAGCTCGCTAATAAATAGCTCATGACGTCCCGGTGCTCCTACACCCTGAATATGGCCGAACAAAGCCAACCGTATGAACCATTCGTGAACAATTTAAGGAACGTGCTGCTTCGGCAGAGCGGCGAATACTCTCTACCGCGTCTTCACGTTTATCCGGTTCCAGCATGGTAGCCAGCTTGACGACGATCGAAGCCACTTCCATCCCCAGCTCTTGACGCAACCGGTTAATCGCTTGTAAATCTTTGTCTTCCCATGACCAGAATTCAATAATATTCAGATCATGGGCATGTAATATCTGCATCATACCCAGAATATCCCTGCCTTCAAAAAGCGTCTCTGTGTTATAAGAGATTCTCATGGTATGCACCTCGTTCCAGAAAATAAATTCCAAAATATGTATAAACCAAAAAAGCGTCTGCTAACCGGATATCTTCCTGTGAAATGTGGAAGTATTCGGCAGCTGACGCCTGTAGAGGTATGAAGTATTACACACCTTTTGGATCATCATCAATAATCGGGCTCTGCAACCCGTCGATTCGACTACGTTGATCCTTATTCATTTTACTTTTTATATAATCGATTTGTGTATGTACCAAAGATGAGTTGATCGTCATAAAATTGGAATGCCGCAATCGGCTGTGGACGCTGCTGCTGTTCCTGAATATCCGCATAGATAGCAACTGCCACTTTTGCACATTCCTGCACCGTACAGTCTGCATAGACACCAAAATATTTTTGCATAATCCAGTACAGTTGTTCTCCGAGCTCATCGGATGAGTGAACATGCGGCAGTACTTTGATAATATGCTCGATTTCGATGCTGTATTCGTCAGGAAGACACCATTCCCGCAGATTCATCGGATTCCACCGCATCATATGCAGCGCGACGATCTGGTAATTCATTTCACGCACTTGCCTGTTGTGTCCATCATTCATTCATTCTCCTCCTTATCCGTCCGGTGCTTCCGGACCCACTCTTGTCTATGTGTATGAGCTTTTGTATTTGAAAATGAAGTTGTTGGATGATAACACTGTACAGAAGAGCTTTTAGAGCCTGTCTCGGCACAGCTAACTAAAGTATGGATGATCCTCTGCCTACTGTAAATGCGGTAAAAGACCCACAATTTTGCCTGTTCATGCATTTTCATATGCTGCAGCGATTATGAATTCATCAGGCAGGGTAATTGATTATTTATAGAGATGTTCCTGCACAGATGCCTGCCTATAAAAGTAGAGCTCATCGTGCCGGAAAATCCCGGTTCATGGATTTTCTATTATTCACAAATGCTCCAAATCGTTGATAAGCGAAGTTATTTCTGCTTATTATTCACCAAACCAACTCACAAACCAGTAAAGGATGGATACCCATGACAGAAACGAATGATATTCAAACCCTCAAGGATTGGTTGAACAAACAAAAGGATAATACAATTATTATTGAGAAAAAAGAGCTGGATGATACCGATATTGTCCACTTTACCCTGTCGGATATTGACGAAAGAAATGAAGACAATGAAATCGACGATTACCTGGAAAGTGCTCTTCTGCTGCGCGGCGAAGGAGTAACCCAGAATGCCGATGGCGAAGAGGTACAAGTACCTCGTGACACCTATGAGATCATTACCCATGATCTGCGTATTGATGAAATCAGCGATTCGCGTGTACAACTGAACACCGAACGTGCTGCTTATACATTAAGTACAAAATAAAGCAAACCAGGACAGGCAGGGCGATAAGCTCTGCCTGTTTTTTTGTGCATGTGTTCAGGAAGTTGGGAAAGCTCCTGTTCGGGTAGATGTAGGCATTTCTACGTATCGCCGGTGCATTTCTACCTGCTCCTTCATATTGTATTGTAAAACTACTGCTCTATTGATACTTTATTCCCTGTATTATTGATAGCGTTTACATAAATGAAGGAGAGGTGTTGTATTATGTCCATGTTCAAAAAGGGCATCCAGTTCGCCCTGCTCAGCTCCCTTGTAATAACTCCGCTCGTCTCTCTTGCCCCTTCCGCTTATGCTGCCAACGAAAAAGCACAAGTCTGGCTCACTACAGCCGATCCAAACAGTGAACCCAATGTAGGCCTGCGTACAGATACAAGACTTACCCGGCAAAGTGATCGTGCATTTAGTACAGCTTCGGACAATGCTGACTATACCTTTAACGTAAATGAAGGCAAAACCTATCAGCAAATGGATGGATTTGGCGTATCGATGACCGATTCTGCAGCCTGGCTGCTTAATTACAAGCTCAGCAACACCAAGCGCAATGAGGTCATGGATAATCTGTTTGGTCTATCGGGTATTCATATGAGCATGCTGCGCCAGCCGATGGGTGCAAGTGATTTTGCCTGGAGTACGTATACGTATGACGATACCGCCGGTGATACGGCATTGAATCAATTCAGTATTTCCAGAGATCAACCCTATATTATTCCCATGATCAAGTCCGCTCTTGCCAAAAATCCGAATATCAAATTTATCGCTTCGCCCTGGAGTGCTCCAGCCTGGATGAAGTACACTACCAATGACAAAAACGGTACCGGCAAGCTGAAAGCCGAGAATTATCCGGTATACGCCAATTACTTCGTCAAGTTCATACAGGCTTATCAGGCACAGGGTATTCCAATCTATGCGGTTACTCCGCAAAATGAACCGTTGTTCGAGCCGGGACGTTATCCGGGCATGCTCATGAATGAACAGGATCAGATTGGCATGATCGGCGATTATCTCGGACCTGCTCTGAATAAAGCGGGTCTGAACACCAAAATCATCACATATGACCATAACTATGATAACTGGAATTTCCCGAATACGGTTATCCAGGCACTCAAAAATAATGGAAAATCGCAATATGTCGCCGGCAGTGCCTTCCATCATTACGGCGGTGACTTTACAGCCATGACCAATATGCATAACGCCCATCCGGACAAGGATATCTGGTTCACCGAAGGCGGGTTTGGTACTTGGAATGATCCGGTCAACGGAACTACCCAGGGATTCGATAATATGATCAATGAATTTATCGGTATGACCCGCAACTGGTCCAAGTCGATTATTCTCTGGAATGCAGCTCTGGACCAAAAAGATGGCCCAAGTGTGATAGGAGACAACAATACCAACAAAGGTATGGTAACCGTGCAGAACTCTGACAACAGCTCCAGTAATCCGGAAGACAAGGTAACCTATACCAAGCAATACTATCTGCTCGGACATTTCAGCAAATTTGTAAGCGCCGGTGCATATCGAATCGATTCCAATACGTTCGCCGATATGCAGAGTGTCGCTTTCAAAAATCCGGATGGCTCCAAAGTCATCGTGCTGTATAACTCCCAGAACACTGCAAAAACAGCCAAAATCCAATGGAACGGACAGGCTTTGAATTATACGGTGCCTGGCAAATCGGTAGTCAGTCTGAAATGGTAACCCATATTCGCTCATCTATTTTGGAAATGCTTTGGTTTTTATTTTAACTACAGAATTAAATCCAGGATAAAAAATAGCTCTATTCCGAAGCCTAACCACGATTCAGTTGGTTAAGCTGGAAATAGAGCTATTTTATGATGTATTATTACCTATTACTATTTATCTCATCTTATGCAACTTTAACAGTAATTCATAAAAGGATTATTCTGCTTATAGATCGTTACAATTTAAAATAATGCTGAAATTTGCTTTGTTATCCATATATATAACCCTTTTGGCATTTACTATATTTATACAGCTATTCATAAACATAATGATCTTTGGTTGAAGCCGAATGTGTTTTGTGGCATGATCACTTATAGACAGCAACAGCTGCCGTGTAGGATTTTTGGCGGCAGCTTTGTGACCATGTCAGTACGACTAGAGGAGCTTAACCATGAATGATATTCCAGCTTATCGCAAAGTATATACCCAGCTCAAACAAGATATCAAAGAAGGACATTATGCACCCGGCACGCTTTTGCCGACTGAATCGGAACTGGAGCAGCGCTTCTCGGTCAGCCGAACTACGATCCGCAAAGCTGTCGAACTACTGGGTAACGAAGGCTTCCTGAAAAAGACACAGGGAAAAGGTACCGAGATTCTCGATACCTCTACGACCCAGCGGCTGAACCATCTGACTTCCATTACCGAGACACTGACTTCCAAAGGTTATAAAGTGACCACACGCGGAATGTCGATCGAATGGATTACGCCACCGGAGCATGTGGCTGATGCGCTTATGCTCCCCCCTGGCAGCAAGGTATATCTGGTTCAGCGGGTACAATATGCCGATGATCGGCCGATTGCCTTGATGAATAATTATCTGCGTGCCAATTATGTGCCTGGTCTGGAACAGCATGTGAACCGATTTAACAGTCTGTATACGTTCCTGGAACAGACGTATCATATTATTCTGCTGCATGCATGGGAGCGCCTGTCCGCTGTAGCAGCTGATTTTACCGAATCCCAGATTCTACAGATTCCGCTCGGTTCTCCACTACTATGCAGCAAACGGATCAGCCATATCGAGCAGGGTCCTTTCGAATACAGCATTATCAAGCTGGTCGCCGACAAATACGAGTACAGTGTCTATCTGGAAGGCAGAGCTTAAACCTGTCTCATCCATCCGATTATATTAATGAATCGTATAACCTCCATCCACTACCAGATTCGCCCCATTGATCATATTCGCGGAGCCGCTGGCGAGGAACAATGCAGCTGCAGCGATTTCTCCGGGTTCGGCAAATCGCCCGGCAGGCGTATTGCGAATCGCTTCCTCCTTGATTTCGCCTTCCCAGTAACCGGCAATCAGTGGTGTATAAGTGGCTGTTGGTGAGATCGCATTGACCTGAATATTATGCTTGCCCCATTCATGGGCAAGGGATCGGGTAATGGAAATGACTGCAGCCTTGCTCGCGCTGTAGGCGACATGTCGATCAATAGCCACAATTCCTGCCTGCGAAGCAAGGCTGATAATTTTGCCACCCTGCTGCGCTGCAATCATCTCCCTCCCGACCTGCTGGGACATAAAGAACATTCCATTCATATTCACTTCCATCGTCCGGTGCCACTCAGCTTCGGGATAATGTTCTGCCCATTCTACCGGTCCGATCCCTGCACTGTTCACGAGAATATCCATACTGCCGAATTTCTCTTTGACCTGGGCTATTGCTTTGCGTACCGATTCACTGTCTGCTACATTGACTTCAAAAGCTGCGCCGTACTCCAGTCCTTCCGCCGCTCGCTGTGCCTGGTCCAGATGAAGATCCAGCAGTGCCACAGCAGCTCCTTTTTCGGCAAATAACTGCGCAGTGGCCAGACCGATTCCGGATGCCGCTCCTGTGATGATAGCGGTCTTCCCATCCAGACGGAACGTTGTGTCGTACAGATTATCCTTCATATCCGTTCACTCCTTTGAATGATTCACTTTGGGTATGACTGACGGGTCGAATATTCGGTGCTGTGGTTTGTATCGTTTTCCAGTGAAATGGGATGTAGATGCATATAATCTCCCAGCTCTGCAGCAATTCGGTTCACATGCCGAAATACCGGCAATAGCTGGCGATACTGCTCACGGCGAAGAGAATCTGGGGCAAATGTATTTTCCACAGTATGAAGCGTCTCTATAGCACTGTAATCTGTCCACCAGCCTGCTGTCCGGGCAGCGATTGCGGCAGCTCCGAGCGAAGCCGCATCCTGATCAATATTAGTCTTGATCATATCCATATCAAAAATATCGGCAAACATCTGCATCCACAGCCGGCTTCTGCTGCCTCCGCCGCAGATCAGCATACGATGGACTACCTGGGTATGCTGCTGCAGATGATCCAGTGACAGTCGCAGATTCATCGCAATTCCTTCCATGGCAGCCCGGATCAGATCGGCACGTGTCGTTCCGAGATGCAATCCTGTATACCCTCCACGGATATGCACACTATGATCCTGGGAACTGCCACCTGCCAGGCTGGGATTGAAAATAATACCGTTGGCGCCGACCGGCACATCCGCCGCCCACTGATTCATCTGCTCATAGGCACCTACCTGATCCTTGAGTTCTGTACATAAGGTATCTCTCACCCAGCGCAGCGAGCTGCCACCTGCAAAAATGGAATAAGCACTGGTATACATGCCCTCGGCAATATGAGCAAATACGTAAGGTCGTGTATCTGCATCCAGTACCGGTTGGCTGGAATTGACCGGAATCCAGCTGGATGACCCAAGTGACATATATACCTTTCCTTCTTTTGCGCCCACTGCGCCGAGTGCCATGCAGGCATTGTCCACCCCTCCGCACGCGACCGGTGTACCTGCTTTTAATCCCGTATATGCTGCTGCTTCTGTAGTTACCTGTCCGATCATCTGATGCGAAGGAACAATCTCCGGAAATAAATCACCAGATAACCCCGCCGTCTGCAGAAGCTCCTCTACCAGTTGTCCACTGTGTAAGTCGTAAGCTCCCGTCCCCGAAGCATAAGAGTGATCTGTAGCCATCTGTCCGGTCAGCCGGTAATTGATATAATCTTTGGAACCAAGCACTTTATCGATACGGGCAAATAGATCCGGCTCGTTCCTGTGCAGCCACATTAATTTGAACAATGGATAACAACCTGCCGGAAACCCATTGCCGGTCTTCATATACCATTCCTGTTCATCGACAAGCCGGAAAAAATGCTCTGCTTCTCCTTCAGCACGCCGGTCTGACCAGATCGGTACATATTCCTGCAGACACCCATCCTGCCTGCTGACCGGAACACTCACCAGACTATGTCCCGACAGACTAATACAGTCAATCGTTGCTGCATCTACCCCTGATGTTGTCAGCAGCTGCCGGGTTGTCTCCCGAATCCCGCTCCACCAGTCATCGGGCCGCTGTTCATGCCAACTCGGATGCGGATAAAAAGTCTCGTATTCCACAAATGATCGCGCAATCGTCTGCAGCCTCTTGTTATACAAGGAAGCTTTGACCCCTCCGGTACCCAAATCATAAGCTATAATATTCGGCATGGCTGTCACCTTCCACAGGTCAATTTTGATTATCATATGCTGATATATCTGTACCAAACGAAAAACTTACTTTTGATCTGCCGCTGCCTTGATACCACTCTATATTGCTTCGAATATATAAAGATAATCACCTTTTGTCAAGCGCTCTCATACAGAGTAAAGGTTTTAGTATCTTCCTGACGATATTGTCTTCACCAATCATCCTTATAAAATAAAGAAAATAGCAGATATTCCTTAATTATTTCTTGAATTTTATAATTCCAGGGTTTATAGTAAGCCACATCAGATAAAGGTAATTATCTTTATAAAATGGAGGTACAATCATAGTGGAATCCATAATCAATTATGCCCATATCGGACGAATGATGGATGTGAGCGCAGTACGTACAGATGTGACAGTAGACGAAGTCGATCAGATGATTGATATTGTAAAAAGGTATCATTGTGTCTGTGCCAGTCCAATGCCCTATATGACAGAGTATGTGATTCGTCAGCTGGTGAATGCACCGGATACTGTGGTTACCGGAGTGGTGGGATTTCCATCGGGTGCGGATACCACTTCCATGAAAGTACATACGGCGAGGGAAATGCTGGATATCGGCTGCAAAGAACTGGATATGGTCATCAATGTAGGAGCACTGAAGTCAGGAAATAACGAATTGGTTATACAGGATATTGCAGCTGTAGTTGCTGCTGCTGAACAGATACCGGTCAAAGCGATCCTGGAGATTGCCTACTTGACCGATGATGAGATCCGTATAGGCAGCGAGTTGATCGTTCGGGCAGGCGCTGCTTTTGTAAAAACAGGGACCGGCTGGGGTCCGCGTCCGACGACAGTAGATACGATCCGGCTGATCAAATCTGTAATCGGTGATACTGCTCTTATTAAGGCAGCTGGCGGTATTCGGGATCTGGACACTCTTCTAGCCATGAAAGAAGCTGGCTGCGATCGATTCGGCATTGGCGTACGGTCAGCATTGACTATTTTGCAGGATGCTTATCATCGCGCGGGTATAGCTGTTGATCCTGCTGTGCAGACAGCATCTTCTTCAGCAATCAGTAGCGATGACTCTTATTAACAGCTGCTATCCTACAGATGTAACAAATAACTGTGTAATTTGAAATAGCTTGCATTGTCTAGTAACTGTTCGAACAGTACGCCATAGCAAAAGCTCCCAGCTAAAACAAAACCGGGAGCTTACTATCTGTCTGTTCTTTATAACCGATACTATTGCAGATCCTGCAGCAGCATTCGGTACATGGAGGCGAGATCTTCGTCTTTTTCAGTTATCGTATCGAGGGCTTGCTGAACGAAAGGTTGAATCTCCGAACCGGCTGCGAGCAGCGCAGCATAAGCATGAAAATCGGTTTTTCCGTATTTGCTGATCACACTCTTGTCGGTATTCCAGCGGTTCCGGCGAATCTGTTCAGTCCAATACTCGAATTTTTCCTGTGGCGGCTGGACTGCATACTGCTGGAACAGGTTATCGAATTGTTCATCGCCCTGCTGTTCCTGTGGCATAACCAGATATAACTGCTCCAAGGGAACGGTTTGGCGAATCAATGTACTGAATGTCAGATAGTCGCCACCTTCTCCATCCGGCGACTGTACATAAGCGATAAAGTCAGACGTCTGATCCAGCGGCTGAAATACTGGCTGCAGACGTTCCATGACTTGTAAGGCAATACGGGTCAATCCGCCATCATGGATTGACTGGTCCATGATCTGAATCGAATCGGCATCTTCCTGTTTCAGCTGTGCACGGGTAAATGTATCGAGTACCGGCAGAGATCCTTCTTCGTCCTCTTCCCACAATTGTTCATTGATCTCACGATACAGATCCAGCGGCTTTTCCAGAGCTTCTCCGAAATCATCGATCATCTCGGGATAATCGCCAGTGGCATACTTGATTGATTGACGAATCTGCTCTGGAGAACGTTGATAGGATTCGTTATGATTTTCTGCATACTTTTCCTGATAATAGTTGCCATAATAGGCGGTGGTCTGCTCCAGATCATGCAGTGTATTCAGATAGAGCAGATAATTGCCATTCGTATTGTCTGCTTCGATAATGCAGGTATAGACCTGCTGATTGGAATCGGATTGTGCAAAGGCAGTAATGATCTCCGAACACGCTTCATATAGCAGATCTTCGACTGCCTGCATGCTCCAATACGTACCCTGAATCCCTTCCAAGTCGTCCGTGATCCAGATTCCTTGCGGTGCAGAGACATAATACCGTCCCAGACCTTCCGGTTGACGCAGTCCTGCGAGCAGACGCCCGATATGTACTTGATATACACCCATTTTAGATTCTCCCCATCTCTTCGGCTGTCTAGGTCCGTAATTGACGGCGATCCAGAATACCCTGAATAATCATCTGCTGGGACTTTGGTAAGCCTTGCGGCCACTCCCCTACCCGGCAGTACATAATATCTGTAATTTCGCTGCTGGATGTGAACGTTCCCCCCCGCACTTCTCCACTGAAGATCAGATCTACACAGTTGGGATTACTGCGCTGAATCGCTTTTTCCAGCCGATCAATATGTACTTCCAGTCCAGTCTCTTCCCTTATTTCACGCTTTAATCCATGTTCGGGCTGCTCCAGCTCCATCCATCCGCCGGGAATTCCCCAGGGCTCCTGTTCACGATATGAATGCCGCAGCAGTAATATCTCTCCCTGTTCATTGGTAAATACGCCCAGTACCGCAACCAGAAAATGATGCTGGGAACGACGAACCGCCCAATTTTTGAAACGTTCCAGCGGCATATGACGATACATCCACACCAGCCAGTCTCTCGGTATACGGTTAATCCATTTGGCGAGCAATGCATTCACCTTCTTTGTTGTGGATAGAATTCTATTATGGTTCGATCCATAAAATGCAGTACATTAACTGCGCAAAATATCACCCTGCCGGTCATTGCGCAAATCTTCAACCAGCGGACGCTGCGCCTGATTGACCTGCTCCAGTTGCATCTCATCAATACTGCAAAAAAGCAGGGTACTGGATTCACCATCGGGATCATTGTATTTTAGTGTGACTCCATCGTCTTCCAGCTTATCGGTCAGATCCACCTGAATATCAAAAATAAACATAACGAATACAACATCATCTCCGCTGGGATACGTATATTCAAGCCGCTCACCGCTATATACCGCATAGAAATGACTGCCGATCACATCCAGCCCGGTCTCTTCCCTGACCTCACGAATCATCGTCTCTTCAATCGTCTCACCCGGTTTCATACCGCCCCCCGGCAATCCCCAATCATGGGAATCTCCGCGCTTCTGCCACAGAATACGGTTATGATCGTCACGAATAATCGCTCCACCGGTTACGATAATCTTTCTTCCTTTACTCATCAGTTGTCTCCTCACTGGTACAATGTACTATACAGACTATTCAACATACCTCTTTATCCATAGAGATAAAGGAACTTGCTTATTATGTAAAAGCGAGTTGGGATCATAGTAAATGGCGATCCACCGCTTTTGCAATATTGCAGGGATCGCCATCCTAATCTCACGTCATATTATTTCTTTTTAAGCTTTTTCAGTTCGGCATACATATCCGGCAAATGCTCCTGAAGTTCGGGAATCGGGTCCGGATAAGACAGATCCATCTTCTGCAGCGTCCGTACCACAATCTGCAGGACAGCCAGATCACGGTACCAGCGGTTATCCGCCGGGATAATATGCCATGGATGATCATCGGTTGCACAATGCTTGAATACATCTTCATAACATTTCTGGTAATCATCCCAATACTTGCGTTCCTGCAGATCACCTTCATCGAACTTCCAGTTCTTATGCGGTTTCTCTACACGGTCAATCAGCTTTTTGAGCTGGAATTCCTTGGAGATATGCAGGAAAATTTTGACGACACGTACGCCGTTTTCTTCCAGCATCTTCTCAAAATGGTTAATCTGCTTGAACCGCTGCTTGGCGGTAGCATCATCGATCTGTCCATGTACTCTTGTGATCAGCACATCTTCATAATACGAGCGGTTAAAGGCACTGATATATCCATAACCGGCGACATGCTGATGGGCACGCCACAGATAATCATGATTGCGCTCCTCTGTGGTCGGTGCCTTAAAGCTGTGAATATGAATGCCAGCCGGGTTGGAAATAGAGAATACTTTGTTGATCACGCCATCTTTGCCACTGCAATCCATGCCTTGAAAAACAAACAATACCGACTTTTTACCGTTTGCGAACAACTTGGGCTGCAGTTTTTCAAATGTTTCGGTAAGCTTGGCTTTTTCGGATTCGGTATCTTCTTTGGATGTGTAATCACCGGTATAGCCGGGATCAATATCTTTCAAATTGATGGAATCGCCTTTGGCAAGAAACCAGTTCTTGGATGATTTGGACATCGTAATCGCTCCTTTTGTAGAAAGTACACTGCTGCATCTAAGGGTTGTACGTCACATTCTACATATTACCCAGTTCCTGCCTCTTTTTAGCAGCTACAAGCTTATTGGATGAAGCCACTTCTGTCGGATTCGATATATTCACTCTTTAAATAACGCGCTGCTGTTCTTGAATGGCCGCGATCATCTCGGCACGCAGTTTGTCTACAAAACGGGTGCGCACTTCTTCATCCACGCCCATTTCCTTGGCATCCAGTTCTTCCAGCGATTCGATCCATACATGAGTGTCATTAATGGTTCCCAGCTCTTTCTGGATCTTTTTGTATGTTTCTTCGTGATCGCGGAATTTGGAGTTGAGGGCAAATTCCGCAGCTTCCGCTGTATAACGCAGCTCTTTGGCAGCAATACGTACTTTGTGCAGTGCATCCAGCGTCTCGGCGGCTTCGATTCCTTCCGCTTTGGCTGTCTGGCGATAGATCTGCTTTTTCTGATCGTAAGCGATCTCCAGTTCTCTCATCATCCGGTTCACATCGGCCTGGATAGCCAGAGTGGGCAGCTGATTGTCCATAAAGTCTTTCCACTGCCGCTTGAGCTTTTTGCCCTGAAGTTTGGGTAGTTTTTTGACCAACTTTTTGCGGTAGAATTGTCGCTGTTCCTTATGTTCCTCGATAGCCGCTTTGAGCAGATCGGCTTCGTCACCGTGACCTTCTTCCTTGGACTGCTTGCGCCGATCTTTGAAGGCATCGATCAATACATCCGCATCACGCACTTTGCCAAGACGCTTCTGGACTTTTTTGAATACCGGCAGCAGACCGGTCTGCTGTTCCGGGTCCAAAATGCGCATCAAGGTCATCAGCTTGCGGCAGTTGACCCGGGCCTGGTGGATCGCTTCATCGTCATAGTCCTTGACTGCCTGCTGTCCATGATCCTGGAATTTATCGTATAAATCATTTAACACGCTTTTCCACTGCTCGGTTTTGTCTTTGCGATTGACTGTCGTCATACTTTGATTCACGCTGCATCACTCCTGTCTTTTTCATTCTTTATGGATTACCCCATATTCTGTGTTGTGCAATCTTATGAATGAAATGAGTGGGATACTTTCCATTATAATGGATGGATACGTGAATTAGCTATTTCGGCTCTCCCCCATGATGAAGGTGACCAAATGAAGGAATAAACTGCATATATACATTTTTTGGTGTATAATATTACTAAATGGGTGTCTACTTTTGAAACCGATAGCTGTTCTGTATTATGATAGAGGATGGATTCTCAACTTTCAGAGATATGACGACTATTATAAATGATTTGCAGCATCAAGCGAAAGGAGTCATCATGAAAGCGTATATTTTGCTATTTATCACTCTTCTGGCTGGCTCTGCAGGTATTCCGTCCGCGTATGCGGAGCCTGTAATCGAAGCCGATGTCCCTAAACCAGCAGAAGCCCAGGAGCAGACGGGTTCCTCTTCTTCATGGGAATACCCGATTGTTCATTTCCGGAATAACACATACCGTATTATTATGCAGCAGCCTGTCAGCAGCACCAAAGTAGGTCCACGACTAGGTCGGGTGCAGCGGAATATCAGCAGTTTTGATGAAGTGGAAGAAGGTAATACACTGATTGATACAAGCTATCAAAACGGCGACAGCAATGTGCTAAAAGTGGAAGCCCCGATCTACAAGATGCGCAAGCACAGCTCACGGGAGTGCATTGTCGTCAGCCATATGAACAAATACTACAAAGCCTACAAAAAATAGCATGAAGCCGCCGTATCTCCGAGATTGACTATCCGGAGAAACGGCGGCTTTTTACGTTTGTCCTATAGCATTTACTGTACCTTTATTGGTCTATTGCAATTTTTAGTGTTCTGATTGTCATTGTGTTCTTGGAGTACATCATTATAGTAGCTAGACATGAACAGTAGCCAAACATAAACGACTGCTATTGATCTCTACCTTTTGTTAACGGATTAAGTCAGTATTGCGGCTGTATGAAAAAGCGTCCTTTCAGTACTTTGTCCCACACGATTGCAGAAGCTTCTGCTTTCAGCGAGGAACGGACCTGCTTTTGCAGCGCATTATAATCCGGTGTACCTTTGATCAAGCGCAACTGTGCCTTGGTATTGGTAGCATCAAACCGGATCAGCTGACCGGATTGCTGCCATGTTGGCCATTTCAACTGTTCCCCGCTGCCTGTAGTGCCGTTATAAAGAAAACTCTTGATATAAGCGCGATAGTGATGCATTAACTGGATACGCCCAGCTGCATTATCCGATTTATAAAATTGCTTCGGGAACATGGCGGCAAAGCTACTTCCGGCAAAGTTGCCACTCAGGAAATCCAGATCGACCCCATGCGTAGCAGCTACATATTTGGCAGGTGCCTTCAGATCATTCACACTGTTACCCCAGGCAAAACGGTAGGCATAGATATTGCTCGCGTTTTTGTCCTGGCTGTATTTGTCAGCCACCTGGTCGGCATTAAAGGATGAATACAGCTTGCTGCCATAAGCGGTCGCCTGCCAGAACTGCTTTTCTGTGGCTTTATCCCATGTATTCTTGGTAAAGCTGCTCATAAATACAGGATCATAAGCTGCAAATCCATTAAATTCATTCTCCATACTGCCGATTAGCATCGGTACACGGTTGTAATTGCCTTTGCCGATAATATCGAATCCTTCTGTGGGCAGTACATGACCATCTGCGAATAGATGCGGGAATTCGGACATACGAATCATGACACTTCCTACTGCCTTGACCAGCAGTTTACCATCCAGGGAACGCAGCGTCTTCTGAAGCTCCAACGCATCGGTCTGTTGCAAATACTGTATGCCTTCCTCTTCGGTAGACACTTTGCCAGCAGATACCAGCACGTTAGCCAATTTGCGATTGGAATAAGCTTCACCTTCAGCCGGTGTCGAAGTGGTCATGCCTCCACTAAGTGGCATAACTTTGGCAAACAATCCTTTGGCAAGCGGTGAAATCGTCAGTGCGAGTACATCACGGGCACCTGCTGATTGGCCTGCAAGAGTCACATTATGCGCATCGCCGCCAAAGCTGTGAATATTCTGCTGCACCCATTGGAGAGCCTGAATCTGATCTAGCAGCGCAAAGTTACCCGAATTTTCGGCGGCACGACCGGTGTGAATTGCCGGATTATTCATCCACCCCAGCAGACCAAGCCGATAATTAATCGTCACGACAACCGAGTTGGTACTTGTTGCCAGCGATCGGGCTTCGAGTGAAGCTCCGCTGCCGGTAACATTACCTCCCCCATGCAGAAAGACCAGTACGGGCAGATTATCTGTACTCTGATGAGGACGGTATATATTCAGATACAGACAGTCTTCGCTTCCGGTAACCTGACCACTCGATAGCTGCATACATACAGGTGGCAGCTGGGTCGCATCATGGGATTGTTCCGGCGAAGCCGCTAGCGGCTGCGGCGCACGCCATCGTAATTCATCCACCGGCGCCTGAGCATAAGGAATACCAAGCCATTCCAGCACATTACCATTGCCTGTCTGAATTCCGTTATACCATCCCTGCACCGTATGCTGCTTGGTATGGGATGAATAGGCATACATATCCGAATCACCTCCTGTAGCTGCACCTGCTGTTCCTGCCATACTAAACAACAGTATAAGTACGATGATACCTGTAAACCATCTGTTTTTCTTCATTATAGACCTTCCTCCTGTCAATGCGATAATCATAAAAATCGTATGGTTATAACCTGTATGCAAAGAGCATGTCCTGTTCCAGGAATCCATTTTGCCCATAAAAAAACCTGATCCAGCAGTGAACCATGCAACGCTGCACGTTCACTGCCGAATCAGGTTTCGCCTGCATAACCAGTAACAACCCTTCTTCTAATAGCCAGTATAGCATTTTATATAGCGCTTACAATAGTTAAAAAGTACCGATCGTTCATATTCCAAGCCGAAGCAGGGAAAGTTATTCTTTCCCTGCTGTATGAGCATAATAGTTACGGATAGACACTATTGCTGCTAATTACCAGCTGGATTTGGTTACACCCGGGATTTGCCCTTTGTGAGCCAGCTCACGGAACATGATCCGTGACATTTTGAATTTGCTCAGGTATCCTCTAGGTCGACCCGTAATCTGACAACGACTGTGCAGACGTGTCGGTGAAGAATCTCGTGGCAGTTTGCTTATTGCTTCATAATCCCCTGCTTCTTTGAGTTGACGACGTTTTTCTGCATATTTGGCTACCAGCGCTTCACGCTGCTGCTGACGGATCACTTTGGACTTTTTGGCCATATTTATACACTTCCTTTTATTTAATCGTAATAATTACTATTTAGAAGTATAACGTATTTTTTACCTGCTGACAACTATACAGAGCAATGCCATTTACAAAAGATTCACATATCTGTTTTCCATACCTGGGACGTTCTGTAAATCATCCTATAGGCGGAGGAAGTTATACTTTTCTCTCCTTATGATACATATATACATACTTTATTTGATTTAAGGAAAAGGAGGATACTTTGTGGAAACCCATCGATCTCCCGGCAATGATCCAACGGTAGCTTCACTGCTGCGCAACCGGGCTTACCGGACACTTATTACTGCGCAATTGATTTCCAATCTGGGCGACTGGCTGCATCTGCTTGCTCTATTGACACTGGTCGGTATCAAATGGCAGGCTACACCCATGCAGATTACATGGGTAACCCTATGTGCGGTTGTACCGATGCTGCTTGGTGGGCCTTTTGCCGGGGCACTCGCCGATCGGCTGAATCGTAAATGGCTGATGATTATCTCGGATGTACTGCGCGCAGGGCTTGTATTCGGTCTTATTTTTGCCGATCAGCTGTGGCAGGTGTATATTATTCTCGTCCTCAAAGGATTGTTCGACGTACTGTTCTCGCCAGCCAAGAGTGGCAAGATCAAGGAAGTTGTGCCGCAGGAGCATCTGCAGCAGGCGGTCTCAATCAGTTCCTTTATTGAACAGGGCAGCAAAATCGCCGGACCGGCTCTCGGAGGACTGCTGTTGGCTGCTGTTGGTATTCATTGGTGCTTTGTGATCGATGCCTTTACCTTCCTCCTATCGGGAATTATCCTGCTTGCTCTGCCGGGTCATGCCCTGTTCGATACAGTCGATGAAGAAGATACAGTCCGAACACAGGAACGACAGCGTTCTTTTCTCTCGGATACGGCTGCCGGGCTTCGTTATCTGATCCGTATCCCTGTTATTGCCTATGGGACTCTGTTGCTCTGTCTGGTGCTGCTGGTGCTTCAGTTGGCAGATTCGCAAACGATTATTCTGCTGCGCCAGATTCCGGATATTAACGAGGATCTACTCGGCTGGTGTATTACCGCGAGTGGTGTAGGTACATTACTCGCTGCCCTGCTCTGTGCTCGAATCAAAAGCTCCCATTTGCTGCAGATGAGCCTGGGCGCTGCATTGATGGGTATCGTATTTGGGCTCGTCGGTCCTTTTGCCGGTATGCTACATGCGGGATGGCATACGACGTTTATCCTGACATCTTCTTTTTTACTCGCAGGTATAGGCGCGGGATTTACCTTTATTCCTTTCCAGATTATGCTGCAGGAGCAGACGCCTGTACATATGACCGGTCGTGTGTTCGGTACAGTTAACAGTCTGACATCTGCCAGTTCGGTCGCCGGACCACTACTGGGTGGTATCCTCGTTACTGCGTCGGGTGTGATACCGGCATTTATACTGACCGGCGCTTCGCTTGTGGTGATGAGCCTGGCTATTTTATGCATTAAAAAATGGATCGATATCCGACAGTCCAAGCAGGCTATACCGACCGCTGTTCATCAGCCGCTCAAATAATCGCCGAATATAAATACTATCGTAAATAGCAGCAGCCGCTTCTTCTGGTTACGAAGAAGCGGCTGCTGCTATTTACAGCTTGGATCACGCGTAGATAACATCCTGCCCAGCGCATAATGAATTAACGATTGATCCGATTATTTTTGATGAACTGTTATATTAATGGGTTTTTATTAATCCTTATGCGATAACGGTCACTAAATAACTCGTTTTCATTATGTAACTAAAAAGATAAAATGACCTACTTAACGAATATATTAGTCATTTTAATCATTCATATATTAAGTTTATATTCTTTAAAATTGACAAAATGATTTTAAATAATTATGATTTATAAGGTTATTATTGCAGGAGAAACTTCTGTTATATGCAGAAACAACCTAATAATCCCTCCAAAATGTCAGACGTATGGGGCGATTATTACTATTTATTATTACCAGGGAGTTGATCATTTGTTATACAAGCTGCTTCGACAATGGAAATGGATACTGCTGCTGTTGCTGCTTACCGGTGGGGGTATTGCTGGTTACTATACATATTCTGTCGTTCAATTTGCGAATACCATCTCGGTAGATCCTGCTGATCCGGCCGGCGCAGATGCCCAGGAGACAACTTTCCGACTACCTGAATGGGATGGCAAAGACCCTGTTCATATTCTGCTGCTTGGTACCGATTCACGGGATGTGGATAGCAATGGACGGTCGGACTCCATGATGGTCGCTACAGTTGACCCAGTCAGCAAAAAAGCCTATCTGATGTCCATTATGCGGGATACGTACGTAAATATTCCCGGACATGGACGCAGCCGAATCAATGCTGCCTATTCGTATGGAGGCGCTCCACTCGCTATGGAGACAGTGGGCCAGCTGCTTGGTGTTCCGATCAACAGTTACGTTACTATCGACTTTGAAGGCTTCAAAGCGCTGGTTGATCAAGTCGATGGTGTAGATATTGATGTAGAGAAAGATATGCATTATACCGATGGCGGCGATGGACACCGTTACGATATTAATCTCAAAAAAGGCTACCAGACACTGGATGGTACCCATGCTCTGCAGTATGTAAGATTCCGGCATGATGCCACGTCGGACTTTACACGTACTGAACGGCAGCGCAAGTTCCTCGCTGCACTGGCTGCCAAAATGCAAAGCTCTACTTCTATCGTCAATCTGCCAAGTATTCTCAAAGCAACCGCTCCTTATATCCAGACCAATATGTCTGCCTCCACGATGCTCAAACTGGCCGGACTCGGCATGGATGTGAATGTCGGCAATATCGAGAAACTGCAGATTCCTCCTACCCCTCTACTGAAGGAAGAAACGATCCATGGCGCCGCTGTACTGGGCGTAGACGAGACGTTACTGCGCCAGTATATTCAGGATAAGCTGTCAGATAATGATGAAAATAACGATCCAAGTACAGCTGAACAATAAACTGCTAAAATACAAGCCAATCCACAAAAGCGTAATTAGGATATCGGAATTACGACGCTACCGAATAAAATTCTATCCAACCAGCAGTGTATAAATAATACCCGGACCATGTACCCCTATAGTCAGATCATTCTCAATATCCGACGAACGGCTGGGGCCGGAGATAAAATGCATACCGGCAGGCAGATTCTCTCGTCCAATCTCATCCATCGGAATCAGCAGTTCACCGAGTCGGGTATACAGACGATCCACTGGCAGAATTACGATACATACGGTCGGCAGCAGACTAACCGAACGTCCCTGATGCGGAGCCGAAGTAACCATCACGGTGCCGGTATAGGCAGCCGCACCGTCTGCCATAACCACGCCAATATCGGCCTCCGCTGCCCGGGCTTTCCAGGCTTCATCAGGGTCACTATTCCAGCTGGAAATCTGTACATCCGGCAGTCGTTCTTCCAGACGCAGTTCTGCAAGTTCAAGCTGCTGCTGACGAATGAGATAACGGGCATTCATCTGTACGGCATGATCGGCAATAAATCCCGCTGCTTGCTCCATGGTCTGCAGCCGAACCACATGACCGCCCACCTCCTGGAAATGGGTCGTGAACTTGTCAATCCGCTGCTGCGAATCCCACTCAAATTCACTCCAAAACGCCGGTGTTCCACGGTACGGATGATCCGGCGCTTCCGTCATACGCGGACGGCGGAGCCGGGTCGAGATATTGTCTATAAAGGCTTGCTGGCTGATACGGGACTGCTCTTCCAGCTTATTCAGCCAATCAGGTGTAGATTGTGAATTACTCATGATGACCTCCCTGTATACCGCTGGCCCGGCGCTGACGCAGAATCTGCTCCATCCGGTCCCAGGTCTCTGCGTTCATCGGACGAGCCGTCCGGCGTGTATCTTCCGACAGCTCCTGCCAATTCTCACGGAAAGAATGATCCGCGATGGGCGAAGTCACACGATACGTATTCCAGCCTTTCAGCGGACCAATTTTCAACGTGATTCCTTTGTTGTGCACAACCGGTTTTTGGGCAATACGTCCCATTTTGAGTGCCAGATTCAGCCGTTTGGAATTAGCCATCAGCACCGCAAATCCCTTCATGCCGAGCGCTTCCCAGCGGTTGCCGTGTCCTCGTTCCACTTTGCGACGGCGCAGATAGACCAGCATATCGTGCAGCGGAATCTTGACCGGACAGGCTTCCGAGCAGGCACCGCACAGACTGGATGCATTGGCGATATCATCCCATTCCGCGACATTGCGGTTCAGAGCCGGTGTCAGCACCGCACCGATCGGGCCGCTGTACGTACCGCCGTACGAGTGACCGCCAATATGCCGGTAGACCGGACATACATTTAGACAGGCACCGCAGCGGATACAATTCAACAGTTCCTGGAACTCAGAATCGCCCAGTTGCTCCGAGCGTCCATTGTCTACGATAATAATATGCATTTCTTCCGGACCATCTCCGTCGGCAGTACGTTTCGGGCCAGTGATACCAGACATATACATGGTCAGACGCTGACCAGTAGCAGACCTCGGCAGCAGTGTCGCCATAACTTCCAGATCTTCCCATGACGGAATAATACGCTCCATGCCCATCAAAGTAATCTGGGTCTTCGGCAGCGTTGTTACCATACGGGCATTGCCTTCATTTTCAAAAAGCACCATTGATCCGGTCTCTGCAATCGCAAAGTTGCATCCGGTCATTCCGATATCCGCTCCAAGAAACTTCTCGCGCAGCTTGCGCCGCACATAACCCGCCAGAATGGTCGTGTCCGGCGGCAGCTCTTCCCCGGCATCCTCTGACAGCAGCTCAGCGATCTGATAGCGGTTTTTGTGGATCGCGGGAATTACGATATGCGATGGTCCTTCACCGGCAAGCTGGATAATGTATTCTCCCAGATCACTCTCAATCGTCTCGATCCCTGCCAGCTCCAGGGCACGGTTGATATGCAGCTCTTCAGATACCATCGATTTGGACTTGACCACCGATTCGGCCTGCTTATTCCGGGCAATGGTCATGACGATATCGGTCGCTGCCGCTGTATCCGGAGCAAAATGTACATGTACACCGTTTTTGCGGGCATTGTCTACAAATAGATTCAGATAATAATCCAGATGGGCGATGGTATGCAGACGAATCTGCCGACCGCGTTCCCGCCACTCTTCCCAGTTGCCATGCTCTGCCGATGCAGCCTGCTTGCCGCTGCGCAGCCGCTCGGTCGTGAACTTGACAGCATTACGCAGAAAGTCATTATTCAGTGCGACGCCGGCTCTTTCCTTGACGGTGCCCTGTGTGGATTGTGCCGGATTCATGATACCCCCACCCCTTCATACAGCAGCTCTGCCAGATGCATAACCCGTACCTGTTCACCCCGATGGCGCAGATTACCGGCAATATTCATCAGGCAGGCCATATCCAGTCCGACCAGTACCTGTGCTTCCGTTTCCTTGATATGATCTACCTTCTCTTCCACCATCGCGCCCGAGATATCGGACATCTTCACGGCAAATGTCCCTCCGAACCCACAGCAATCTTCGGCAAAAGGCAAAGGCACTAGCTCCAGCCCGCGTACCTGCGACAGCAGCGCGATCGGCTCTTCCTTGACCCCAAGCAGGCGGCTGCCATGACAGGATGGGTGATAGGTAACTTTATACGGAAAATGTGCCCCCACATCGGTGATTCCCAGCACTTGAACAAGAAACTGGGTAAATTCATACGTCTTGGCTTCCAGTTCATGGGCAAGCTTCAGCCAGTAGGGATCATCTTTGAACAGTTCCGGATAGTGATGCACCATATAGGTACAGGAACCAGATGGTGAGACGACAAAATCACTCGATTCAAACGCTTTCAAAATCGTTTTGGCAGCGGTTCGTGTTTCTTCCCAATAGCCGCTATTATACGAAGGTTGTCCGCAGCAGGTCTGTACCGGTGGAAAATCCAGCTGTACGCCATGTGCAGCCAGCAGACGAACCATGGCTTCTCCTACACGGGGATAGATGGCATCGCTCAGACAGGTAATGAACAATGATACTTTCATGCTGCACCTCTTTTCGCTCCATAATACACAAAAGATGGCAGTATGCAGGGAACCCGGCTGCCATCTTTTCATTTTGTGCTTCGGTCGTGATGCTAATATGGTACATTTATTCCGATTGCATGATATGCAAAATCCAAAAATCCGCTCTGTGCTTGTATTTGCTATCGAAGCGGCTTGGACTGTGAGCATTAAATAATTTTGCTTATTTTATCAAATTTCCATAACACTCGCTTAGACGATGGTCATCTGGAGTTCACGTTCTTCCAGCTGGCGGATGGTTTCCTGGGGAAGACGGGTATCGGTGATCAGATGATCGACCTCGCCAAGATCCATCACATGGGCAAAAGCCTGTACACCGAATTTGCTGGCATCGGCCAGTAGAATGACCTGATCAGCCATACCGACCATCTTTTGCTTGACCCGCGCCTGCAGTTCATTGGATTCGCTGATACCGCGGTCCAGATGAAGACCTTTGCAGGATAGAAACAGCTTGTTCACATAGTACGTATCCAGTGAACGTTCTGCCAGCGGACCGACAAAGGATAGTGAGCGAGAAACCAGCTGGCCGCCGGTCGAGATGACTTCAATCTTCTCTCTGGTGCTGAGCTGAGTCGCTACACGAATCGAATTGGTCAGTACGGTCAGCGGAATATCCGGCAGACTCGCTGCCATATACCATGCTGTCGTACTCGCATCCAGCAGAATCCGGTCCTGCGGCTGAATCAGCCTCACCGCTTCTTCGGCAATGCGCCGTTTCTCTTCGGTGTGCATAATCTCACGCTCCGAGAATGGGGTCTCCGGCTGTTCATCCTTGACACTGACCGCACCGCCGTGCGACCGTTTCAGCAGCCCCTGCCGCTCCAGCCGGTCCAGATCGCGGCGAATCGTCTCTTCGGTGACCTGGCAGCGCTCACTCAGCTCCGTCACCCGCATACTGCCTTTCTCATTCACCAGCTTTACAATCATGTCATACCGTTCCGCGACTAACATAATGTCCTCAACTCCGAATCGTTATTGTACGGGAATCGCCGTCAATCTCAGGAAGCGTCCGTAGGCATCTTCCCACGCTTCACTCTCCTGCGGTTCATATATATCCACCGGAAAGGAATCTCGGATAACCGCCCGGGCTTCCCGGATATCGCTAAATGTCCCCTGTGCTATCCATTGTACCGCTAAATTGCCAATCGCGCTTCCCTCTGCCGGTCCTGCCCATACCGGGCGTCCGAGTGCATTGGCTGTCCATTGGCATAACAGACGGTTCTGGATTCCTCCACCGACCATATGCAGCCCGTCAAACTGCTTGCCTGAAAGCTGTTCGGTCTGCTCCAGTACATAACGATATTTTAATACCAGACTCTCAAAAATGCAGCGGGCTACCGCACCATACGTATCCGGCAGCTGCTGTCCGGTCTGACGGCAATATTGACGCACCCGGGAGCGCATATCACCTGCATGCAAGAACAGTGTATCATCCGGATCGATAAAGGAAAGAAATGGCTCCGAACCTGCTGTATGCTGAATCCATTCGCTGTAGGAAGCATGATGACCGTCACGCTCGCACTCCCGCTTGTATTCCTGAAAAATCCATAATCCCATAATATTTTTGAGCAGCCGATAAGTGCCATAGGCGCCGCCTTCATTGGTAAAGTTCAGTTCCCTCGCCTGCTCGGTAATGACCGGTTCGGATACTTCCGTACCCATTAGCGACCAGGTACCACAGCTCAAGTAGGCAAATGAATCCGATAATGCCGGAACAGCGACTACTGCCGAAGCCGTATCATGCTCTGCCACAGCCGTAACCGGAATCGCAGGCAGCCCCAGATCCACCATTAGGGAAGAGCGGAGATTCCCTGCGGGAGCTCCGGGCTGTACCGGTCTGCCGAACCAGGATGAAGGAATCCCGATATGCGACAGTAGCTTGCGATCCCAATCCTGCTGCCTTGAATTATACATCTGGGTCGTTGTTGCATTGGTAAATTCATTGATCATCTCACCGGTCATAAAATACCGCAGCAGATCCGGAATCATCAGAAAACGCTCTGCCTCCTTGAGCACCGGAGAACCTGCCCGGCGCATGGCCGCCAGTTGATACAATGTATTAAAGCTCAAAAACTGAATGCCGGTCGATTCAAAAATCTGCTCTGCTCCGAATTCTTGCTGCATCTGTTCCATCACGCCATGGGTATGCCAATCCCGATAATGGGACGGGTTCGCAAGCAGCTCACCCGTACGTCCAATCAATCCAAAATCAACTGCCCAGGAGTCGATACCGATACTTTCGGGCAGCATTCGCTCCTGCTTCGCGATGATCAGTCCCTGCTGGATCTCATGATACAGGCGCAGTATATCCCAGTAGAGGCGATCTCCCACCTTCACCGGATCATTGCTGAACCGGTGAATCTCCTGTGTCACGATCCGGTTATCATTCAGTCTGCCGATAATCGCTCTGCCGCTGCCTGCTCCAAGATCATAGGCAAGGATGGTCACCAGCTGGCACCACCTTTGCCTCTCGCCAGAATCGATTGTCCGTAGCCGTCTGACAGGTACGCTTTCATCGGATCAAGCGGCAGTCCCTGTTCTTCGCGCACGGCATGCAGCAGCGGAGTTACATCGAATTCAAATGCACGACGCACGGCATCCTCTGCGCCCAGTACATCATTATTCGCCTGGGCTTCCGCGACTTCATCATGATTGATCAGCAGCGCTTTGGCATACTGAGTCTGTACATTCAGTACCGAGCGGATCATTGCTGGAATTTTCATTTCAATATTATGCGACTGGTCAATCATATAGGCGATATTGTTCACCGCCTGCACAAGACGGTCTTCCCCGCTCTCTGCCGCATCCAGAATCTGATAGAAGATCAGGAACAGCTCATACGGATTGATTGAACCGACAATCAGATCATCATCCGCATATTTATAACTATTAAAGTGGAATCCGCCCAGGCGGCCTTCATCGATCAGATAAGAGACGATATGCTCCACGTTTGCTCCAGGCAGATGATGACCGGTATCGACCAGCACATGTGCCTGCTCGCCCAGCTTGACTGCGTAATTGTATGCCATCCCCCAATCGGCAATATCCGTATGGTAAAAGGCCGGCTCAAACGCCTTGTATTCGATCAGCATACGCATCTCCGGTGTCATCGCCCGATACATCTCGCCAAGTGCTTCCAGCATCCAGTTTTTGCGCTTGCGGATACTGCCTTGTCCGGGATAATTGGTACCATCGGCGAACCATAGACTCAGATCACGCGAACCGGTCTCTTTGGCTACATCGATACATTCCAGCAGATGATCCGTTGTTTTGCGGCGAATAGCAGGATCGCTGTTGGTAACGCCGCCGAGCATATATTCTTCTTCCTGAAACATGTTCGGATTGATCGCGCCGATCTTCAGATTGAGGCTTTCCGCGTGGCTGCGCAGCTTGCCGTAATCTTCCACTTTATCCCACGGAATATGGATCGCTACCGATGGACACAGACCGGTGACTTTGTGCACCTGTGCAGCATCTTCCAGTTTCTCAAATGGATCGCGCGGAACGCCTTCTTTCTGGAATACTTTGAAGCGGGTACCGGAATCACCATATCCCCATGACGGCGTCTCAATTTGTAGCGCTTTCAAACGGGATTTAATTAACTCCAGATCCATTCCCCTGTTCTGCTGCTGTTCTTCGAATAAAGCATAGGCCTTGTCTGTCATCCTGTATCCTCCTCCATAAGTTTTGCCCTGATTATGCTATCTGTTCATTCTAACATTATCTGGTAAATGCTGCCGGTACGCCACCATCAATCGTCAGCATACAACCTGTTGTTTTGGCCGCTTTGGAAGAAGCAAAGTAAGCTACTCCTTCAGCGATATCATCCGGATAAATATTCACGAGCAGTGTTGTCCGTTTGCGGTAATGATCTTCCAGCTGATCGGGTTCGATACCATAGGCAGCTGCACGTTCGTTACGCCAGTTGGAGTTCCAGATTGCCGACCCCTGCAGAATGGCATCAGGGAGAATGGTGTTAACACGGATCCCAAATTCGCCGCCTTCGGTTGCAATACAGCGGGCCAGATGAGCTTCGAGTGCTTTGGCAGAACTGTAGGCGGTTACATTTTTACCGGCATAGACGGAGTTTTTAGAGCCGATAAATACCATACTGCCGCCGAGTTCCTGATCTTTCATGATTTTAAAAGCTTCACGGGCGACGAGGAAATAACCGGTTCCCAGCACATTCATGTTCAGTTCCCATTCTTTGAGCGACGTCTCGTCAAATGGACTGGAAGTCGCCAGACCGGCATTATTTACGATAATATCAACGCCGCCGTAGGCCAGTACTACTTCGGAATAAGCATCCTTGACCATTGTTTCTTTGGTCACATCCATCTGGACAGCCAGTGCCCGATTCGCTCCATATTGTTCATTGATCTCATCTGCTACTTTTTGTGCTCCCTCCAGATTGAGGTCGGCCAATACGACATGAGCACCTTCCTGAACCAGACGACGGGCTGTTGCACTGCCGATTCCACCTGCTCCACCGGTGATCAGTGCCACCTGACGGGAGAATTCTGCTTCGGCAGGTGCCAGAGTCAGCTTGTACAGCTCCAGCGGCCAGTATTCCACATTGTATGATTCCGATTCGCTGAGTGACACGAATTGTCCCAGTGCAGTAGCACCGCCCATCACAGCAATTGCTCGGTGATACAATGCGCCGCTCACCAGCGACATGGCATGACTCTTGCCGGTATTGATCATCCCAATGCCGGGAATCAGAATAACACGGGGTGCCGGTTCGAACATGATATCGCCTTCGTTGCGATTACGTTCAAAGTAGGCCTCATACTGCTCCTTGTACGCATGGATGCCCTGAATAACCGCCTGCTTCAGACCTTCTGCATCTCCTGCCGATGGTGTCCAGTCGATGAACAGTGGCGTCATTTTGGTATGTACCAGATGATCCGGGCAAGCAGCTCCTACCTGGGATAATCGTGCGGAATCCTCTCCATTTACAAATTCCATTACATCGTCTGCATCGTCAAACGTCAGAATCATCCGCTTGCTGTCACTGACTGCACCGCGTACTGCCGGCATAATGCCTGCAATCAACTGTCTGCGCTCTTCTGATGGAAGAGACTCTACTCTGGCACTGCCAAATGCCGGTTTTTCTTCCGCTTTGCGGGCAATATATTCGGCAGCCTGATTAATAATCTCGATCGTTTTGTTGTAACATTCTTCCTGCGTCTCTCCCCATGTGACCAGACCATGCTTCTCCATCAGCACCAGTTCGGCACCCGGATGATCCAGTACACCCTGTGCAATCATTTTGGAAAGGGTAAAGCCAGGACGGATATAAGGTACCCACACGAATTTGTCACCAAAAATTTCGCTGGCGATCTGCTTGCCGTTATCGGCGCAGCAGAGGCTGATAATCGCATCCGGATGTGTATGATCCACATGCTTGAACGGGAGAAAAGCATGCAACAATGTCTCAATAGAAGGCCGCGGCGCTTTGGCATCGATCATGCAGTTAGCCAGGTAAGCTACCATCTCTTCGTCCGGCATCTCATCACGCTCAAACAGTGGACGAATATCCTCCATACGCAGTCCGGTAAAATGCTGCGCCTTCATGGATGCGAGATCAGAGCCGCTTCCTTTGACATACATGACTTCAATCTCACGACCGCGAAAATCGCGTACCGTTCTTTTGGTAGAAGTATTACCGCCACCCCAGTTGCATACACGGCGATCCGAACCGATCAGGTTGGAACGGTATACGAGCTTGTCCACACCTTCATGAATAGCATCCGCCTGCTGTACATTCCATTGATTAGGTATCATTCTTCATCCTCCATTGATCTGCGTATTCGTGGCAGTGCCGTTATGTATATTCCAGCGATTCGCTGCCCGTCAAAAATTATTTGAATTTGTTACATTGAATCCAACTATATTTCTGGAACATGATGCCAAAAACAGTTTCTTTGTTTGCAGTATATCACTTCTGTTTTTATTTGAAAATATGTAAAACAAAAATAAACAAAAATAAATTTTAAATTGATAACGCTTAACCAATACTAAATAAATAAAAATTCTTTAATCCACCTGAAAACTCACTCCTCCATATAAAAAAACAGTCGCCTCAAAAATAAGTGACGACTGTTTTTATAAAATGGTTGGATGCTATTCATTTATCGTTTGCGCTTAATCATTCATGATGATCCAGCTCCCGTACTTCAAAAGGCAGCAAAATCTGTTTCAGTTTGGCACGATGCTGTTCATATTGCTCCGGCAGCTTCAATTCGGTACCCAGTGTTTCCGGCGATTCGTCATGTACAAACCCCGGTGGATCGGTAGCAATCTCGAACAGAATCTCTCCATGCTCCCGGAAATAAATGGCGTTAAAATAATTGCGGTCACGTACCGCAGTTACGCCGTATCCGATATCATGCAACTCATTTTGCCAATTCAATTGATCGCTGTCATCCACTGCGCGCCAGGCAATATGGTGAACCGTACCGACACCCATTTCGCCGCGTACACCAGTCGTCATTTTCAAATCAATAATATTGCCGATATCGGCTGTCGAACGATAACGCGTATAATCGCCTTCCTGTGCAATCAGTTCCAATCCCATTACCTGTTCCAACAGCTGTGCCGTCTGGTCAGGACGAGAGGAAAATAGCGTCGCGCCACCAAATCCCTTGATCGCTACCTCAGTCGTTACGCCGCCAAAGCTCCATTGACTATTCGCACCGGCGCTGCGTTCTACAATCTCCAGATGCAGACCGTGCGGATCGTCAAATGTCAAATATTGCTCACCAAAGCGTTCCACTTCACGATACAAAATATGAAATTGCTGCAAACGTGCTTTCCAGAAAGGCAGTGCGTGCTCAGGTACAACATAAGTAGTGACACCTACTTGACCATCACCGATCACACCCTGCTGTGCGCCTGCCCAAGGGAAAAAAGTAATAATCGTGCCTGGATGACCGGCTTCATCGCCAAAGTAAAAGTGATACGTTCCTGGATCGTCAAAATTTACCGTTTGCTTTACCATTCGCAAACCAAGCACACCTGCGTAAAAATCAACATTCTCCTGAGGATGTCCTACAATTGCCGTAATGTGGTGAATACCTGCTGTTGATCTGTTCATTATTTATCCGCCCCTTTTCCCTTAAATAATAAATCTTAATTTAAAGATTATTAATCATGAGATAATAATAAGTTCATTTCAAAATAATGTCAACCCCTTATTTTCATATTCATTTGAAGATCATTTGTATCTATTCTGGACATTCGTTTATTTATATGACCTTTTCGCTATTAGCCTGTTTCCCTTTTGTCCAATCGGGTAATGAAGAACAGAGCATACTAAAAAAAATAAAGTGAATTATTCACTGAGGAGGAGAGCATCATGACAGAAGACAACAAAATGGAAAATCCAAATTCAGAAGATACACTAATGGAGAAGCACAAGAAGGAACAAGGTGCAAATCCTGAAACTCAGGCAGACGATTGGGTATCCAAACCGTCTCCAGTTGCCTCGGGCGACGATGATAAAGACAAAAAAGATTCCGACAAGTAATCCATATTAGTATTGGATCGCTAAAGGAACTTAATACATGCATACAAGCAGGCAGTACCGATCGTAATCATCGGTGCTGCCTTTTTATTATGCGGATATGATACCTATAAACAAATCTACTCTCTACACCATTACGATTAGCCTATATTAAGCGAAACGTTCAATTTTGGCATGTCGATAAAACATATGCAAAAGCGTGTATGACGTTTTTCCTTCGTCATATACGCTTTTTGGCTATACCTGCAATATTGATAGTTACACTTCAGGCTGTAACACAGTTTATATTCAAGCTGATCTGTGCGGTTGCGCACTGTTGTCTCCCGATGTGGCACGACGGATTAGTTTTTCCAATTCCATCAATACCAGCGCTGCTGCAGCAAGGCCGGTAGCAATCGCCCACTCCTGTACGCCAAAACTATCCGGAATCGAGAAGATTCCGCGTACACCCGGTAGCAGAGTAATACCATATAGACCAAAACATAATACGACCGAACCGATTACATATTTATTGCTGAACAATCCTGCTTCTATGGCGCTCTGTACATTGGAACGAGCAGCAAAGGTCTGCAGGGTACGTGCCAGGATCAGCGTTGTAAAGGCCATCGCTACACTCATCTCCGGCGAATGCTGCAATCCAATATACTGGGATAGTATAACTGCTGCACCAATCATAATTCCGCGTGTAATAACGGCTCTCAGCGTACCACCGGCAAACAGTCCTTCATTGATATCACGCGGCTTGCGATCCATAACACCTGGCTCTTCTTTTTCCATACCCAGCGAGATGGCCGGCAGCGAATCATTCGCTAGATTGATAAATAGCAGTTGAATCGCTGTGAACGGATTTACCCAATCCATAATAAGCGCAAAAATAATCGCGATAATCGCACCCAGATTGCCTGCAAACAGATAGGCGATCGACTTTTTGATATTATCGAATACGGTCCGGCCGACACTGACTGCATTGACAATCGAGACAAAGTTATCATCCGTCAGAATCATCGCTGCCGAATCTTTGGCTACATCGGTTCCGCTGCCCATGGCAACTCCGATATCCGCCTGCTTGAGCGCAGGTGCATCGTTTACGCCATCGCCGGTCATTGCGGTGATCTTGCCTTTTTTCTGCCAGGCACGTACGATACGAATCTTGTTCTCCGGTGATACCCGGGCATAGACCGATATATTTTCCAGATTGCGGTCCAGCTCTTCATCCGACATTTTGTCCAGTTCCTGACCGGTCACTGCAATATCATTCTCATCCATCAGTCCGATATCACGGCCAATCGCCTGAGCGGTCGTTTTATGGTCACCGGTAATCATAATGGTACGAATACCGGCACGTTTGGATTGTTCGATCGAACCATAGACCGCTTCACGCGGTGGGTCGATCATCGCTGTCAATCCTACCAGGATCAGCTCCTGCTCGTCTTCTATACCGACAGTCATCTGATTATCGGGGATCACCTTATATCCATAAGCGAGTACACGAAGTGCCCGACTGGAAAAGTCCTCGTTTGCTTCATAGAGGCGCTGGCGAATCTCTTCATCCAGCGGAACGACCTGTTCGCCCAGCAGTACCTGGGTACAGCGGCTGATGAGTACATCCGGTCCGCCCTTGGTCAGCAGCATTTTCTGATGATCAAAAGTATGCACAGTAGACATCAGCTTACGGTCAGAGTCAAAAGGAATCTCCGCTTCCCGTGGAAAGCTATCCCGGATCTCGGTATACTTTTTATTCTTTTTGTTGCTGAATGCGATCAATGCAACCTCGGTAGGATCGCCCATCTCCTTGCCTTCTTCATCGATATTGGAGTCGTTGCAGAGTACGGCAATATGAACCAGCTTGCGCTCTCCCTCCGACCATTCTGCCGGATTGTCCGGGAAGTCATCGCGGCTACCATCCGGCAAGTAATAATCGACAACGGTCATCTTGTTCTGGGTCAGTGTACCGGTTTTGTCCGTACAGATTACACTGGTGGAGCCGAGTGATTCCACGGCAGGCAATCTGCGAATAATCGCATGCTGCCGGGCCATCTTGTTCGTTCCGGCAGATAATACGATAGTAACGATTGAGGATAAGGCTTCCGGTATAGCAGCCACTGCTACAGCCACTGCGAACATCAGCGCTTCCAGAATCGCAGCGGTCGTATCTACTGTATCTGTAGAGAACCAGATACGAGCAGCTTCTACTGCAAAGATCAGAATACAGAGCAGTAAAATGAACACACCAAGCTTTTTGCTAAAGCTCTCCAGTTTGCGCTGCAGCGGTGTCTGCTTGGATTCGGCACTCTCGATCAAGCCGGCAATCTTGCCGATCTCGGTATTTAGCCCGGTACCCGTAATAACCGCTGTACCGCGACCGTATACAATTAGCGCACCACTGAATACCATATTTTTGCGATCTCCAATCGGTGACTCTTCCTCGATTACCTGAATATGTTTTTCGACTGCTTCCGATTCACCGGTCAGCATGCCTTCATCTACCTTGAGACTCTCTGATGTCAGCAGCCGCGCATCTGCCGGTACAAAATCTCCGGCGTCCAGCTGAATAATATCACCAGCAACCAGTTCACGGGCAGGCAGTGATTTGCGCGTACCATCACGCAGTACCTTGGCTTCCGGTGCGGACATCTGTCGCAATGCTTCAATCGAGCTCTCTGCTTTGCGTGTCTGTACTACACTGATAATCGCATTCAGGATCAGTACGAAAATAATAATTCCCGCTTCAACCACATGCCCGAGCACGATCTGTACAATCGAGGCAATCAGCAGAACAACCACCATCGGGTCCCGCAGATTTTCCACAATCAGCTTCCAGGTAGGCGTACGTTCTTTGCCCTTGAGTTCATTGTACCCATCACGTTCCAGACGCTGCCGGGCTTGCTCCGAAGTCAATCCTTTCTCGGTCGTATCTACCTTTTGTAGCGCTTTTTCTGTACTTTTCTGATAGAATTCCATTCACACCACTCCTATCCTCAAAATGTGAAGAACTGTCTCTAATCTGTTCTCCCGTTTGCTGCATGTACGATAAGGCGTGTATCTGTGCCAGTCGTTATGTATATCTTTTTATATCGTATAACAACTGGTTATCCCTACTGATTTTTACCCTTTAAAATACATTTGGTTTCAAAAAGAACGTGTAGATTTGATGACGATTGTTGTCGATATTAGTGGAACTACAAAAAAGAGACATCATTTACAAGTACCTTCCGTTTATTCGTAGGTTTCTTGTAAATGATGTCTCTTGCTCTTATATGGATTACATTCAGTTATATTAAAGTATTAAAATTCCTGCACGAGAATGTATTACATTAGGATATTTCCTTAAATGATCTGAAGTTTGCGCGCCTGTTCTTCTGTCAAAATGTACTGCTCTTGTGGATAAGTCTCATCTTCATTCTGTACACCGAACATCTGCATGACTTCATTCCAGATTCCTTTTTGTACTGCTTCTTCCTGTGTAATGATGATTTTCATTATAATCGCCGCCTTCATATTAGAATGTATAGTACTTATCGTATAGAGATCGCTATGACATTTATTTAAACGAATTACAGCAGTAATCAAACGTGCCTGCAGATTCTCATCGCAGAACTTCTGCAAATGATCAGGATGATCGTTGTGTCACTCATTTACAAGTGCACTGTATCCATGGCTGAATGTGACTGTATAGAGGATAGACCGCACAAAAAATCCCCATACCAATGATCCTGTTCAGGATGCACCATATGGGGATTTGCTATTAATCTGAATATTCAATCATTGGCCACCTAATGAATGGTTTATCAGTATGGATCGGCCTCGTGTCCTTTTTCTTCGGCTTTTTTGGCAGCCATATGAGCACGATGCATTGGCTTTCCTTTTTCCGGGTCAGCCTTTACTTTTTCTATCATTTCTCTGACACGCTTTCCATAATCAGCATCGGCTTCTGTAATATTGGCGAGTACTTTCTCCTGAATCACTTCATTACACTGGGCCAGATTGCCGCCCAGGTTGCTGATCAGTTCATCGCGCTCCCAATCTTCAAAGTTACGATACGTCTCGCCAGCCTGCGCAAAGTCATTAGGACGGTCAATCTTCTGACGCATCAGACGGGTATTGTAATATTCCGGTTCATGATCCTTGCCTGCTTTTGGCGCTTCCTGCAGACCACCCAGTGAAGATGGCTCATAATTCACATGCGGATTCTGACCCGGCGCACGATCCGTCTGATAACGCATCTGGCCTCCGGAATGGTTGGTTGCCACTCTCGATTTAGGTGCATTGATCGGCAGCTGCTGATAGTTCGCTCCGATACGGTGACGCTGGGTATCCGAATAGGAGAATGTGCGACCCTGCAGCATTTTATCATCCGAGAAGTCCAGTCCGTCTACCAGTACACCTGTACCGAAGGCTGCCTGTTCCACTTCGTTGAAATAATCTTCCGGATTACGATTCAGCGTCATTTTGCCTACTTTGAGGAACGGGAATTGATCTTCCGGCCACAGCTTGGTATCATCGAGTGGATCAAAATCCAGCTCTGGATGATAATCATCGCTCATGATCTGTACACACAGCTCCCATTCCGGATATTCTCCACGCTCGATCGCATCATACAGATCAACAGTCGCGTGGTTAAAGTCGAGCCCCTGAATCTGATTGGCTTCCTCCTGCTTGAGGTTGCGAATACCTTGCAATGGTTCCCAATGGTACTTGACCAATACCGCTTGCCCTTCGGTATTCACCCATTTGTACGTATTAACACCAGATCCCTGCATCATCCGGTAATTCGCCGGAATTCCCCATGGGGAGAACAGGAAAGTAATCATATGTGTAGCCTCCGGACTATTCGCTACAAAGTCCAGGAAGCGCTCCATATCCTGCACATTTGTAATCGGGTCCGGCTTAAAGGCATGTACCATATCCGGGAATTTGAGCGGATCACGGATAAAGAAAATTTTCAGATTGTTACCGACCAGATCCCAGTTGCCGTCTTCGGTATAGAATTTGGTTGCGAATCCGCGCGGATCACGCAGTGTCTCCGGAGAATGACCTCCATGGATAACGCTGGAGAAACGTACGAATACCGGCGTGATTTTGCCTTTTTCCTGAAATAGTTTGGCGCGGGTATATTTGGATACAGGCTCATCGCCTACAGTTCCATAAGCTTCGAATACGCCATGCGCTCCCGCTCCACGGGCATGAACAACACGTTCAGGCACACGCTCACGGTCGAAGTGTGTTATTTTCTCGAGAAAATTGTAGTTCTCCAGTGTAACAGGACCCCGGTTCCCTACAGTTCTTACATTTTGATTATCAGTGACAGGGTGTCCCTGCCGGTTAGTCAGCGTTACATTTTCTTCTTGATCATTCGATTGCGGTTGCTTCTTGTTCTCATCTGCCATAAGATCTTCCGCCTTTCAAGAAAGTATAAGTTTGCTGAATCTGTATTCTTCATGACACAGGAAAACAAAACATACGCCCGGCATAAGGACATATTACCTTTTTTTACCTGCTCCTACTCATTATAAAACACTTTTCAATCAAAAAGTGAACCGATTTCATAAATTTGTCCAATTTGTGAATGAAGATGATATGAAACCGCATTTTGCTTTTGTTTTTGCCCTCCTTTATACTGGGCCTATTCCAGAATTATGACTTCTGTGCAAATCTCTTTGTAAGAATATCGGGCAGTAGGCTGTCTTACAATATAGACGTATTTCAATAACGAGAGGTGGAGTATTATGTATTTGCGAAGGATTACCCTGCTCAAAGAAAACATCGATGATTACACTGTTTATCCCTTTTCTCTACCGCTGATTCAGCGTATGGATATGCTGGAGGTGCGCAGTCCGGTTACTTTTTTCGTTGGGGAGAATGGTTCGGGCAAATCAACACTGCTGGAAGCGGTAGCTTACCAGTGCGGATTTCATACAGCCGGCGGTTCACGTCATAACAGTTATGAAGTTCAGTCCTCTGAAGCGGCGCTCGGTGACCATGTTCGTCTCTCCTGGCTGCCCAAGTTGACCGACGGATTTTTTCTGCGAGCGGAATCTTTTTATCAATTTGCCAATCATATTGACGAGATGGATATGAACAACTATAAGTATTACGGTGGCAAATCACTACATCAGCAGTCACATGGAGAATCTTTCCTTAATTTGTTCAAGCATAAGTTCATGAGTACAAAGGAATCCGCTATCTATCTGCTGGATGAGCCGGAGGCAGCGCTCTCTCCTGCCCGTCAGCTGTCTCTGATGCGGATCATTCATGATCTCACACCGCGCTGCCAGTTTATTATTGCCACGCATTCTCCGATTCTAATGGGCTATCCGGAAGCCGATATTATCAGTTTTGATGAGGATCGGCTGCAGCGAATCAATTACCAGGATACCGATCATTACCAGATTACCCGGCGTTTTCTGGAAAATCCGAAGCCTCTGCTTCGTGAACTGTTCAGCGATTAGATAACTACATTAGCCGCATCATTGTATAGGTTTTTTTATACATAAATATGCCAAAAACGCTGCAGCCCATAAGCCGCAGCGTTTTTTGACAGATTTGGATCAACAGTTCGAAATCGGCAGACTGCCGGGTAGCATACAAATCCTATGACCAGCTTGATCCATCTTAACTGGACTTGCAGCACCATACTAATCCCAATCCTTTATAACTTCCCCTAATCTATCGGTTTACAAAATATCCAGGCGTAGACGCTCCAGACGGGTATGCTTGATATACCAACGTCCTTCAAGTTGTACAAAAGTCTCATGATAATATCCATATCCATGAAATGACTTATGCTCGCTGCCTTCCGGAAAAGTCACATAATCCTCCATCGGGGACAACACTCTGGCTTCTGTTGCCGATAATAATTCGATATCCGCACTATGTACCTGGTGCACCGTCACCGCCGGATCTACCAGATCCTCGAATACCCGTACAATCGTATCGCGTCCTTCCAGTACCGGAATCGGGTTGCCTTCCGTGCTGAAGTCCGCGACTGCATCCGGGGCAAATACGTCCTTGAGTGCTTCCCACTGCTTGGTATCAATCAACCGGCAATAGCGGGATTTGACCATGCGAATCTCCTCGTAAGCGAGCAGCAGATCCGTACCTGACAAAAATGAACTATTCATTGCTTGATTCCTCCATAATGACGATTAGGTTACTGTCCAGTTACCTGAATCTCCATTATAAGTCATCTGCAATAGAATCAGCCAGTTATTCCAGCTCCAGCCCTTTGGTTTCTTTGCCCAGGAATAGCACAGCCGCTGCTCCAATCAGAATCGCCACGAAGAAAATCGTGAAAATTGTACTCACTGGTATACCGTCTCCTACGAGCATACCGACCATAAATGGTGCGATCACGCCGCCAATCCGGCCAAATCCTGCAGCCATACCCGTACCGGTCGAACGTACCCGTGTCGGATAGAGCTCCGGTGTATAGGCATACAATCCGCCCCATGCGCCCAGGTTGAAGAATGACAGACACACACCTGCCAGAATCAATGACAGTTCGCTCGTTGCATAACCAAACCAGATTGCACTTACCGCCGTCAGTACCAGATAGACGACCAATACGAACTTGCGGCCAAATTTCTCGATAAAATACGCTGCGGTAAAGTAACCTGGCAGCTGCGCGATTGTCATAATCAGCACATACTCAAAACTTTTGATCAGTGTAAATCCTTTGAGCCCCATTACCGATGGCAGCCAGAGGAACATACCATAATAAGAAAATACGACAGTAAACCAGAGAATCCAAGCCATCAGTGTGGTGCGACGGTGCGGACTGCTCCATATTTCCCGAAGACCACTGCCAAAAGAAGCCTGGCGACCAGCACCGTCTTTGATAAAGCGTGGTGAATCATCGATTGCACGACGAAGATACAGCGCATACAGAGCCGGTATCGCTCCAATTACGAATCCCCACTGCCATCCATAACGTGCGATGACAAAATAAGCAACTACCGCCGAGATAATCCAGCCAAATGCCCAGAAGCTCTCGAGCAATACTACTGCGCGTCCCCGATCCTTGACAGCGACCGACTCCGATACGAGTGTTGACGCTACCGGCAGCTCTCCGCCCAGACCGAATCCCGCAATGAAGCGAAGCAGCAGCAACATGCCAAATCCTGTAGCGAGTGCGGAGAGTCCGCTTGCTATCGAGAAGATTAGCAGTGTCCACAGCAGAATCGATTTGCGGCCATATCGGTCTGCCAGATATCCGGCAGCCACTGCGCCGACTGCCATTCCTACCGAGTTAATGCTGGTAAGGTACCCAATCTCCTGTGGACTGAGACTCCAGCTTTTGGCCAGCGCCGCTGCGATAAAGGAAATCATACCGACTTCCATTGCATCGAACATCCAGCTGAATCCCGCACTGAACAGCAGCTTGCGCTGTTTGGGATTCTGGAGTAATTCCATCTTGCTCATGTGATTAACCCCTTCTTTCTGTTTCGCTTGTACTTTTTTGAACATACTTTTAGCTGCTTACGTCTGCCGATCGAATCCATGTCTCTGTTGTCTTATTATCCAGATCCATTATCGATAGCAGTTCCCCTTTGTATTTTTCACGCTGAGGTACAGACAGCTGCATAATTGTAGTCACGATTTTTATTATACTCAAATCGTGGAAATTTACCTCACATTATTTTCAAATTGTTAAAATTTAATTCATTCTTCCTGTATAGCCAAACAAAACAAATACATAAATAAGTAACAGCTTTAATACTCGCCTACTAAATTAGGAAAGGGAAAAACATTTCCAATTATTACATATCAAGGAGGAATATCATGTCTATTCAACGTAAACTGCTGGTCTGTACACTTGCTGCCGGACTGGCACTATCCGCTTTTCCGTCTCAGGCCTTTATGGCTCCTGCTACTCCGGCTGTAGCTGCTTCACCAGGAGCCTGGGCAGCAGGACAGACGCCTGCCAATGGTTCTGCCGACAAACCTGTTATTTTGTTTGTACATGGTCTGACCAGCCAGGCCAAAGTCTGGTACGAGAATAATGATATGTACGAATACGCCTACAATAATGGTTATCAGACAGCTTTTATCAATATGTATGATATTTCCGGTACACCGGAAGATATGTGGAAAGACGGCGAACTGCTCGCCGCCAAGATCAAGGAAATCAGTCAGTACTTTGGCAAAAAAATTGTTATCGTCGCCCACAGTAAGGGTGGCGTGGATACCGAATCCGCTCTGGTTCGCTATAATGCCTATCCGTATGTGAATCGCGTGATTACACTCAGTACCCCTCATCACGGCTCACATCTGGCGGATCTGGCATACAGCAGCTGGGCTGGATGGCTGGCAGATCTGGTTGGTTCGCAGAGTCCGGGTACCAATTCTCTTCAGACTTCCAATATGACCTATTTCCGATCGGAGATGGCCAAAGACCCCGATGTTAACAAAGTGCCTTTTTATACACTTAGCGGTAACAAGTGGTCCGGCTCCGGCAAATCCTCCTATACCTTTGGCGGCGCCTATCTGGCTCTATTTGGCAGCAATGACGGCGTAGTTACGACCGAGAGTGCACTGCGTCCGAACAGTACGCTTATTCAGATGGGTCCATGGAATCATGCTACCGTACGCACCGGTTCCTACACTTTTGATCTGTTCAAATCCTACATCGGCAATGCTGGTGTCCGCGCGGCTGCATTATCCAGTGCTTCGGTAGGTTCCAGCGTCTACGGCGATGTATATGCTTCCCCATCCTCAAGTTTACCGACTGTCGATATGTCCGGCTCCGGTCTGGCTGTTTCTTCCCAGCCTTCCCTGCAATCAACACCTGCCGGAAGTGCCGCTTCAACCAATTATGGACAATACTATGTACGCGGCGGCGAATATAAGGGTACTGCCACCGAGACCCTGACTGTAGAAGACCATGTAAAATCGATCACTCTGGACTGGATTACCAACCAGCCGATCGACGAGCTTCGTCTGATCTCTCCTCAGGGCAAAGTACGTCATGTACAGATCAGCACAGACCGTGATGAAGAAATCTTCAAAGGTGCTTACCATCAGGTGACTGAGCTAAAGAATCCGGAAGCCGGTGAATGGCAGGTTCAGGCGGTCAGCCATCAATCAGGAGCCTATCTGATGACTGCAATCTATGCACCAGGCACAGAGAAAGCGCATATGAATGCTTCTTTCTCCGGTCAATCGCTGGATATGACCATCAATACGCACGGACTGGATACCGAGCAGACGACACTTACTTCCAAAGTCGAATATTATGATGCCCAAGGCAAGCGAATAGCTCCAGCAGCCGAAAGTCATCGTTCCCTGTCCGCTAACAGCGTGGAGGAAAGTCTTCCCGTTCCTGATTCCGGACAGGCTTCCAACTATGTGATCACAACAGACGTTGAAGGTAAAACAGCCACGGGCGCGCCTTATAAACGTACACTCATTAAGTCCGTCTATGTAGATGCAGCAGGTCATACGTATTCACAACAGGATTGAGGACAAGTTGTAATATGATTGATCAGCTAATTACAAGATAATGCACGAACAGCCTGTATGATGCCGAAGGCAGCATCTACAGGCTGTTTTATATGGAATAGCGTATATTCGAAGTTCACATTACTATAGCATTTTCCGTTTTGCGTATCTATTCTTCCAGTTTTGGAACCTGCTTCGATGGATTATCACCTGTATTCGACAATTTCTGGTCTGCAGCAATATGGTAATATTCCAGTTCATATTCATTATCACTGAACACAATCAACCGATCCGGACGGAACAGGATCAATGTCATATCCCGGTTCCCCTGATATTCCCATAATCCTTTTAGAAAAAGGTCCTTATCGGTAATAGTCATACTCAACCAAAATGCAGGATCTACCGCTTGAATGACCTTGTTCACCCCCGCCTCCTGCAGCTGGCTTTTGACCCAGATATGGGCAAAATCCGCATCTGCCGGATAAGGCAGTACTGCTGTAGGTACAGGTCGATGCGTATAGCTGTAAATACTACGCAGCATCTGTTCATGCCAGGCTGTATCGACAGATTGACGATCCATAATCATTACCCCTGATACACCTTCCAGCTGATTTGCATATTTTTTGATTTGACTGTAAGCCAGTTTCTGCTTCATTCGTTCATTACCGGACAATGACATCATATCCCTCTTTTTATATCCATTTCAGCACGCGTATACGTGTATAAGTCACCTGGGTTCGGACGGAATATCTGCTGTATCAACAGCATTATGTAAAACACCCCGGCTTCCGCGTCTGCGTACATGCCGGGGTGTTAAATTCAATGCATATTACTTCGCAGATTCTTGTGCTTCTACGATAGGGAACCAGCCTGGAATATTAATAACCATATTCCAGAGTGGATCTGGCAGTATCAGCGCTTTTTGATCGTTTTTGCTAATAGTGTACAGAATCTCGTCTTCGCGACCGGATTCTACTTTTTCAACCCATGTTGGATCTACAATCAGCTGACGGCCCAATGCTACTAGTGGAGCACCTGTTGCCAGTACCGCTGCTGCATCATCAGGTGTTTTCACGGAGCCTACACCGATTACCGGAACTTTGGCACCTACACGTTCCTGGATGATTTCCAGACGGGAGCGTGTATCTTCTACACCACGACGTGGTACAGAAGTATACTCCATCAGGGAAGTGTGCAGATAGCTGAGGTTTTTGTCAGCCAGTGCATCGATCAGTACCAGAGTGTCTGCCATTGTGATTCCCGGAGTTTCCGGTTCTTCTGGCGAGAAGCGATAGCCAACGATGAATGGACCTTTCGCTTGTTCTTTGACAACACGTTGAACTTCATCTACGACGGCCAGTGGGAATGCCAGACGCTGATGCACATCGCCGCCCCATTTGTCTTCACGACGGTTGGAATGCGGGGAGAAGAACTGCTGAATCAGGTAGCCATTAGCGCCGTGGATTTCCACGCCGTCAAAGCCTGCCGCAATAGCATTCGCTGTTGCTTTACCGAAATCTTTGATAATATCTTCGATTTCCTGGCCGGTCAGCTCACGTGGAGTAGGACCTTGACCACCGTCACCGCGCTCGCTTGGCACTGCGCTTGGTGCAGTTACGTCACCATCTACCAGCTCAGCTGGAGCCAGACGACCTGCATGGAAAATCTGCAGTACTGCTTTGGCACCATTCTTTTTCAGTGTTTCAGCCAAACGAGTCAGTCCTGGAGTGAACTCTTCGCCTACAGCACGGAACTGGTTGGCAAATCCTTTACCACCCGGAGTTACATGTGCAACTGCAGTAATTGCCAGACCTACACCTGCTGTACGGCTTGCATAGTATTCCAGTTCTGCATCGGATACAGTCTCATCCGGGTTGGAAGAAGAGTGAGTCATCGGTGCCAGCACCAGACGGTTTTTCAGCTGAATACCATCATTCAGTGTAAATGGTTCAAACAAAGCATTATATTTTGGATTCAAGGTTTCTCTCTCCTATCTAATATGTGTAATGGATGAAGCTTTTCTACTGCTCAAAAGCTATTATTAAAAGTAACAATATATATTATAGTAAACAATTATATTTTTCACAAGTTATTTTAATACATATATTTATTTTTATAAAATAAAGCAATTTGGAGCACTTAAGCAGGTACAAATTCTTCATTTTCATACAAAAACAGGTCTGTCAGCAAAGGGATTTATTCCTTTGCCTGACAAGACCTGCTGTCATATTGTTTGGTAATCCTGCATACAATTTATTTATATTCAGGACTGGGATGCAGGCTTGGCATGTTTGCCGGAAGATTCGGCAGCCTGCTCTTTGGGCCGTGCATCTGCGCGCGGTGGTTCTTTGAGGAAGAACATCATGATCAGCGCCAGTACCGACAGTGCCGAAGCGACCAGGAACGCCATATTCGTACCGTGTATCAGTGACAGATCTGCTCCCTGACCAGCAGAAGTCGCCGAGATCGAAGCATTTGTATAAATGGTGATTAATACCGCTGTACCGATCGATCCCCCTACCTGACGGAGGGTATTGTTCATCGCCGATGCGTGTGACAACAGATGCACCGGCAGCTGATTCAGACCGGCTGTCGTTACCGGCATCATCACCATCGATAGACCGAACATACGCAGGGCGAACATAATTACGATAAAGGGAACCGGCGTCTGATCTGTCAGGAAAGCGAATGGAATCGTACCAATCGTCAGCATCAACAGACCGATAATCCCAATACGCTTGGCACCAAATTTATCAAAGATTCGTCCTGTAATGGGTGACATAATCCCCATTAGTATGGCACCCGGCAGAACGATCAGACCGGACTGCATGGCTGTCAGATGACGTGCATTTTGAATATACAGTGGCAGCAGTGTCGATGCACCGATCATCGCCGTAAATACAATCACTGTAATAATCATCGAAATGGTAAATAGTCGATTCTGGAATACACGGAACTCCAGCAGCGGCTGCTTCAGCTTGAACTGGCGTGTCACAAACAGAATCAGACTGACGACACCGATAGCGATCGTAACAATAACCACCGGATCTGCCCAGCCTTTGGAAGCCGTACTGAACCCGTATAGCAGTCCGCCAAATCCAAGTGTAGACAGAATAACCGAAGGGATATCCAGTTTGGGATCACGCAGCTGCCCTACATTTTTGAGAGCAAAGATAGCGATCACCAGATCGATCAGGGCAATCGGCAGAATAATGTAAAACAGATCGCGCCAAGAGAAGGTATCCACAATCCAGCCGGATAGTGTCGGACCAATCGCTGGTGCGAACGAAATGACCAGACCGATCATGCCCATGGCTGCCCCGCGGCTTTCTTTGGGGAAAATAACCAGAAATACGGTCTGCATTAGCGGCATAATAATCCCCGCTCCGGCAGCCTGTACGACCCGTCCAACGAGCAAGGTGCCGAAGTTGGGCGATATGGCCGCAATCAGCGTACCCAGTGCGAATAATCCAATCGAAGTAATAAACAAAGCTCGTGTATTAAATTTGTCAATCAAATAAGCAGTGACCGGAATCATAATCCCGTTCACCAGCATGAAAATCGTCGTCAGCCATTGTGCAGCTGTGGCATCAATATTCAGATCCTTCATAATATGCGGCAGCGCCGTCACCAGTAGTGTCTGGTTCAGTATCGCCACAAACGCACCTGCCAGCATAATGCCGACAATGAGCTTGATATTCACTTTTGGTTGTGGCTGTTGTGCTACAGCATTACTCATGTTTCTTTTCCTCCCAATTTGCAAAATAGACATGTTGAAGATAGGAGACCTCTTCACTCAATTCTTCACGCTGCCGAAGATAGGCGATCAGTGCATCCATCATGAATGCCTGTGGTACTTTTTTGCGGCGTTCGACATCCAGTCGCTCTACGGCTGCCAGCAGATCGGCACGTATATGCTCCGGTGAACGCTGATGTACAGCCAGGGTTAGCTCGCGTACCGATTTGCGCCACTCACTTTCACCAAAGTACTTGCGTCCAACCTCGGGATCATACAGATTCAGATGGGTAGCCAGCTCCGTATTAACGACCGGTTCCTTGCCCATACGCTGATGGATCACCGCTTCCATGCTCTCTACAATAAAGGCAGCCAGTGCTTCCAGGTCGAGCTTGGTTTTGCGATCTACATGGGACAAAAAGACGAACTCTCTCAGCATCCCCTGCATAGCTACCGCCAAATCCCATACAATCGGTTCGATTTCGGTACCAAATGCCTGCACAAGAGCTTCCTTTTGCCAGCTGATCATCGTTCGTTTGAAGTTCAGCATCACATTCCGTATCTGACTGCCCAGTTCCATCGGCACATTTTGGTTCAGGTTAATAAAAAAGTTGTGTCTGACTATAAATTCACGCAACTGAACAACCAGTTTCTGAACCAGCTGTTCCCGCGGCGGCACGTTATCTTCAAAATGAAGCGTACTGCTCGCCTGTACAATCTCTTCGTGCAGCGTGCTTACGATCTGAAGCAATATGTCTTCTTTGGACTGAAATAATTTATAAATGGAAGCCTTGGACATATTGCACTGCTCGGCAATATCCTGAACAGTTGTTGCAAAATAGCCTTTTTCTGCGAATAACTGGCTTCCTGCATACAGGATCGTTTTCTTTCGGTCCTCTACCATAATCGTGCATCTCCTATTTTCTAATATACCCCATAAAACCTGACGGTACTCAGAAAACCCGTCAGTTCTTACTTACTATTTTATATGAACTTATTTACAAAGTCAATCATTGTCACAACAAAAGTATGTATACAATATATATTGCAGTTTCTATTCTTTTATACAAAAAGGGATATAAAAAAGCATCCATTACCTTGGTGGTAAGGATGCTTTACAAAGATCCGAAGCTGCCTTGCAGCCAACTGACGGATGATCCAAATTATTCGTTGAGCGCTTTTGTCAGAGCCGCCAGATTTTCACGCATAACTGAAATATAATTCTCTCCAGCTGCTTCTTGTTCACTGGTCAATCCTTCTAACGGGTTCAGTACAGCTGTTTGTGCACCTACTTCATTCGCGATGGTGTCAGCTACTTTGGAAGATACCAGCGTTTCGAAGAAGATGGTTTTCACATTATTACTCTTGGCAAAATCAACTACTTCTGCCATCTTGGCAGCTGTAGGCTCTTCTTCCGGAGACAGTCCGCTTATACCGACCTGGGTCAGACCATAATCACGTGCCAGATAACCAAATGCGGTATGCTGGGTAATAAAGTCTTTACGTTTGGTATTGGACAGGTCCGTCTTGTAATCGGTATCGAGCTTTTGCAATTCTGCCAGATAGGCATCTGCATTTTTCTTGAAATCTGCAGCATGATCCGGTGCCAGTTCACTCAGTGAAGACTCGATATTACGAACCTCGGTCTGTGCCTGCTGCGGAGACAGCCATACATGCGGATCAAAACCGCCATGATCGTGATCATGGCCTTCTTCTGCAGCAGCATGAGCTTCTTCACCGGCATGAGCTTCTTCGCCTTCGTGCTCTTCCTCTTCATGGTACCCATCCATCACTTGTATACCTTTGCTTGCTTCTACCATTTTCGGTCCATTGGTACCCACAGCATCCTGCACCTGAGTCATCCACGATTCAAGACCCGCACCATTGTAGACGAGCATATCGGCATCAGTAATTTTGGCAATATCCTGCGGAGTAGGCTCCCAGTCATGCGGTTCGGTTCCAGGTGGAATCAGTACCTGTACATCTGCCAGATCGCCAGCAACTTTGGAGGTGAATTCCTGCATAGGATAGAAACTGGTTACAATATGAAGCTTGTCCGTACTGCCTTCGCCGGCAGTTGTACCTGTTGCAGCCGGACTGCTGTTTCCACATCCTGCGAGCACTGTGCTCATTCCCAATACGACCACCGCAGGCAATGACAACCAATTACGCTTGTTCCATTTCATTTCAGTACTTCTCCTCCCCACTCCATCTACTGTACCCAAACATGATCTTTATCTATATTTGCAAAAGATTCATACTCGTTGATGACTGCTTGCTTGATGATATTCAGTACAATGGATATCCCTATTAAGTGGTTATATTAGTTTTTGTTCAATACTTCTGTTTTGACATTGCTTTTCTGGGAGCTGCGGCTCTGACGTTGCCAGAAACGACGGCTATCCACATCAACGACATAGCCAGGGTCTTTGTCCCGGCGAATGCGATATACGATGCGCTGAACTCCCATACCTATCAGCAGGAAAGCCAGCAGCAGCAGTGCTACCGTTGCTCCCGGAGGCGTGTTGACATAATAAGAAGTGGTCAGTCCGCCGAACATGCCGATCAGACCAATGCTAACCGCCATGATTAGCGCGGAAGTAAATCCTCTGGCAAAACGAAGAGCAAGAGCCGCAGGCAGTGCCATCAGTGCCGATACGAGCAGCACGCCGACAATCGGCATGGCTGCTGCTACAGTCATCCCGGTCAGTACCGAGAATGTCTGGGATAACCAGCGTACATGCGTACCGCCAATCTGCGCAGTCTCTTCATCAAACGTAATATTGTACAGCGGCCGTCTCATCACTGCCCAATAAATCAGTACCAGCAGGAACACCGTACCAATAATCCACAGCTGGGTCGTACTCACTGCTACAATCGAGCCAAACAGATAGGAACTGAAACTGCGATTCAGCCCGGAATCCATACTCATCAGCACCAGTGCCAGTGCCAGACCACCGGTCATAATAACAGCAATAGATACTTCCCCATAACCACGGAAATTCTGCCGCAGCCGCTCTATAACCAGCGCACCGGCAACTGCAATTACAAATCCTCCCACCGAAGGATTAATGCCCAGAATAGCCCCGATCGCTACACCTGCCAGCGAGACATGAGACAGCGTATCTGCCATTAGAATCTGCCTGCGCAGAACCAGATAAATACCGAGCAGCGGAGCGATGACAGCAATCATTCCTCCGGCCCAAAACGCGCGCTGCATGAACTCGTAGTCAAACATGCCCATCCTCCACCCTCCTCTCGTTCCAGACGGATCATACGATCCAGATAAGGCTCTGCTTCTTCCAGCCCATGGGTTACCATTACTACTGTACGTCCATGTTGTTTTACATGATGACGCATCAATTCGTAGAATCCTTTGCGACTCTCCAGATCCATCCCGGTTGTCGGCTCATCCAGAATCAGTACATCAGGCTCCTGTGCCAGTGCACGTGCAATACATACACGCTGTTTCTGCCCACCGGACAGTTCACCGATTTTGCGATCGCGCAGTTCCCACATACCTACTGCTTCGAGCGAGGAACGCACCAGTGCTTCCTGTTTATCACCAAATCGCTTGAACAGGCCCAATCTCATATAACAGCCGGAACGTACCAGCTCAAATACCGTACTCGGGAATCCACTATTAAATGATGCCACCTGCTGAGGCACATAACCGATCACCGGACGTTTGCCTTTGTCATTACGGTTAATCTGTACCCGTCCGCTCCAGGGCTTCAATATACCGAGCAGCAGCTTCAACGATGTTGTTTTCGCAGCACCATTGGGTCCGCTAAGCGCCATAAATTCATTACTATATATTTCCATCGACAACCGATTAACCACCGGTTCCCGGTCATAGCCAAACACTATATCCTGCATGGAAGCCAATAACAAGATTAGCCCTCCTTTCGTTCTTATCGTAACCGTTACGAATACCACCTGACTTACTTTACTCCTCGTATGTCAGCATTGTCAATATGTTTATCCAAAATTATTACGATCTGGCGCATCAAACTTCTTGTGGATCGATCACACTTTACTCAAAACAAACAGACACAATGCTTCTACAGATTATTAACCCGTAGTATGCATCGTGCCTGCTCATGCTGTGGATTTACAGCTTATTGACTTGCTTGGATGAATATTTGTAGCCAAAAATAACTACGCGCTAAATCACTTTGAATCAGATACCGTCTATAACTACACGCTTAATCACTTCTGGATCAGATACAGTCTGGATGTTTCTTCCCAGATCTCTCCCTGCTTCAGGCTGAAGAATCCTTTTTCTTCATCCGGCAAATCTACATTCGGTGCATTGACCAGATTGGTCTGCGGCTCGGGACAGAGGAATGTACCTGAAGCTTCGCTATTCCAGATCATCCAGTGTTTGTAACCTGTACCTACATCATAGACCAGCTTCTCCCCAAGACGATTGTCGATAATCTCGGCATAGTTGCGTCCATTTTGAGGAACAGCAGTATAGTGGTTGTCCATCACTTCGCCATAAGGATTGGCACCTTCTGCTTTGAGTTGCTCTTCCCAAGAAGACAGCGGCTGAAACTCACCTGTAGGCAGCATACGCTCGGTCATCTGACGGCGCTCTCCATAGGTAGCACGGAACGTCACATCGTCTGCAGTACTTTCCGGTGCAAATGGTGCATTGATCGCTGTATGGAATGCCAGCATCATCGGCATCGGATCATTGCCTTCATTACGTACGGTCACCTGCTGCTGCAGTCCATCTTCCGACAACGTGTACTGCAATTTTACCGTGAACTGGTGCGGCCAGTATTGATAGACTGGATGGGAATCATCAATACTCACGCTCAGACAGACAGTACTGTAATATTCATTCGCATCATAGGACACCACATCCCATACAATCGTATGCAGGAAGCCATGCAGATGATTATTGGTTGCTTCTTCATTAATAGGGAAGCTGTATCTGCGGCCGTTCCATGTAAATGTACCATCTTCATAACGGTTTGGCGGGAACAGTACCGGAATACCATGTGTACCCGGACTGGAGCGGAACTCTTCCATTTCAGCCTCTTTAGGCTCGCGCAGGAAATTATATCCTTTGACCGTATCGCGATAAGCAATCAGATTTGCTCCTACTCCTGGTAGCACAGCTGCTTCATAAGGACCATATTTCAGCCACACAGCAGGTTCTCCCTGATAAGATTGTTCATAAGCACTGGAATGATTGGACATAATGAAAGTCTCCTTTGTGGTCAAATCAAAATGACATAGACAGAGAATTCGATATGTAATGGATACTCCGTCTATGCAACTGCAAGCATTGTTAATATTTTCATTTACTAATTAATAAATAAAACAACTATTAATGAGTGTAGCATAATTTTGCTTATTCGCCAAAGGCAATACAGGACCTGAATCTAACTTGATCCTGTGACCTTTCTTCTGCTACTATATCGCGGACTGCGCTTAGACAATACGAACTTTTTCACCTTTGCGTGCCGATTCCAGACAGGCAGCAATGACTCTGGTATTGCGCACCGCATCTTCGGGACTGTAGGGTAATGGCGTTCCATCGAGCACGGAAGCAGCAAAAGCATCCATTTGAAGTGCAAAATGATTAGCAGGTTCAATATACTCTTCTCGTTTGCCTTCATCGGTATAGATAGTAATCTGCGGTTCTCCATGAATATCATCACGGCGAAATGCATAAGGCAGCTTGATTCTCCCCTTGGTCCCAATGATCTCCAGCGCACAGCTCGAATACGCCCACATCCCGCATTCAAAAGTAGCCGATCTTGCATCCGGAAATTCCATTAATCCCGAAGCCATCATATCCACATGATCATGCTTGGCCGAGAACATGGCATGTACGGTTACCGCTGTAGGCTCAGCCCCAAAGTACATACGGGCTGCAGATACCGGATAGACTCCCAGATCATATAACGAGCCTCCACCCATAGCCCGCTGGTACCGTACATTATCCAGATCATCTGCATTGCTTGAAGTAAAACGCCCATGCATACTGCGTAGTACACCAATTTCTCCGGATTGAATAATTTCCCTTACCCGATTATGCTTGGGATGATAACGGTACATAAATCCCTCGGCAAAAGTAACACCTGCCTTGCGACAGCGGTCAACCATCTCGGCAGCATCTGCTGCATCAAGCGCAGCAGGCTTTTCACATAATACATGTTTGCCTGCTTCTGCCGCTCTGATTGTCCATTCTTTGTGCAGATGATTGGGCAGTGGAATATAAACTGCATCAATATCAGGATCTGTCAGCAATGCCTCATAACTGCCATACGATCTGGGAATTTCGCAGTGCGCCGCTACATGTTTGGCAACTTCTGCGTCACGACTGGAGATCGCTAGTATTTCATTGCGATGTGATTCTTTGAGAGCAGGTATAATAGCGCTTACAGCAATTTCCGCAGTGCTGATGATTCCCCACTTTAATTTACGTTCAGTCATGGCTGTATTCCTTCCCTTCGCTTCAGATTCGGTCTGCCTGCTTGCCGGATATACGTCCATCCTGAACGAAACCCGATCCCCGATTTCTGCTGAAGATTAGATTTCTTCTATAATATAGAGCAATACACCTGTCTGCACCATTTGACTCTCCAAAAACCCGTATTCATTTATCTACTGCCATCAAGCTCTGCAGCAATTGCTTCGCTTCTGTAGATTATCGACGCAATCCCTGCAGGGACAATAGGCAGTCTATCGGCCGCACAACTTAATTACCATGCAGCTTGTCAGTTATAGTTATCCGCTTCCGCTTTGGTCAGCATCCCTATACAACGATCAAGATCGGTTTTGACCTGCTTTTTGTAGAGTTTGGCTTTTTCACGGCCATCGTCTGTAAAATGATAAATAACAATTTCCTGAAAATCAACCTTCGGATCATTCCCTTTTAACTGCTTGGTCCGATAAAAAACGCCTTCATGCACCAGTTCGTGAAGTGCACGATAAATTTCGCTTTGTGGTGGAGAATAGCCGAATGATTTGAAGCGTTCCTTCATGTTCTCCAGCATCTCGTAGCCATAGCCACGGTGCTCTTCCACCATCGTAATCAGATATAATTTGATAAAGGCGCGCTGGGCGATCATAAATGCCATATCACTCTGCTCCTTTCCATAGTTGCCTGTACATTTATCGCAGTGGAACAAATTATTCCACTTGTTCTATTATATGAAACTTTCACTACTTTGAAAAGTTAAGTAAAGGTAACAAAAAGACCTGTTCATCAGCGAACAGGTCTTTGATCCATCTAGGTTGATTTGGGAACTTTCCGGTATGGAATTCCAGTGAGCCATGCACCGTAAGGGATACGCGATAGCAGATAGGTGAGTAGTATGGACAGCCCCAGAGTAATAAGAGCCGTAATAAGGGTCCGCACAGTTACATCCCATCCCGCCATGATCCAATCGTCTACTCCATACGTAATTCTGAGCATCAGGGCATGTGCCAGATAACCACCATAGGAATACCGGCTGATTATGATCCACCATTGACGATGCCTACTGCTCTCCGACCGCGTAATACTAAGCGCCAGCTGATATACCAATAGCACAGATGCCGTCAGAAATATAGCCATTAACGGCTGCAGTAGCGTAAGTCCAATAAATCGTCTGCCGTAAGAGGCATCTGCTGGAAATCCTCCGGTAACCATGCCTGTATAATACAGTACAAATAACCCGCATAGCAGCATTACCGGGAATTTGACCCGTTGCAGCATACCCAGGAAACTATTAATATGTAGACCGGCTAATGCTCCCAAAAAGAAATAATACAGATAGTACACAATATTCCGGTCCGCATACGTAGTAAAGTACGGAGTCAATACCGGGATTTGCCAAGCTTCCGCCAATTCCGATAGCCAAGGCCGTAAAAACAAAATAAGCTCATAACCCGCAAACAGGATCAAGAGCAGTAGCCATAACGCATATTGCCGTTGACTCGTCCACTGTACCGATTTTCGTACAATCGTACGCAGAAAAGGAAACAGCAGATACATAGGTATAATCATGACAATATACCATAGATGGTAGCTGGACTTGCCAGTATACCAGTACCGGGTAACATCCGGCAGCCATTCTATAACCGGTCTGGCATAGGTTCCATTCAGCCCGGCATAAAGTAGTGACCATAATAAATAGGGCACAATAATATCTTTAAACCGTTTGCGGATAAAAGAGCTGTAGGATATCACCCCGTCATAGTTATAAAAAAGCACCAGCCCAGTAATAAAGATAAAGGCCGGTACCGCAAATTTGGCCGCTAATAGCATCAATGTGAGTCTGACACCATCTCCCGCCGTCACTTCAGGCACGACGGAGTAATGAGCGATCGAGTGCTGCAGCACAACGGCGGCAAAAGCCATGCCACGCAGAATCTCAATTTCTCCAAGTCTTTGTTTTTGTATCATACTGCTCTCCCGATCATCATAACGACTGCATGATTATTTACACATCATAATAGTTTCATCATTCCATGCGCCTGCATTTGACATCGCTGGCGGTGCAGGAATTTGAGCGCCCTGTTTAGGTGCCTGCGTAGATGAACCTGGCATACGCAGTTCATTGCGCAATTTTTTAATCCATTGACGGCGCGTCTTTTTCTTGTCTTTGATCGAGCCTGACGTCTGATGATTAAACATTAGCTGAGCTTGCATCAGTATTACCTCCCCATTCATAGTTTTGGAAAGCATAGCACCTTCCACTGCCAGTATAACGTCAATCCTGTAAATCGGATAGGGCATTTATAACCTAATCCGCAAAACTTACTCAAAGATTATAGCGAAACCTGCAGAAATATGACGAAAAGCCCATCCCCGGCAGTATTCTACCGAAGATGAGCCTGTTTAAGCGTCATGTTTGCAGGAGACAGATTATTCATCTGTCCAATTTGCTGTATATTCTGGTGTATTTACTGGTAAGATCTGCATGGGTCATACGGTTGTATTTATACGCCGTATCCGCCATTGGAGTAGGAAGTCAGTTTGTTATCCGAACCCTGACTGTCATTATTGGTATCTTTTGGAGTAACATCGCTGCGAACTTCCGACGCATTCGGATCATCTTCGGTACGTGTTTCTCTTTGGTTCGTTGTTGTGGTTCCCGCTGTTGTAGAACCGATCGTTTGTCCGTCATCACGGGTACGATATCTGGATTCGTTCAGTGAACGATTGTTCCGGAATACACCGTAAGCATGATCATAACGATCATCTTCATCTACGAGTACCAGAATTTTACCTTCATTTACGTAGCCTTCATATTCATTGGCTTCGTCTTCTGGAATACCCATTCCGACCAAACCGCCTACAAGTCCGCCTGCACCTGCACCTACAGCTGCGCCGGTAATCGTCGCTGCAATAGGGCCGGCCGCCAGAATCGGTCCAATTCCCGGAATAGCCAGTGCGCCCAGTCCGGCGAGCAGACCTGCTGTACCGCCGAGAATACCGCCTGTAGTAGCGCCGGCAGCCACACCTTCCGGTGCTTTCGTATCGGTCTCGTCCGTAATGGCACGCATATCTTCTTTATCCTTGGTAATCACCGAAATTTCGTCTGTAGTGAATCCTTGGGCTTTCAGATCTTCTATCGCTTTAGATGCTTCGCGTTCCGTTTCGAATACACCCACAATTTTCTTGTCCATGATTGTTACCTCCCTATGGTTGGCTTTATATCAGCCTTCGTGAAGATGTTGTAACTTTCAAGATTTGGTACATTGTTGTACATGTGGTCCTGCATATACTTACCCGTGCAGGGATTCGTTCAAACGTCAGAACATAATGATAACTGCTTATTGACGCGGTTTGGCCCGATTGGTTGCTTGGGCTTCCAGCGGCTGATCCGGCCAGTAATGCTTCGGATAACGTCCTTTGAGATCTTTTTTTACCTCAAAATATGCCTCTTTCCAAAAGCTCTCCAGATCATTGGTTACCTGAACCGGACGACTTGCTGGCGATAGAAGCTGGATTGTCAGCGGAACGCTTCCCCCGATCAGCGGTGTACTCGCACAGCCGAACATCTCCTGCAGACGTACAGCAATGGAAGGACGCTCCGGATCGGTATAATCGATAGGAATACGGCTTCCACTTGGCACCTGAATATGGGTAGGTACCTGCTGATCCATTCGCTGCTTTTGGTCCCAGGAGAGTCGGTTGGCAAGTAATTCAGCCGGATTGAGCTTTCTTGCTTCAGAAAGACGGCGCATTCCCTGCAAATAAGGCAGCAGCCACTCGTCTGCTTCATTGAGCAGCAGCTGCTCATCAACCGACGGATAATCCGGATCAACCCGGTGCATACAATCCATTCGCTGACGCAGCTGGAGCGCAGCGCGTGACCACTGAAGCGCTCCAAGACCCTTTTCCCGAAGCGCATTCAGCAGCGCTTGCTGTACATCTTCAGCGGAAGGTGATGGATCATTGACTGCCTGCAGCTCGATCGCACCCAGCCTTGTTATTTTGCGGGCAGATACCGATTCGCGTTCAGCATCATAAGTAACTTCCCGAATCATCTGGATCTGGCTAGCATGAATATGACGGATCGTCTGTTCACGGATACCTGTTGCCAATAAAATCCGGCTTTCACTACCGTTATCGTCCAGCTCGGCAGCTACCAGATAAGCAGCAGTAGATAAATATTCTGTTCGGCCACGATAGGTTGGAATATGAGCTCCGCGGCCTATCCGCAGCAGAAATTTGCCGTCTCCTCTTCCTTTGGCGACTCGATCCGGATAGGCGAGGGATATCAATGCACCAAGCCAGTCATCACCGGGTTTGTACTCGGTGCTTTCAGATGTATTATTTCTATTCTCTATCCTGGCGGCTCCCGCCTTGTGCAGTTGATTTTCCTGCTGCAATTGACTCAGCTGTTTATAAAAACGGCCTGCCCATTCTTTGATCCGCTCTACTAGATGACGATCAGCCGTATAACTGCCTTTTCCCTGGAGGGCTTCGATCCGGTGAGCCAAATCAATACCTGCTGCAGTTGGAGACAGAATATCTTTTTCCTGCAGCAGGGCGGCTACATCACAGGCTTTGCGCTCCATATTCCATTCGGCAGCTTTTAGAATCATATGACCAAGACGTGGATGAGTACCCATGTGGGCCATTCGACGTCCGTGATCGGTAATGCGTCCATTCTGTTCGAGAGCTTCCAGCTGCTTAAGCAGCTCTACCGCATGATTATAGGATGCAGCTGGCGGTTGGTCCAGCCAGCTCAACTCTTGTACTGTTGTTCCCCAGGAAGCTACTTCCAGTGCCAGCGGAGCCAGATCACTCTGCAGAATCTCTGGAGTCCGAGAGTCTGCCAGACGCTGATGCTCTTCCTGGCTCCACATTCTGTAACATACTCCCGGTCGTTGCCGTCCAGCCCGGCCCCGGCGCTGGTCAGCAGCATCAATAGATACTTGCAGCGTCTCCATTCGCTCCATACCTGTACGTGCAGAGAATAGACGTGTACGCATTAATCCACTGTCTATCACGATATTGACTCCATCCACTGTAACGCTGGATTCGGCCAGTGATGTAGCCAGCACAACTTTGCGACGATCGGCTGGACCTGCCTTAACTGCCAGATCTTGCTGTTCGGGCTTCAATCCACCATGAAGCATAACAATATCCATCTGACGCAGCAGCGGATCACTGCTCGTCAGCAGCTCATCCTGTACACGCCGAATCTCTCTTACTCCCGGGAGGAAAACAAGTGTATGCCCCTCATGTCGGTGCAAAGCCTTCAGGATCAATGCCGCCAGCTTCTGCTCTATTCGTCCCGAAGAGCGGCGATATAATGTATATACCGACTCACCCTCTTCATAATAAGTCTCAACAGGATAACTTTTGCCAGCACTGGATAATATAGTGGCACCACCGAGTAATCCAGCTACCGGCTCGGGATCCATCGTAGCAGACATAACGAGTACTCTCAGATCTTCACGCAAAAGAGACCTGCTCTCCAGTACAAAAGCAAGTCCAAGATCGGCATGCAAATTCCGCTCATGAAATTCATCCAGAATAATCAGTCCTGCCTGTTCTAGTGATGGATCATGCTGGAGCATCCGTGTCAGTACGCCTTCTGTTACCACTTCAATGATGGTCCGCGGACCTACACGAGTATCCATAGCAACCCGGTAACCTACTGTTTCTCCTACACGCTCTCCTAGCGCTGCAGCCATATAACGGGCAGCAGATATGGCTGCCAGTCTTCTTGGCTCCAGCATAATAATACGCCGACCGTTCAGCCAGGATTCATGCCGCAGTGCCAGCGGCAGCCGTGTAGTCTTGCCAGCACCCGGTTCTGCAGTTAGTACAGCAGTGCCGGAATGCGCCAGCGCCTTTTTCAAATCGGGGATTAATTCATCCACCGGTAATCGTACAGATTCGTTTGACATAGTATTTCCTTTCCGGTCAACAATTTAGACAAATAAAGAGGAGCTGCAACGTTTTATTGCAAAAAGCTGCATACTTACATACCGGTAAGACGTTTACGGATTTTATGTTCATAGCGTCCATAAGAGGGATTGTTTGTCCATCCATTTTGGGCTGTGAGCATATTCAGACGAAGCGTCTTCTCATCCAGCCGTCTGCGAAGTTCCTGACGCTCTCCATCATGCTGACAGGCTGCAATAAGATCGGTTAATGTCAACATTTCCTGACGGAGAGTCAATTCTTCCGGCATAATATTGGCATTTTTCATAATTTTATAGGCAGCCCGTAGTTCTTCGGGTACATGAGACAGATCTTCCAGTTCCAGCGGTTTGCCTTTGCCGGGCAGATCATCGAATTCTCCTTTTTGCATAGCTTCTTCAATCATTTGATCCGCTAGCCAGGATAACATATCTTCCTCTCCTTTCGGCAGTTCCCTATTATCGATTTGAAATTCCTATTTATTTTGAAATGGGATTCATGTCTGGTGTACTTATAATCATCGTCCCAAAATAATGTATCCATCTTGTCTGCATAATCTATCGAAACTATTCACTTTAAATAGGCTGTGTCCACTTATCTACAGCAATATTCCTATTCTCTTAACGTAATAATAGTCTGCTTATTTCACTTTTAATTATACATGATCCTTTCTATTGAAACGAGTTCGCTAATGAACAAGCACTCAATCTAATGATCCATTTTATGCGGCAATAATATCTAGAAAAGAGATCTTCGTATAGAAAAGAGAAGTCATAGTTTGGTTGTTTCTCTCGACTTGAATCCAGCATACAAACAGCTTTCATTCATTAAAACCATTTATTTGATAAAGATTAAGCGATGTTGTATTTAATTAAATGTACAAAAAGAAAAGCTACCGAGAATTGCTCGGCAGCTGCAGCGTTCCTAATAGGACGAACTGTTTTTTGTTTTAAAAAGGAAATCAAATCTGCTTCCTTGTCTATTCAGAAACGCGGAGACTTAGTAGACGAGCTTGTTCCTCCAATGCAGTAAGAGTGTCTTCAAAGGTGCGGATCGGTCGGTAGCCCAGCTGGTCGGCAATTTTCCCAGTCTTGTAGATGGTGAGAATCGGCTTGCCCTCAGGAATGATAGGCTGTTGCTTCAGCGCTTGAAGAATACGTAGTCTAAATTGACTCTCCGGATAGTTACCGTCTACCGCATGGTAGACCTGACCGACGGCTGACGGACGGACTGCAGCCAATATACACATTTCGGCTACGTTTTCGGCATGCACCCATGGTGCCATATCTTCGGGGTGAATCCAGTCTACTTTCTCAGCTTCGGCCAACTGCTTCACCAATTGATCGCCCCAATGGGAATGATGCTCGGAAGAGATCAATCCGGGACGCAGGACAACTACATTCAATCCTTTTTCTTCTGCCTGTCTGACGATTCGTTCGGATTCACATTTGGTAGAGAGATAGACTTCGGAATGACCAAATGACAACTCACTGGATTCTTCCAGTTCAACAGCTTCATCGAAATGACCATAAACAGATACAGTCGAGATATGAACGAAACGTTCGACACCAGCCATAAGAGCGGCATCAACCAGTGTTTGAACCCCTTTGATATTTGCTGCTTCGGCAAGCTGTCGATCATCCCCCAGATAAGCGGCAGCATGAATAACAAATTGCACGTTTTGCATTGCTTGTTCAAGCGTCCCTCGATCATTTAGATCGCCGACGACCGCCTCGATGCCGAGATTCTCACAGATCGAAATCTGTTGCTCATTGCGGATCAGACCTTTAACCTGCGCGCCTTCTGCTAAGCACCTGGTGGCAACCTTGTCACCAAGCGTCCCAGACACCCCTGTGACCAGGACAGTTTTATTATGAAGTTTCATGATACATGCTCCTTATGTATACAGGCGAATCAAAGTTCAAATGTAAGCGCCTGCAAATTCGTTTAATATTCAGGTTAATCAATCCCTTATTTTTTGGCAAGTTCGGCACGTTATGGAATTGAAAGGTCACACACTCCATTGAATCCTGAAGCTGATAAGCCGCTTAAGTTTTTGCTGTGAACACATAAAAAGGCTGCGTTCCTGTAAAAAGGACGCAGCCAAGCTGTTGAAAATGTCTTATTTGCTTGGTAGCTAGTTAACAGAGCAGAGATTCCGCACCATCAATAACAATCTGGGCGCCTGTAATATGACAAGCTTCGCCAGAAGACAAGAACGTAACCAGATCAGCTACATTGTCTGCCGAACCCGATTGACCAGCCAATGGCTGACGACCATTCGGGAACTCGATAGGAATGGCAATTTTTTCAACCGTTTCATTACGTTCAGTACTCTGATCAATATTAGTCGAGATGGCTCCTGGGCAAATTACATTCACACGTACCTTGAATTGAGCCAGTTCGAGTGCTGCCATCTTGGTAAAAGCAACCTGCGCAGCTTTGGAAGAGCTATAGGCCGACATTCCAAAGCTTGCAAAGGTAGTATTACCATTAATGGAACTAGTAATAACAATACTGCCACCATCTTTTTTCAAAAAAGGAAGCGCATACTTTACAGTTAGGAAAGTACCACCCAAATTGGTATTGATCGTACGCTGCCAATCTTCGTAACTAATTTCCTCGATCGGAGCTAAAGCACCGTTGATTCCTGCATTGGCAAAAACAACATGCAATCCACCGAAATGTTCTGCACCTTTCTCAATAGCATGTTTAACTTGTTCTTCATTTGCAATATCTATCTCAAAAGCGAGCACGGCATCGGCGCGGATCGCCTTAATCTCTTCTTCGGTCTCCCGGATTCGTTCTGGTGACAAGTCACAGATAATGACATTAGCTCCCTGTGCAGCAAACTTTAATGCTGTAGCCTTGCCAATACCGGAGCCGCCACCGGTAACCAGTGCCGTCTTGCCCTCAAAACGGTTAGATTGAACTGTGGATTCCATATTATTCACTCCCTCACATGTGTTGTTGGCCACTTGCTAATTAGCTTGCCACAACAATTACCCACATACGACCAATAAGGAATCACCTTAATATATATTTATATACAGATGTAGGAGAGAAATGACAAAACCGGACAGCCTAAAATCCTGTCCGGTCTTATTTAACTTCTGATATGAACGTTCTGACAATCGCGAAGATGAATCATCATGCACGACGAAACTTTTTTGGTAACTGTCTGTTTTAGTCCATCAACTCTGCATCTGGATAAAGCCTTAAACCGATTCGGGCTGTTGTACCCAATCGAGCAGCATCTGACGAAAATGAACCTTGTCTGCCGGTACCGCAATCATCCAGTCTTCTTCATCCTGATTACTGCGTCGTACAATCCAGTTGGTATCATCATCAGCCAGCAGAATAGCGCCTTTGCGTTGCCAGTTCTCTTCATCCCAGTAGGAGAATTGAACTTCTGCATATAACCGATTCTCCGACAATACACCGGCGAACAGTCGGGACCCTTCCAGATCTCCAGTCATTTCACTCAGCTGATTAGTTAATTGGCGATTACGATGAGTCTGCTTGTTCCGTATATAGTCATCAAACCATTGACCGGAAAAAGTCAGTGCCGGCATCTCATTGGCCGGATACGTATTCAGATTCATCTTTTCCATAACAAGGCTGCACGCCTCCGTCAATGTACCCATTGGTCTGAGCGTATAATATCCTGGGAGGTCTTCAGCTTGCCTGATCTCAATGACTCCATCACTGCTAAAATAGGTATGGCTATCATATAGCTGCTTGCCTGACTCCGTTTTGTACTGGTACCGCAGACAGCATCCACGCTTATAAATACCTGTAAATGGGTGCTCACCAGCTGACGTCTGAGTCACCAGAGCTTCAAACTGCTCTGCACTTAAACATCCCTTTTGCAGCAGCGATACCGCTACCTGCTTCCAATTGGTCGTTAACACTCCACTATTCTGTATCGAAAAAGGGTTTTCTTTTCCCAGAATCCGATCAAAACCCAGAATGCCAGCCAGAAAAAACATCTCTTTGTCTGTCAGTGTCAACGTTCTCTCATTAAATGAGTTAAAGGCGAACATATGGCAGGTCTTCTCCCTTCAATATTGACATGTAAGCTTTTATATCTATATAAAAGGGTAATCATGTTTATATAATAGCATTTAAAGGTTCTTTGTGCCCATTTAAATGTAGCACTATAGACTTAATTTTGTCAATTATAGTTTAAATAATAATCTCATTTTTCTATACCTTATCACTGTATTATGAACAAATGATTACTAACTTGCACTGAATCGTACAATTAATTGATAAATATGTGTCCTGGAAGGTTATTTCCATGGATGTTTTAGGTGAATATCAGGTTCCTTTAAGTTTTCTTTAAGGAAAGGCGATTACAATAAACTCAAGTTAACGGAATACTATATCTATTTTCCCGAATGATAGACTTATGATCACTTGCCGTTAACTAGGAATGACTTATAAATAGATGAGGTGATTAATAGTGAAAACGACAATTCTGTTAGAAAGCAAAATCGTTCCGGTTTACTTTAACGCCGATAATACACAGCCAGTTTCCAAACTTCTCAGACTATTACGCAGAACCATTGAAAATAAAGTGATTAACGGCAAAAAGATGATTAAAAACTGTCTGGATACTGTGATTAGTATTGAAGTTATCGGATCGGAAGCGATTTTGCATACTTACCGTGAAAGTGATACTTTAGCATTATCACTTTACTAAAACCAATTACAGACATAATGAAGATGATCACTAATCAGACGATCATGAACAGAAGCTTGGACGGGCCTGGGAACCGGAAATCGATTTTCCGAACGGCCCTTTCTGTTTTTAACAGGATAAATACATAGACCGGATTTCTGCTGATCCTTACCTATCCAGCAGGAATCCGGTCTTTTCACGTCTAATGTTATAAATACGAAGATATAAGTAATGTTACTGTATTGTATAACAATAAATTGATAACAAATTAACTTTAAGTAATTTAGTAGCATTTCATAATAAAGATGTATAAAGTTATTATATTACCAAAAGGTTAGTCTGTATCAAATATATATTATGTGCTATAATAGGTTAAATAAAAGAGGTGATATAGATGGATACATCAATGCTTTGTCCCCGATTTGAAAAAGGGATGCAGATTTTAAGTAAACGTTGGAATGGTCTTATTATTTATCAGTTGCTGAATGGTCCTCAACGCTTTTGCTCAATTCAATCATCACTTCCTGTAAGCGGTCGTCTTTTATCCGAACGTCTCAAAGATCTGGAGCATGAAGGAATGGTTGTTCGTCATGTCTATCCGGAGACTCCTGTACGTATCGAATATGAACTGACCCAAAAAGGATTGGCATTGGAAACTGTCATCCGTGGTATTCAGGATTGGTCTCAAGCCTGGGTACAACCCGGGGAGCAGCAGGCAGAATGCGAATATACTCAAGCTGCCAAGTAAACAACCCATAGTATAACAAAAACATCCGGTCTTCCTCATTCAGAGGAGCCGGATGTTTTTTGGTATGGAATACGGTGGGCTATAGGATCTCATGCATTTATACACCAGTCATGTATCGCTAGATTAAACATATATAGTGAGTATGATATTTAGATGATAATGATTGCAGCAGTACATGATCACTAGCTGACATATTGTCTGTTTTTACCGGCTTCCATCTTTTCCGCTCTGCGAATGCGAATGATGAACAGACGCAGCAGGTTCGTACGCGTATGTTCGTCGGCATTCCGGCCCAGTTTCTCCAATATAAAACGATCTATTGACATGCCTGCTCACTCCCTTTCAAGTCGCCGGAAAGGTATAGCCTGATATCGTCGTTGTAAATGTTCCGGTATCCATTAATAACCTTTTCACGCGACCTCTAAACTGCAATTTACACTATTTGGATGTATTTATTTGGTGAAACTTTTGTAACTATTTGTCATTTTCCTTTTATTTAGTGAAGCTGTTGATTAGAACCTATTTTGCTGGCAGAGGGTATAATAACAGCTCTTAAAGTTATTTTCTATTTACCCATAAAAGACCTATCCCTTCTATAGTGAAAGGATAGGTCTTTTAGTTGATTCTTGTAGTCAAACTAGAGTAAAGCAAGCAATAGCTGCAATCTTTACAGACTGCTGTACAGCAGTTCTATATCTGCTTAGAAGAAATCACGGTATTGATGCTGAATGCTAATCCAGCGGGTACGGGTAAATTTTTCAATCGCCCATTTACCACCAAAACGACCTACTCCTGAAGCCTTCTCACCGCCGAACATAACATGGGCTTCATCGTTAACAGACTGGTCATTAACATGAATCATACCTGTCTCCATCTGCTGTGCAACCTGATAGCCGCGTTCCAGATTGGTAGTAAATACTGAACCACTTAGTCCATATTCACTGCTGTTCATAATGCGCAGAGCATCTTCTTCTCCTTTGGCACGAATCAGTAGCGCTACAGGACCAAACAGTTCTTTCTGAGCTGCAGGATTGTCGCCTGTCACTTCACTCAGTACAGTAGGTTCAAGCACACTACCGTTCGCTTTGCCGCCATACAGCAGCTTGGCTCCGGCTTTTTGAGCTTCTTCCACGACACCTAGCAGACGCTCTGCTTCTTTTTCATGAATTAGCGGGCCGACAATAGTCTTCGGATCGGAAGGGTCGCCAAATGGCAGAGTTTTGACTTTGGCAACAAATTTGTCTGTAAATGTATCATAGATGGAATCATCAACGATAATGCGATTCAGTGCCATGCAGATTTGTCCTTGGTGGAAAAACTTGCCGAATACAGCTGCTTCTACGGCGCGATCAATATCCGCATCATCCAGTACGATCATCGCATTATCTCCGCCAAGCTCCAGTGCTACTTCTTTCAGGTTCTCGCCAGCCAGCTTGCCGATCCCTTTACCAACCTCTGTAGAACCGGTAAAGGAAATGATTTTGGGAATAGGATGCGCGACAAAAGCATCGCCGATCTCACTACCGCTGCCGCTTACGACGCTGAGCACACCTTTGGGAAGTCCTGCCTGGTCGAAAATATCAGCGATCAGTAATCCTGCTGTAATTGGCGTATCGGAAGCCGGTTTGATTACTACACCATTACCAAGTGCCAGTGCAGGAGCTACTGTACGCATACACAGATGCAGCGGGAAGTTCCATGGACCGATCATGCCGACTACGCCTTTGGCTTCGCGAACTATACGGTTCTCTTTGCCCGGAATATCAGAGCCCATAATATCGCCTTTCATCCGGTATGGGAAAGAAGCGGATTCTTCCATAATACGTCGCGCCGCTGTCCATTCACGTTCAGCTTTGATCCGTGTGCTGCCCGCCTCGGCGATCAACAGTTCTATGATTTCTTCTTTGCGTTCATCCATTTGTGCCAGCGCTTTGTAGATCACCTGTGCGCGGACGCCAAGTGGTGCTTTGGCCCACTCTTTACCTGCTTTGTAGGCTGTCTGATAAGCACGATCAAGATCTTCCTGACTGGAAGCTTTCATTTCGACAAGCAGCTCACTATTATATGGATTTATATTTTTGATTGTTTTATCCGAAGTACCTTCGGTCCATTCACCTGCGATAAATTGTTTGTTCCATTTAGCAAATTTGGATTGTACGAGTGTCATAGGTAGTTCCTCCTTGTAGTAAGCGTACGAGCAGATCATTATTCCTACTGTAAAGATAACAATAAGTTAGTACATTACCGTTTAATGGTGCCTCTATATTGTTACCCGCATGTTACTAATGGCAAACATAATTTTTATATTCAATATTTATCATATAAAAATTCCGCTATATACGGATAAAGAAGCAACAAGTTACATGTATATGAAATCGGACAAAAATAGGGTTATGAGCTGTTTCAATTATAAAAATTGTGGTTTCCGTTCATCTATTTATGAGTTCAGTCATATTCACTCCTGATTCAGACTGTTCAGAACGATTAATCAGACAAAAATAGGGCAGAACGACAGGAGCTACAAAAAGACACCCTATTTTGGTCTCTTTTACCCTAGAAATGTCTTTGTTCACCCTGATTTTGTCCTGATTCGCCCTATTTTTGTCTGGTTAGCAACCCTTATTCTGTCCACACTTTACCCTTTAAATGTCCATATTTGACCCTAAAAACGTCGCAGTATACCCTATTTTTGTCCGTTAAAGCGTCTGTCATCCCTTATACCACAAGGAATATAGCCAGCCGAAAACAAGCAAAAGATTTAAAATCTATTAAAACTATGTTTATAAACAAGAGAAAACATCACAAAGGGCTGTGGCGAAGCTCTTCCCTGTTTTTATCCTTCGGCTTGCTTTATAATGAGCCTATGATTCAGATACGGAGGCTTATATGCGGAAAAACAGTCTGGTTACCAAATCGAATAATTTAATTGAAACCCCTCTTAATCTGGGTGTTGTGGAGCTGCGTATTATTTTTGTGCTTATCAGTACCATCTCTCCAAATGATGAAGAATTCAAACCTTATCGCTTCAAAATTAGCGACTTCGCCAAATTGATTGGTGTGAAAAATAAAAATGTATATCAGCAGATTAAAGATTATACATATAGCCTGATGTCCCAGCCTTTTTATGTACATGATAATCTGCAGGTTACCTGGCTCGCTTCGGCAGAATATTTTCCCGGAGAAGGCATGATTGAGGTGGAATTCTCTCCTAAGCTCAAGCCTTATCTTCTGCAGCTCAAAGAGAAATTCACCACCTATCGGCTGCAGGATATTATCAAGCTGAAAAGTGCCTACGCGATGCGGATCTATGAACTGCTCAAACAGTATGAGCGTATCGGTACGCGGACATTTACTATTCAGCGGCTCAAGGAACTGCTCGGTGTGGAAGACCAGTATCCAGTCTATTCGGATTTTAAAAAGCGTGTAATTGTCAAAGCCCAGGAAGAGATCAACAAGCATACAGACATCAAAATCGACTATACCGAGATCAAATCGGGACGCAAGGTAAGCGAAGTCAAATTCACTATCACTTCCAAAACACCCGACAAAAAAACGACTCTGCTTCCAAACAGGGAAACAGCAGCAATTGCCCAGCCGAATACATCCCAGCAGCTGAGCAGTTTGTTAAAGTATGAGTTTGGGCTTAAACAACCGGCGATACAACCTATTCTGGCTGAATATAGCAGAGACTATATTATGGAGAATCTGGACAAAGTACGACAGGATGTACTCCGTGGCAAGGTCAAAGATATTCCTGCCTACACGATGGCTGCCCTAAAGCATGATTATCGCACGCCTAAGACCGGTCTGCAGGCAGAACAGGAACGATTGCAAGAGGAGAAATCTGCACAAAAACAAAAAGCAATGGAAGCGGAGAACTATTACAAAGCACTTTCTGTCAAAGTAAGCGACTATATCCAGCAGTTGTCAGCAGACGAGCTGCAAGCTGAGCTGTCTGGGCTCAAGGCAAGTGTGAAGGATAAGGATATCGATATTATTGATGAAGATGCAACTGATCCGCACCGGATGACCGGAGCCTATTTTCAGCAGTTTATTCAGAAAAAGTTTTTTGCGGATTATACGATTGAGGTCTACCGCGGGGAGCAGGTACAACAAACAGCAAACGCAAATAATTAAAAGCTATTGCCGAACCCATGCGAGATTTTCAAGTCAATAACAATGTGCAATACAAACAGCGTATTCTTTTCTTGATAGAGAGAAAAGAATACGCTGTTTTAGTATGGATTAAATGATTTATCTATTACGAGGAGTGCCTTTAGAATTTAATGTCGGCTAATTTGTAGAGCATTTTCGTCATTATTTGGTTAGCCAATGAAAATTAAGTTTTATTGAAATCGGACAAAAATAGGGTGTTTGAATAGCAGATTGTTTGACAATGCATCTTTTCAAACCAATACACCCTATTTTTGTCCGTTTTAGGGTTCTTTTAATTGCATCCTCAATAGCCACTACTTTTTTGCTTATAATCAACCCTAAAAATGTCGCATTTAATAGTTTACTCCATTGTCGCTGTATCGTTCCATTATTGAACCAAACTGCAATGCCCCGATATAACTTTCAATTCATTATTGCCCACTTCGTCTTTCTTGGATAAGGCCTGTCCAAAATGGTTGACAAATATCAGCTGTTTGTCGATAAGCTGATCAAGGCTATCAATATCGCCTTCGATCATTGCTTTACGTAATATTTCTTCATATGAAGTTACGAGTTCCTCATTCACAACCCCAACATCCTTCCCTGTTCTATGCGCAGCAGAGTTTCACTTCATTCCCTATTCCTTGATTCACATCGTTTGGTGATATGGATTTTTTATTTATCGATCTTCATTTCTACGGCAGCAATCTCCAGCAGCGGCTGTTCACTCCAGCTATTCAGAAAAGAATAGACCGATAGGCTATCCAGCGTCTCCTGATCGAGTTCGCCGGTCTCTATATCTGCCAGCAGCGATTCACGAATATGCGGCTGTACAAGGTGAATCGGCTGCGTGATCATACCACCGATCTCCTGACCGGCAGCACGCTTCTCCCAGACGCCTGCTGTTTGTTCAAATGTAAAGACGGCAGCAGCTCCATTCTCTGTTCTGAAATAGACTTTAGCCTGATCAGGCAGCAGTGTAATCGATTCGATTATCCCATCGACCAGTGGTATATCCGCTGCAAACAGCTCCAGATTTAGATTTGATTTTCTCATTGTACTTGTTCTCCTTTATTGTCAAGACGATATGATCTTCAGCTGCCGCTGGTAGATGCACAGTTAATCGGTAGCTGGATATCTATTCTCATTATTTACCGTTCGCCTCTCTCCTCAGCAGCAATCCGGCTGATCAGAACCGGAAGCCATTCGGACAGTTGGCGGAACCGGAATCCGGCACGGTAAGCTTTGGACGTGTCCATGATCCAGGAAGAAGGTACGCCAAATGGCGATTGTTCGCTCTCTTCGGTCTTGCTGCGTACGATAGCTTTACAGCCGGATTCCTTCTCGATCAGGGTGATGAGCTCCAATAGGGTGATTTCTCCATCCGAACGGGCATTTACCGGTCCTGTCAGTTCGGAAGACATTCCCAGCCAGTACAGAAAATCTGCCGCTTCCTGCTCGTGGATAAAGTTCATACGGGCTGCCAGATTGGATATACCGATCACTTCGCCACGCTGTACTCGTCCAACATGAAAATGAAGGCGTTTGGTATAGTCATTGGGACCCAGCACAATGGGGAATCGTACAGCAGCTACCGGAAAATCAGCTTGCTGGAAAAATACAGCTTCTACCTGGCGCTTGCCTTCTGCATAATCAGGCTTGGCTTCGGGATTCGAATCAATTGGATGATGGAACGTATCCACCTGCTCTTCCAGCAGTACTTGTTCTCCAAACTCATAGACAGACAGCGACGACGTTACGATATAACGTCCTGCCCGGCCGCTGAATAAAGAGCAGGCTTCCATCGCTTCGCGCGCATTATAACAGATATTATCGTATACCACATCGAATGTGCGATTGCCTACAGCATGCTGCAATGCCTGAACATCGGTCCGGTCAGCCGTCAGCCGCTGTACTCGATCTCCAAAGGAATCTTCGGTTTGCCCACGTGTGAGCAGGGTTACTTGTACTCCTTTGTCCAGCAACAATTCCACCAGATCTCTACCGAAAAATCGGGTACCTCCAATAACAAGTACATTCTTCATTATGCGCGACCTCCTGTAATGATTAATGATGCTACTTAAAAGCAGCTGCAATATGCAGCCTTAATTCTGAATAATCAGGATTATCCTTATTCCTATTCCACTTATCAGGACTGCCCATACAGGGATTTGTAAAATTCCAGACGTGCAGTATCCAGTGGGAAAAATCCTTCGGAAACTTCATATAATCGTACCGGCCAGAAATGCTCTTCATTCTCCATAGCCTGCCGATCCAGCGTATAATACATCTTTTCAAGCATATCCAGCATATCGTCACTGTTTTCCGCATTCGGAAATTGAATTTTTCTCAGAACCATATCAATAAACGAACGATGAAAATGCACAAAATGTTCGATTTGCGAGTTACAAAAAGTCTTCTTGTACTGATTATCTTCAGGATGCAGGTAACCTGTATACATAAGCTGCAAATTTATAAAAAAATATCCGCTCATATCATGACCAAAAATAATGAGATGCTCTTTTTCCAGTGACAGATCATATAGTTCCTCGTAAAACACTGTACCATTATTGTGATAAGGAATTAGCTGACGGGACTGGTGAACGATATCGCTCAGCACTTTATTATTTTCTATTTCGATATGAGACAGGGGAGAAAGTTGGTCCGCGATTGCCTGCATCATGGGATTCATCTTTGTATCCTCCCTTAATTGTTATATTTATACCCATAGATAACAATCATGATATGAGCTATACTCTCTGCATTTTTCATTTACTTTTACGTTGTTCTCTTAATGCTGTGATTGCGCTGAAGGAAGCTCCAATTGCTTATGTGCTTTCCAGGTCAGGGAAAGCATCAGAAGATAAACGATAAGATTAAGAATGACATAGATTATAGCAAGTATGGCAGAAACGGTCGCCCAGATATTGGCTTGTTCGGCATCGGCGAACAGACTGCATACGAATGAAAGCACCAGTGTTACTTCACAGTACAAATACATTCTCCAGCGGCGGTAAGCAGATTGCTTCAAATTAGGCTGCAGCTGCTGCTGCGCAATCTGCTGGATACCGAGACACAGGTAATATGCCATATACAACTGAGCTGCAGCAACAGGCACCGTCAGCAGACTTCCCCAGAATGCCGTTGCGGGTGTCACCGGAAGCACCATCTGGATCAAAGATAGTAGAATCAGCGCGACAGCTCCCCATTTTCCTCTGCCCATCAACGGCTGGAACGGTTGAATGCGCACGAATCCGATAATGATGATGATATAACCGATAATCAGCGGTACAGAATCGACCCATCCACTAACCAGGCTAGCACTGCTCAGGCCTTCCGTTACTATACGCAGCAACCACTGAACCAGAAATCCCCAGAAAAAATACAAAAAACTCATAATAATCCCCTTTCACTTCTATAGGTCTATGCATGTGCAGCGGTCTCAAGGCTGTGAACAGGTTGAACGACTCTCCTTTACTCTTCATTTCAGCCCAGGCATCCTTTTTTATTACAGAATGAACACTGCACAGCAGCAAGGAGCAGCAGAAAATAATAATATATCCTATTGAATACTATGTACTAAACCACCTGCTGCACCTCTTTTATCTTATCATTGAACCCTTCGTTTTCCAAAAGTAATACACTTTCTCGATCTGTCCGGTATAGCTCCATGCCATTATATGGTATAGCCAAAACGTATAACCACGCTGCTCTATAATGCTGTAATATGAAAAACAACTTAAGCGATAGCATCGCAATCCATATCTGGGAGGAAATGAATATGCCAAGAGTACTTAGTAGCAACCTCGGTTACCCGCGCCTCGGTGAACAACGTGAATGGAAGAAGACACTGGAAAGTTACTGGAGTGGCAAGAGCGACAAAGCGACATTCCTTGACACGATGAAAAGTCTGCGTCTGGATCATCTGCGCAAGCAGCAGCAAGCGGGTGTGGATCTGATTCCGGTCGGCGATTTCTCGTATTATGATCATGTGCTCGATACAGCTGTCACGTTCGGCCTGGTACCTTCCCGCTTTGGCTATACCGGCGGCGAAGTGTCGCTGGAACAGTACTTTGGTATCGCTCGTGGTACCAAAGATGCTGCAGCTGGTGAAATGACCAAATGGTTCAATACCAATTATCATTACATCGTACCCGAACTGAATGATCTAACTCCTCAACTGACCGAGAACCGTGTACTGAAGCTATATCTGGAAGCCAAGCAGGAACTTGGATTGGAAGGCAAGCCAGTTCTGCTCGGACCTTATACATTCCTCAAATTATCCAAAGGTTATGACAGCAGCGAATTCGCCAGCTGGCTGAACAAGCTGGTACCGCTGTACGCCCAGGTACTCAGTGAACTGAACCAGGCTGGAGCCAATTGGATACAGATCGATGAGCCTTCACTGGCATTGGACGTATCCGCTGACGAATGGACACTTGTGCAAGAAGCCTATACACAGCTCAATAAAGCTTCCGGCAACAGTAATCTGCTTCTGCAAACCTATTTTGAAGGCGTCGATGGATTCGGCAAGCTGATCGATCTGCCTGTGCAGGGCATTGGTCTGGACTTTGTCTACGGTCTGGAGCAGAATCTGAATGCTCTTGATGACTGGGGCTTCCCGGAAGACAAAGTGATTGGTGTCGGCCTGATCGATGGACGCAATGTATGGCGCTCCAATCTGGAAGAAAAGCTTGGACTGATCAATGTGATCGCCCAGACCGTTTCTCGTGACCGTATTCTGCTGCAGCCTTCTTGCAGTCTGCAATTTGTACCGGTCACTTCCCGTCATGAGACGGCACTGGAGCCTGTCCTGCAAAGTGCACTTGCTTTTGCAGATGAGAAGCTGGCTGAGCTGGCACTGCTGACCCGTGCAGCGAATATCGGCGGCGCTGCGGTGCAAAGCGAACTGGATCAGAGCCGCAAAGCAGTATCCCAGCTGGCAGGCTCGGACTGGCGTTCCCCGCAGCACCCGGATCAGGCAGCCAATGAAAATGATACGCGTAATGTTCCTTTTGAAGAGCGTCGCAGCCTTCATGATGAGAAATGGAAACTGCCTGTTCTGCCAACTACAACAATCGGCAGCTTCCCACAAACCGTTGAGGTTCGTCGTGCCCGCCGCCTCTGGCGCACTGGGGAATGGACGCCGGAGCAATACGAGCAATTTATCCAGCAGGAGATCCGTGAGTGGATTCAAATTCAGGAAGAACTAGGACTGGATGTACTGGTGCATGGTGAATTCGAACGTACGGATATGGTGGAATTCTTCGGTGAACAGCTGGATGGATTTGCTTTTACCAAAAATGGATGGGTACAGTCCTATGGATCACGCTGCGTCAAACCACCAATTATCTACGGCAATGTGAACTTCGTCGAGCCAATGACGGTCAAAGAAACCAAATATGCGCAGTCTCTCACTTCCAAGCCGGTCAAAGGCATGCTGACAGGCCCGGTTACCATCCTCAACTGGTCATTTGTTCGTGATGATATCCCTCGCAGTCAGGTATCGTACCAGATTGCCCGTGCCATTTCCGACGAAATTCTGGCACTGGAAGCGGCTGGTATCGAGATGATTCAGGTCGATGAGCCGGCACTGCGTGAAGGTCTGCCACTCAAACGCTCCAAATGGCAGGAATATCTGGATTGGGCAGTGGGTTCGTTCCGCCTCTCTACTGCTGCGGTCAAGGAAACAACGCAAATCCATACACATATGTGCTATTCGGAATTCCATGATATTATCGACGCGATCAAAGCGATGGATGCCGATGTTATCTCAATCGAGACTTCACGCAGTCATGGCGAACTGATCTCTTCCTTTGAAGTGCATGGTTATGACAAAGGAATCGGTCTTGGCGTATACGATATCCACAGCCCGCGCGTACCAGGCAAAGAAGAAATGGTACAGCTGATCGAACGTGCCCTGCGCGTCCTGGATCCGAAGCTGTTCTGGATTAATCCGGACTGCGGTCTGAAAACACGTGCTCATCCGGAGACAGTCGCCGCACTGAAACTGATGGTAGAAGCCGCACAGGATATCCGTCGCCAGCTTGGCCAGGAAACCAAGGTAGGCGTGTAATCCAGATATATCGGTCAGTCTCGGTTCTTATAAGGTATGGTTAAATAATTAAAGGTATACCTGCTGCACTTGGATTTAGTAGAGTTAGCGTTAATGAGGTTATGCTTTAATAGTTAACTAATTATGTATTCGCATAGCATCAGCCTTGATTACTATAACCCTTAATAAAAAAGCACGCTGCGCAGTCATCTAGTTGATGTCTGCAGCAACGTGCTTTTTATTTGGTATTTATAAATAAACATGGAATCAACGATAAGCAGATAAACCATCGGTATAGATGAACAGGTATCTTAATATACCGAGTTATTCTATCCACACAGATACATATAATCACTGGCAGCTATGTGATACATACTTTCCCGCTAATAATCAATATTCGTCCCGAATCACATAAGCATAATCAGGTTGTTCCTCTGTAAATCCGGCGAGCTGACGGGATTGGTATCGGATCGGTGTCTGACTACCCATCATAATAATATTGCGTACATCACTGTTCTTCTCGACCGGCAGCTGAAAGCAGCGTACATGAGGAAATACTTCGCATATCGTCGTATAGATAGCATGAATACGTGTATCATGGGTTCCCCTGCCGATCAGATTCATGATCAGTGCTCCCTGTTCATGCAGCTTATGCTGTACCAATGTGAAAAACTCCAGCGACACCAACTGATTCGGTGTCCCCGATTCATCGAATGCATCGACAATCACACTATCATACTGATCATCTGGCTGCCTCTCCAGCAGTTCCCTGCCATCCCCAATCCAGAGTGGATCACGTGCACAACCAAAATACTCTATACTCAGTTCCGCTACCGTACGGTTTAGCTCTGCCACCTGAATATGGCGATCGGCAAAATAACGACTCAGTGTACCGATCCCTTGGCCAATCATAAAAATATGTTGCAGATCGCCCAGATGATGTTCGAGCAAATGAATAATGGCTCGTGGATATTCAAAAACAATTCGCTCTGGATTATTCAGATCAAGGGCTCCCTGTACATCGGCATTAGCGAACTGCAGGACACGGAAATGCCCTTTTTCCCCGTAAAGTCGATCTGTCTCGTAGACGGTTATATCCGCATGAGGTGTTACCTGATGAAAAAGCACCTGCACAATCGTATTCTCCTTCGGTATCGAGCAGCCTGGTTCATATAACTACTCTGTCATGTAATACTCTATTTTTGCGTCAAGCTGATCTTTTCTGTTCTATAAAGGCAGCTGTACTACTTTATAGCTGTACTCGGGCTGTATCGATCAGTCGGCTGAATGCGGCATCTGCTCGATAGTACATTCTTCATCTGCCTATTACTTTAGCCACTAAATAGTTACATTTTTTTCATGTTTACGAGTGTATTCCCTTTTCTTAATCGGTGTATGGGGTATGTAATGAACAGTAACTATTTTACTTCCTTCCGGGCCATAAAGTGTCCTCCTGATCACGCAGTATATCTACTCTACATCCACTTATATCCTTAGCTGCAGAGAAGACCAGCGGCTCATCCATTCACCAACCTGATAACCGGCTGTTCGAGCCGCCATCTCCCTATGATGAAAGGAGTACGCCATGTCCAAATTCATCCCTACTCTGCTTAGCCTCTCTCTGCTCACCACGATGCTGCTCGGCTGTACAGACACCGGCCCGTCTTCCAAAGCCAGCTCTGCCCAGGCATCTCATACCGATCAATCCGCTCCTTCTGCCGATACTACCCTGGGACTGGATAATATCCAGATGCAGGATGCCATGAAAGCAGCCGCCAACTATCTGAAAATCCAGTACACGGTTGATAACATCTACGATAAAAAGGACGAAACCAAACAGCTAAAACGGGTTCAGCAAAAGCTTAAACCGCTGCTGACTTCCGAATATTACGAATGGATTCGCACCGAGCAGTCTGTGGGCTTTCCTTTGCAAATCGCGATTCAGGAAAAAACCTCTATCACTCCAAAAGAAATTACTATCCGTTCACGTACCGTTTCCAATACAGATCAGATTATCCGGCTGTCTTACCGGCTCGATTTCCATCTCAACAAGCAAAATGAGTCCATCCCTCTGGGCGGCAAGCTGATCATGCAAAATGAAAATGGAAGCTGGAAGATCGCCAGTGACTACAATAATGCAGACAGTCTGCGGGAATGGCATGCTATTCCCTATGATCACTAATTACATCATTAACAGAATAAAGCCTCAACATCATTATATTTGTCTGACCTGCATGCAAAGTTCATCGGAAATGGGATTTGGCTGACCGTTTCTACTATTGTGCAGTCAGAATTTGTGGGCCCTCTGCTGTAATGGCAATTGTATGTTCATACTGCGCAGCAAGTTTGCGATCGAGCGTCCGTGCTGTCCAGCCATCCGGATCGATTGTCATATGATAGGTACCTTCGGTGATCATGGGCTCGATCGTAAATACCATACCTTCTTTGAGACGTACACCTTTGCCGGGTTTGCCAACATGCATATACGTGGGCTCCTCATGCAGATTCTGACCAATACCATGAGCGAGAAGATCGCGTACTACTCCAAAGCCGTTCGATTCGGCATGCTGCTGAACCGTACTGGTTATATCACCCAGTCGATTACCGGACTTTGCCTGTTCGATTCCCAGATCAAGGCATTCTTTAGTGACACGCATCAGTTTCTCGGCAGTGGGCGATATGGGTCCAACTGCATAGCTCCAGGCTGAATCACCCAGCCAGCCGCCCAGTTCTGCTACGGTATCGATCGTCACGATGTCTCCTTCTTGAAGAGGCTTGTTGTCAGGGAATCCATGTGCGATGACATCATTTACAGAAGCACAGGTAGCATACTGGTACCCTTTGTAGCCTTTTTGGTAGGGTTTGGCACCGTGTTTTAGCATAATTTCTTCAAAGATGCGTTCAATCTCATTCGTAGTAATACCCGGTTGGATCATCGGTGCGATAGTGCGATGACATTCAGCTACCACCTGACAGGCTTTGCGGATCGCTTCGATTTCGTGTTTGCTTTTTAAGATAATCATGTTCGTATCAGAACTCCTTTATAATAGCTTGCATAGCCAATTGGGCGATTCGATCCGTATCGGGACTGGAATTATCCGTGTAATAGTGCAGACCACAGCAGCCGACCAATACAGCCAGCATATAGCGGAGGCTATCATCGCTGCACTGTGTAATTGATTGAAGAGGTATATATAATTGCTCCATGAATCGCTGCCGGGCTGAATAACACTCTTGCTCTGTCAGCCCTGCATAATATTCCGACGCCATTTTGTAGACGAGATAGGCACGGGCATCCGACTGCCAGAGCTGAAGCAGTGATTTGCAGTATGATAACAGCTGCTCCTGATCTGCATAATCACCTGTGGTATGGATCCACTCTGTCAGCACATGTGCGCATCGCTCAAATCCGCTGTCCAGCACATCCTCTATCAGCAAATGACGATTGGGATAATAATGATAGACTGTGCCGTAACCAAGCTCTGCCTCACGAGCTACATCGCGAATATCGAAGCTGCCACCGGTCCGAAAATAGGAACGTGCAGCAACATCCAGAATCTGCTCTCTGCGCTGCATACGTATATTCTCATTTTGTTCTTTGGTACGAGGACACATGAATGCAGACACCTCCTTTTATAGACATACAAATTTGTCGATATAAAAAGAATAGCCGATCGGCTGCTGAGATGCAAAAGAAATCTATAGGTACGTATAAGACTATAGATAAAGCTCTAACTGCATTTAAGCTGGATTTTAAATAGCTTCATACCAGATTTCCAGCAAACTATAGATGAGACAGGTTCTTTTTGAATAGATTCTTGCCTTTGATCTGTCCTACAGCACTGATACAATATATGGAAAGGATGCTGAGAATAGTACAGATAGAATGGAACCATAAAGTCATATATCCAGATGGCTCTATTCTCCCCTGCTATTTGGGTAATCCTGTGGATCGTAGCTTCATAATCAAATATAGAAAGGAGCATTCTTATGCGTCAGGTTCAGGTAAAAGCGTGGACACCGGAGTGGAGCACAAGATATGAAGCAGAATCCGCTATCTTACAGGCGATTTTTACAGACCAGCTGCTTGCTATGCACCATATCGGCAGTACTTCGGTACCTGCAATAGGTTACGCCAAACCCATTATCGATATTCTGCTGCTGGTCCGGCAGATTGATGATGTTCCACTATATTATGAACCATTGATTCGTGCTGGTTATAAACCACGCGGGGAAAATGGAATTGCCGGAAGAGAATACTTTACCAAGGGAGACGATCAGCGCACGCATCATCTACACATCTATGAACCCGTTCATCCACAGACTATCCAGCATCTGCTGTTCCGGGATTATCTGATTCATCATCCGCAGCAAGCACTGCAATATGGAGAACTCAAGCGGCGGCTGGCAGATCAGTTTCCCCATGATCCGGCCGCTTACCAGCAAGCCAAAGCAGATCATTGCCAGAATATAATAAGCGATGCCCAGCAATGGCATAATATGAACCCGAGAGGATAAGCCCATGGATACCATCTATCAGGAAGATCAAATTTTGAACGATATTATGGATGCTTGTGTACAACGGCTGGGATGGCACATTCAGTCGATCTCCCCTATACATCGCGGCTGGCTGAATCTGAAATGGAAAATACATACCGATACGGGAACCTATCTGATCAAGCAGTATAATCGTGAACGCTTCAGGGACTATGATCCTGCTGTGCTGAACCGGGCTTTTGCCCAGCAGATTCGTCTGTATCATGATGGTATTCCTGCACCAAAATTGATTACTGATGATCATACCATCTGGCATACTTCCCATCTGGGAGAACGGTTTCTTGTTATGGAATATTGTGAAGGTGACATTGTATCACCTGGCACGGTGAATGGAGATCAGCTATATGATCTGGGGCGACTGACCGGACAGATGCATCTTCGGTTGAATGATGGATCTTTGCCTGTATCAGCCTCTCCTCTATTCCAGCCGCCTACACGTGAACAGCGCTTGCAGCATTGGGACCGACTATATGCTCAATTGCAAGCAGAAGAACAGCAAGCCTGTTTACCACTGGTCGAGCAGCAGCGCCAGGTCACTGTGTTAATGAATACGGATATCCTGCATCATCTTCGTCCAGGGTGGGCTCATCGTGATCTGTGGACAGACAACCTTCTGTTCTATCCGGATAAAGTCGCTGCGATACTGGACTATGATCGGCTGAATTATGATTATCCGCAGCTGGATATTGCGCGGGCTATTCTGTCCTGTATCTGGAATGGGGAGCTGGATTACAGTCGGGCTTCTGTCTTTATGCAAGGTTACCGTGAAATTCATCCTCTGTATAAGGAAAAGCTGGGTGTATCCTTGCAGGCGCTCTGGTATATGGAGAGTGTCTGGTGGATTCGATCAGGGATGGATGTGGAAATCGGTCCCCCGCAGCGATTCGCCCTGGAGATGAACTGGCTGGCCGAGCATTATGGAGAATTGGAAGAGATCACAGGCTCTCTTTGAATAAGGATCATATTAATCAAAAAAGCAAATCAGCACAGCATATACTGTGTACTGATTTGCTTTTTTAGTTGCGGCTTTGTCTGCCAACTTCAATTGTATGAAAATAGAAGTTGGCAGACGCTGATATTTTGAAGATCCTTTTGGATAGAATATCAGGTATTGCTTGGCTCCTGTTTTTCAAATTAACGGATCTGTTCGAGTAGTTGATAAGCCTCTTCACGGCTGCTTACCTGCAGCAGCTGATTGCGATACTGCTCATCCATTAGCTTGCGGGACAGCATTTGCAGTACTTTGAGATGGGCATTGCCCTGACTGTTGCGTGGAACGGCAATCATGAAAATCAGTCGTGCAGCCGTACCATCCATGCTATGCCAGTCTACACCATCGCGCTTCAGACCGAATACGACTGCCGGACGCTGAACGGCCTGCGACTTGCCATGCGGAATCGCTATATTCATCCCGATACCGGTAGTACTCTCCTGCTCACGCTCCAGAATAGCTTGCTTGAACTCGGCTGTAGAAGTCAGTTTACCCTGCTGATCAAGAATATCAATCATTTCATCGATGATCTGATCTCGGGTCTCTCCCTGCAAATTCAGTTCAATCAGATCCATATCCATAATATCAGTCAACTGTTCCATTCGGATCGCCTCGGCTTTATCCGCTACTGATACAGAATCTGTTGGTACCACCGATCCAGCGGAATGAGCAGATGACGGACTATTTACAGAAGATGAAGCCATGCTCGCTGCTGGTGCAGCAGTTGTTTCTTGATTGTCCAGCCCACCTTCGCTCTCCATCTGTTCATCGAGCGGCACATTTCGCTTCAGTAGTGTAATGAGCAGTGCAGCAACGACGGCGCCGACAATTACGGCAATGAAGAACATGAGCACATGATCTACTGCACCCAGAACTGCAACGATCGGACCACCATGGGCTACGCGGTCTCCTACATGACCTAGCATGGCAATCACCGACCCGGTCATGGAGCCGACCATAATACTTGGAATAACGCGCAGTGGATCTTGAGCCGCAAATGGAATCGCCCCTTCGGTAATACCGAACAATCCCATCGTAAATGCCGCTTTGCCAGCTTCGCGTTCTGCCGGACGGAACTTGTGCTTGGCGATAAATGTAGCCAATCCCATACTGATTGGCGGAATACAGATTGCTACTGCAATCGGGCCCATAATCTCATAGTTGCCTTCCGCGATCATCGCAGAACCGAACAAAAAGGCTACTTTATTCACCGGTCCACCCATATCAAAGGAAATCATCGCTCCCAGAATCAGTGCCAGCAGCACCGAACTGGTTCCCTGCATACTCGCCAGCCATACAGTCAACACTTCAAAAACATGGGCAATCGGCGCACCGATCAAGAACACAAATACCAATCCGACTACAAGTGATGACAGAATCGGAATAATAATGATTGGCATAATCGGCTGAAGGGCACGTGGAACTTTGAGCTTTTTGATACCCAGCGCTACATAACCTGCCAGGAAACCAGCTACAATCCCGCCGATAAATCCGGCTCCCGATTCACTATGATAAAAGCTTCCCGTTGCTGCGATATAACCACCGATTACACCAGGTGCAATACCCGGCCGGTCCGCAATACTGTAAGCAATAAATCCGGCGAGTATCGGTACCATAAAGGTAAAGGAGGCAGCTCCAATCTGCTCAATTGTTTTCCAGAATGATCCATCGGGAATAACCAGTCCACCGGGTGTCTTCTGTCCACCCAGCGTAAGTGCAATAGCGATCAGCAGACCACCGACCACGATAAAAGGAATCATGTAGGAAACCCCGCTCATCAGATGGCGATAGATCGGATTCTGCTTATCCTGGCGTTCTTGCTTGCCTGACGGTGCAGAGCCTTTTGTAACCTGATGAACCGGGACTTCGCCTTCGCTAAATCGCTTGATCAACTCCTGCGGTTTGCGGATGCCATCTTGTACACCGACTACCAGCAGCCGTTTGCCGCCAAATCGGGAGGTATTGACCGTTTTATCCGCTGCGATAATAATGCCGTCGGCTTCACGTATCTCCTGTTCGGTAAATTCATTCTCGACACCAATTGAACCCTGCGTCTCCACTTTCATCTGTACGCCCAGCTGATCCGCTGCCTTTTGCAGATTTTCTGCTGCCATATACGTATGTGCAATTCCATTAGGACATGAAGTAATTGCCAATAATTTCATGTGTATCATCCTCCATTGTTGTAACGCTTACATGTATTATAAACCGGAGGATGGATGTTAAATGTTCAACCTTTTACCGGAAGAGACAGGAAGATGCGGTAAAAGGAATTTTATTTATCAACGAGCAGCGATCCGCTGTGCAGCTGAACGTCTTTCACTTATTCGTTTAATGCTGTTTGTAGAGCAGCCAGATTGTTGCGCATAATGCTTAAATAGTTGACATTCTGAGCTTTTTCTTGATCGGTGATTCCTTCCAGAGGATCCAATACAGCCGACTTGGCTCCAATCTCACTGGCAATTGTATCAGCGAAGCTGGAAGAAACCAGCGTTTCAAAAAAGATCGTTTTGACATGATGCGTTTTGGCAAAATTGACAATCTCGCTCATTTTCTTGGCAGATGGTTCCTGATCGGGTGCGAGTCCGGCAATCGGAACCTGTGTCAAACCGTACTCTCTGGCCAAATATCCAAATGCCGCATGCTGTGTAATAAAATCTTTGCGCTTGGTATTTTTCAAATCTTGTCTAAACTCCTGATCCAGCTTCTCCAATTGCACAATATACGCATTGGCATTGGCTTCAAAAACAGCTGCGTCATCCGGGGATAATCTGGACAGTTCCTGCTGGATATTGCGCACTTCCTGAATGGCGAGCGCTGGAGACAACCATACATGGGGATCCTGATCACCATGATCATGACTGTCATGATCTGCATGTCCTTCTTCATGTTCTCCTTCGCTGCCTTCTTCCTCAGCTATTCCATCCATAATTTGTAACCCTTTACTCGCTTCGACTACAGCCAGTTTGCTGCCTGTGGTACTGGATAGAATCTGATCCACCCATCCTTCCATACCCGCGCCATTATACACGAGCAGGTCTGCGTTCGTAATCTCCGCAATATCCTGAGCAGTAGGCTCCCATTCATGCGGTTCTACATTGGCCGGTATGAGAATATCCACATTGGCTCGGTCACCTGCCACCTGCCGGGTAAATTCATACATAGGATAAAAGCTCGCTTTGATCTCCAGCTTGGGCCTGGTAGCTGAAGTCTCTGATGATGCTGTCGCAGAATCAGTATTCTTTTCATTCACTCGGGGAGACGAACTGCAGGCAGACACCACCAGGACCATAACAAGCATCAGTGCAGTAATTAGATATTTTTTCATGAATAGACTCCTTTGGTTTAGACAGCTTAACAGTACGGAAAAACCATGTTTCCTGAGGGGCTGTTTGTTTTATTTCGTAATTATTACGATTTGTGAATAGGCAGATGAATTCCTTTGTTCATCCTTCCTACAAACCTTGAATTGCATACTGGTGATCACTAACTGATCCAATATTGGAAATACGGCTATCTTTCAAAAGCAGAAAATAAAAAGGCTGTGATCAGCAGCCCTTTTAGATCCAATGTATTAACCAGTACAGAATCAGAAAGAGCAACCATCACTTGCTCTCTGTTTCTGAATCCATATTCGTCAGGCTTTTCAACTAATAGTAATTATTACGAATAAAAAGAATTATACCGATGGACTCTTTTTTCGTCAATTGTAATTTTGAGAGCGGTTCTTGAAAATAAATCAAAATCCACTCAGGAAGGTCATTACATCCTTTTGTTCTCGCAAACGCTGAACAAGCAGCGGATTCTCGCTGATCCCTGACAACTCCCGGAAAAGCAGCCGTGTCTCCTGCTGATTATCATTTTGCACAGCCAGCATAAATACCAGCGATACGTACTCATTGCCCCAGCGCAGCGGTTGCTGCAAAGTTGCGATAGCAATCGCCGATTGAATAATATGCTGCGGACTGCCATGCGGAATCGCAACACCCATACCTATCGTTGTCGCAGACATCTTCTCGCGGACAATGGCACTGTGCATATAGTCTGCAGTGACAAATCCTTTTTGATGCAGCAGCTGACCGAGACGTTCAATAATTTCATAGGGATGCTCCACCTGCTGCTGAAGCAGAACCAGAAAAGGTGTCGTATATTTGAGCAGTATGGATTCCTGTGGCTTTTCTGACTGGGTCTGCTCTGACTTCTGGATAAACCGCTCCAGCTTCTTCTCTTCTCCGGCTTCCAGCAGCGGAGAAATCACGATATAGGGAACAGGCACCGGCGGAAGCTCAATCGTCGAGATAATCATATCTACCTGATGCTGACGAAGGAAATCATCCAGCTCGGTCAGCCCAATGCAGCCCACTACATGCACTGCATAGAATTTACGTTCGATCCGGGAAGAGAGCAGCTGGGACATTCCGATCCCCATATGACATACAATCACTACCTGTTTATGCTTCCGGCTACTGTGATTAAGCCTTTCTACAGCTGCCTGAAAATGCAGCGTCAGATAGGCCATTTCTTCTTCCGGAATCACCAGTCCATATTCCCGGTTAATCTCATCTACAGCCGATACCATCATATCGAACATATAAGGATACATTTTCTTGATCTCATGCAGCATCGGATTAGTCACCGGCAGCCCGTACTGAAGGCGATTCAGCGTGGTCCGCAGATGTACATGCAGTCCGCTGATCAGCGTCTCATCCCTGGTAAAATCAATCAGATTCAGACTGCACATCGTTCGAACCAGCTGATTCACTATAAGGACAGGCAGTTCTTCCCTATTTTCGCCTGCTGGTTCGGTGACCCTGTCCGGCTTGTAACGCAGTTTGCCGCCCAGCAGATGCAGTGCCAGATAACACTTCTCCATTTCGGGAAAAGCCAGCGCAAATGGTCTACCCAGCGCAGCCGTCAGTTCACTCGCCCATTCATACTCACGCTTCTGTTGGATTTCTTCCATCTCATGTCCGGTCACCATGATCGGTTGGCCCAGCTTAATGCGACGGCTGATCAGCAAAATGTGAATGACCAGACTATCGAATGTCTCATCTGTAAAATCAAGTTGCTGTCGCCGGCATAACGCTTCCAACTCATGATAGACAGTATCCACTTCGTGAGCAGCGAACTGGCTTTTGAGCCATTTGCCTGCAGGCTCACCGTTATCCGCCAGCCGATTCAGCCGTACCAGCGCCAGCCGTTTGTGACGCTCTTCTCCAGCAATTATCATACCGATCCGCTGCCGGGTGACTACCTGCAGATGAAAGGGCTTCAGCCAGTCGGCAATCAGATCCAGATCACTGCGAATCATGTTACGGCTGACATAAAAAGTATCCGCCAGTTCCTGTGCGGTTATCGCTTCTGTACTCATCAGCAGGCGGTAAGCGATCTGTACGATACGCTCTTTGTCGGGAACAATGATTGAGGCTGGCTGTATGGTCTGCAGCTGCGCAATCATCGCATGAACTCCTTCTCCGGATGCGCTCAGACTGATGCCTGCCCCTGGTCTTCGAATCAGCGCAGCAGTTGGATAATCCGCTATATACTGTTCAATAATCTTGCAATCATTACGAACCGTCTTCTCCGAGCAGTGCAGCTGATCTGCAACATTCTGGATCTGGATAAACTGACCCGAATGATTCAACAGAAGCTGCAAAATATCCTGCTGTCTGGCATTTAACAATATCATCGTTATTCGTACTCCTTCATAATCGGTCAGGAACGATCTGCTCCGACCGTGACCGTCTCCCGGTACTGCAATATCTACTTACCGATCACAGTCTGAAATATAATAATAACCGGAGCCTCCGAGAAGGTCCGGTTATTATTATCCGTTACATTTTTATACAATGAAATATCATTACATGCAAGGTGATCGACAGAAAATTATAAGTTCAGCTGCATCAGCTTCTGTAAAGTGCGGTCAGACAGGGCCGGCAAATATTCATGTCCATATTCATGATAAAGCAGCATTTCTTTGGGTGAAGTAATCTTGTTATAGGCTGCAAACTGGGTGGATGGCGGACAAATAATATCTGCAAGCCCGGTTACCCATAGTACATCTGCCTGGATACGCGGCGCCAGATTCTGGATATCAATATAGCCCAATTTCCCAAAAATCTCATCCTCCCGCTGATGATGAGGATCGAAGAACCGGAAATAATAGACCAGTTCTTCATAAGCGGAATTCGTTGGATCCAGCTGACTCGCCTGCTTATAGTCTGACAGAAATGGATAGACCGGAACAGCGATCTTCACACGCGGTTCCAGTGCAGCACAGGCTACAGTAAGCGCTCCACCCTGGGATAATCCATGGGCAGCGATCCGCTCGGGATCGACTCCATCGAGAGACATCAGAATACGTGCAGTCTGAACGGTATCGAGGAATACATTACGGAAATACAATTTGTCCGGATCGGGATCATCTATACCGCGAATAAAATGTCCGCGAATCGTCGAGCCCTTGACGGTCAGCGCATCCTCCGACCATCCGCCCTGCCCCCGGCAATCCATCGCGAGTACGGTAAATCCGTGAGCAGCATAGCCAATTTTGTCAAACCAGTCTCCACTATCACAAGCATACCCATGGAACATGACCAGCCCCGGACCTGCAGGGTGTGATGCGGCATCTGTCGGCTGTACCAGCTTGCAATGTATTCTAGCTCCACCGATCCCTGTAAAATACAAATGATAACACTGCGCTACCGGCGAATGAAATTCAGCCGGTACCAGCTCGTACTCCAGCGACTGCTGATCCAATTCGGCGAGTCCCCTTGCCCAGTATTCTTCAAAATCCGCCGGTTTTGGACTGCTGCCCATGTAGTCTTTTAACTGCTCCAAAGACATATCTACTGCCATCTGCTCTCCCCTTTTCCACTTATGCTGCAGTATTACTTTACAGTGTTATTCTGCACGTCGTTCGGCAGTGAAGTATAGAACTCCCGGATGACGTGCTCGGCGGGCTTGCCGTATACGCTGTATCCATCATGATTCAAGGCTTCCTCTTCCCTATACAAGGCGGCACTCCAGTCCCATAATCCAAAACCGCTTACCCATGGGCGAGTCTTGCAGGCACTGAACATAGCCATATAATAGTCCGCCTGTTCTCCTGGATTCACTGTGCCTGCCCATTCCCAGTCATTGGGGATCATCGCCGAACCACTACGGCTGGGACAGCCTGCCTCCGCAAAGAAAAATGGTTTGTTATAAGGACGTATAACAGACTCAATCCGATCCAGCTGATGATCCCAATCATTGATCGGATAATAGCCGCTGGACGAAATGACATCGACTGCGTCCCACCATTTCACATTATTTTCCTGATATTTGTCCGTGTTGTACGTGATCAGACCGGCGTAGTCCTGACGTACATCCGCTATCAGTTGCCGCCACTCTGCTGAACGTCGCTCGGTCTGCACCATTTCACAGCCGACAATCATCATCTCGCATCCTGTTTGCTCGGCAATCCGGGCATAATGACGCTGATAGTCGGTATAACTGGCAAACCATTCATGCCACTTGGGTTCACAAGGTACATCCTCATCAAAAAAGTTGATATGCGCCCGCCAGGTGCCATTACGACAGTTCACGGTCGGCTTCATGATCAGCTTGAGTCCGAGAGAACGGGCGTAATCCAGCATGACGATCAGTTCATCATCCTCGACGATATGCTCCCCGCGATAATCCACCTTTGTAGAATGGGGCGTATCCTGCAATGCTGCCAGTGCAAAAATAACTGTAGTGCTGCCAGTACGCTCTTGCATCAAGCGCAGTGATTCTCTGGCTTCAGGTGAACGAAAGCTGCCGCGTCCGCTCATCCAGCCATAGGTAAATCCCTTGATGTAGTTCATGCATGCATTCCTTTCTTGCTCATAATGATAATCTGCCCTCGCACTGAATCCAGTTATGACAAGACCCGATTACATGCGGCCAATCTCTTGGTCATCTGCAATCTCTTCATGATGCTCAATCACATAACCGACGATCTCTTCCACTGTTGTATAAGCCACACCCACATACGTATCCGCTGCTCCATAATAAATAGCGATTCGTCCGGTGTCGGCATCGTGCAGTGTCGCACACGGGAAAATAACATTGGCAACAAATCCACGTTCTTCATACCATTCTTCCGGTGTCAGTACAAAGGTCGAAGCGCGATATTTCACACGGGATGGCTCGTCTTTGTCGAGAATAACGGCGCCCATGCTATACACAAGTCCGTTACATGTACCGGTCACGCCGTGGTAGAACATCAGCCAGCCTTCACTGGTCTCGATCGGCGCAGGTCCGCCGCCGATTTTGACCGATTGCCACCAGCCCTGGCCGCCTTTGCTCATCACATGACGATGCTTGCCCCAGTAGATCAGATCGGGACTTTCACTAACAAATACATCACCAAATGGAGTATGCCCGCTATCACTTGGACGGGATAGCATCAGGAAATTGCCGTTTACTTTACGAGGGAACAACACGCCATTACGGTTGAACGGCAGGAATGGATTCTCCAGACGGGTAAAGGATTTGAAATCCTGGGTGCTGGCAAATCCTATCGCCGCTCCATAAAAATCGGTACACCAGATAATGTAATAAGTGTCTTCTACTTTGACGAGGCGCGGGTCATAGGCATAGTTCGGTTGAAACGGCTCTCCTGCTTCATCCTGGAATTCAATGCGCTCTTCTTCAATCTGCCAGTCCAGACCATTGTCACTCCAGCCCAGATGCAGATGCGGGCGTCCGTTCACCGTTTCCGCACGGAATATGCCTACGAACCGTCCCTCATAAGGAACAACAGCACTGTTAAAAATACGTGCAATTCCTTTGACCGGATTACGGCCGATCACTGGATTCGCCGTATGACGCCATACCGGGAACTCGTAGCCTTCCGGCTTATCCTGCCAAGGCATTGCAGCCAGCGAATCGCCAATAATTTTCACCGTAGTTACAGTCTTGTTTTGAATATCAGTCATGATTAATCTCCTCCATTTTCTCTTTTTGGGTTTTGCGTTTTTGAATTTGGGAAAGGTTATGCCGAGAATAGGCAATAGCTAGTAAACTAGTAAAATTGCTGTATATTCATAAAACAATTTTTATTTCACCGATCCATTGGTAAATCCATTGTAAATATACTTTTGCAGAATCAGGAAAATGATCAGCGTCGGGATAATTGCGATCATAATACCTGCACAGATGACTTCCCACTGCGAGCCATATGGTCCTTTGAATTTGAACAAGGCAGTGGATATGACCTGCAGCCCGGACTTGGGCATATACAGGAACGGAATATAAAAGTCATTGTAAATATTGATCCCTTTGACAATGATGACCGTGACAATCGCCGGCTTGAGCAGCGGCAGGATAATTTTCCAGTAAATCGTAAAGTATGATGCTCCATCCAGCATTGCTGATTCATCCAGTGCCGGAGCAATCGATTCCAGAAACTGCAGGAAAATATACACGGCGATAATATCGGTACCCAGATACAGGATAATGGCTGCCCAGTGCGTGTTGACCAGATCCAGTGCATTGACGATCTGGAACGTAGCCACCTGAGTCGTCACACTCGGAATGAGTGTCGCCAGCAGAAAGGCACCCATGATCAGCTTGCTGCCTCTAAACTGAAAGCGATTGAGTACAAAAGCAATCATCGAACCAGTCAGCGTCGCCCCGACAATCGAGATCACCAGAATAAAGGTCGTATTGGCAAACCCGAGCAGCATTTTGCCATCGACAAAAGCCTTGGTGTAATTGGCAAAGTTCAGCCAGTTCTCCGGAGGCAACAGTGGACTGGTAACTGCATACTCCTGTTTGGTTTTGAATGAAGCAAAAAATACAACCAGGATGGGCAGCAGGGCAATGATCGCGCCAATAATCAGCGTGGCGTATTTGAATGTGGACATTGCCGAATATTTGAGTCTATACACAGCTTACTTCTCCTCCTTCACCAGCATGCGCTGTGCAGCGGTAACGATCACAACAATAAACAGCAGGATTACCGCCATGGCCGATGCCAATCCCAGCTTGCTGTATTTAAAGGCCAAATCGATTGTCTGAATAACAAATGTCTCACTACCATTCGAGCCGCCTACCATAATATAAGGAATATCAAAAGCACTGATAGCTCCGCTTACAGCAAGGATAATATTCAGCTGCACAATCTTGCCGATACTCGGCAAAATAATATGACGGAATTGATGCCAGCGATTGGCACCATCAATATCGGCCGCTTCGTACACATCCCGGTCAATCGACGAGATTGCACCGAGGAAAATAATAAAGTTGAAGCCCATATACCGCCATACGGAAGCACCGGCGAGCGAGTAGTTGATAATATTCGGATTGCCCAGCCACAGCTGTATGTAATGACCGAGTCCGAGTGCATTTAGCAAGGTATCCAGTGTGCCATCCGGACGGAAGAAAAATAGAAAAATAAAGCCGATCGCTACCCCGTTCAGCATATAAGGGAAAAACAGCACCCCTTTAAAAAAGTTTTTGAATCGGGTACTGAAACTGAGAATGGTCGCAAAATACAGCGCCAGTCCCATCTGTACAAACGTGGCAAAAAAGTAATACAAGCTGACTTTGAACACGGCAAAATACTCGGGTTCGCTAAAAATACGTTTATAATTCTGAAAACCCACATAATCCATATGCTTACTGTAGCCATTCCAGTCGGTAAAGCTGTATTTGAACATATTGAATACAGGCAGATAGGAAAATGTAATCAGCAGAATCATCGGAATTGCCGAAAAAGCGGCGATAATGATTTTCCGTTGGGTTGAATAGTTATAATTGGAAAGTTTGAACATCCTTTACCTCCAGCTTCGCTTAGATACCAAAACCATGCCGTCTTCCTACAGCGGTTCGGGAAGAGAACAGAGCTCTCTCTGTCCTCCCGTCCGCATCACAGATTACTTCTCAGCGACGGCTGCTCTCGCTTTGATCCATGCGTCATTCAATTGTTTCATAATGTCATCGTATGATTCATTTTTGTTGCCAATCGCTGCTTCGATAATCCGCTTTTTGAAATCAGGCTGCCACAGTCCGATTTCAGCTTCTTTATCGATTTTGTCCACTAATCCTTCCTGACCCGCTTTGCCTGGAGTCAGTGTCTCAAAGCTTACGCCCTCTTTCTCGTATTCTTTGAGAACAGCTGGCAGTTCGGAGCCTTTGACTGGACTGATACTTCCGGCTTGCTCTACAGAATAATTCGATTTATTGATAAACCAGTCCACCCATGCTTTGGCAGCCGGTTTGTTCTCACTGTTCACATTGATGCCGATATTATAGTCTGCCGCCAGCGGTACAACGACTTTGGCAGCATTGGTCGGGAATGGCATGAAACCAATATCGTCAGGATTGGAAGCTACGCCCTTGATCTGGTCAATAGCCCATGAACCCAGCACCATCGTACCGATTTTGCCATTAGCCAAATCGGCTTTGGAACTTTCCCAGTCGGTTGTTGTCGGGTCTTTCTCTATAAGTCCGGCTTTGGCTGCATCATACAGTACTTTGTACAATTCGTAATGCGGCTGTCCCGCTACAAAGTTATCATCCGAGTTCGGCTGTGCAATATTCACATAATCCGGATCGCCAGCTACCGTTGGAAGATCCGCTTCCCACTGGGTGAGCGGCCATCCGGCAGCATAGTTGGTATATAGCGGAACTGCTTGTGTCTTGTCCTTGATCTGTTGTAGCGCCTGTTGGAATTGTTCTGTTGTTTGCGGAACTTTATTGATGCCCGCCTGTTTGAATACCTGTTTGTTATAGATAATTCCCGAATAGGTGATCGCTACAGGGATACCGTAAATGTTATTGTCCACCATACGTTCTTCAATCCCGGTGTATTTTTGCTTCAGTTCATCATAAGAACCGAGAGGTTCGAAGAAATCAGGGATATCCTTGATAGGAATACTGGTTGGAATGAGCAGTACATCTCCATAATCTTCTGTACTCATTCGTACTTTGATCTGTCCTTCATAGTCGGATAAGGCTTCAAAATTTACTTTAACGTCAGGATAAATCTTGTTAAATTCTTTGGCATAATCTTGGAATACCGTATCCACAATATCTGTACGCTGCGTAATCACGGTAATATCGCCTTCAATTTTATTTGGGTCGCTATTGTCCGAGCTGCCTTTGGAACAGCCTCCCAACAGTGAAACTACCAGCAATGACGCTACGAAGCTGGAAAACCATCTACGCTTCTTCATTCCAATCCCCTTCCTTTATTCCGTAACTTTATTTAACCTTATCGATTAGGTTACATACGCATTCTATATTGTGAGCGCTTTCTAGTCAATCGTTATTTTGATCTCTCTTTCTAAATAACTAGCTTTTACTTCTATATTTTTCAATTGACATTTGCTTTTGTTAGTCATTATAGTGTTTACATAAGGTTATCGATAAAGTTATAATTGGGATGGTGCCGATGTGAAAATATTACAAAAAGAGATTCGTCAGGAATGGCTGGAACATATCCTGCCTTTCTGGATGAATCTCAAGGATGAACAGTATGGAGGTTATTACGGCGAGGTTGGCTATGATCTGAATGTCTCTACCGATCAACCCAAAGGTGGAATCGCTGCAGCACGGCTTCTCTGGTCTTTTGCTGCTGCTTACCGGATCACCGGAGAATCACAATATGCCGAACATGCGAGACATGCGTACCAGTTTCTGTGTGGTCCATTGTACGACCATGAACATGAGGGAATTTACTGGGCGGTTGATTACCATGGTAATCCGCTGGATACACGCAAACATGTCTACAATCAGGCTTTTGCTATTTATGCATGCAGTGAATATTACCGGGCAACCGGTGACGAAGACGCACTCCAACTGTGTATCCGTCTATTCCAATGGTTGGAACACACCGGTTACAATCGCCTAATCGGCGCATATCGCGAGGAATTTGACCGTTTCTGGCAAGAACAGCCCAATGAAATGCTGAGCGAAAATGGCGTAATCGCTGATATTACGATGAATACGCATATCCACGTATTGGAAGCCTATACGAATCTGTACCGGATATGGCCGGATGAGCAGGTACGCCAGTCATTGGATAATCTGCTGCTGATTCTGCATGACCGTATGTATGATCCACAGCAGCGCAGACTGAATGTGTTTTTTGATAACCAGTGGAACTCTCTGCTTAATCTCACTTCATTTGGGCATGATATCGAGGCCAGCTGGCTCATCGATGATGCCTTGCAGGTGATCGGGAATACCGATCCCGTCTATCAAAAGATGGTTACTGATATGGCCTACCGTGTTGCCGAAGTAGCTATCCAGCCGGATGGTTCACTGATGAATGAACAGGAAGACGATCATATCGACACTTCCCGGATCTGGTGGGTACAAGCCGAGGCTATTGTTGGATTTTACAATGCATACCAGCGTACCGGTGATGAAACATTTCTTCAGTTGGTCGATAGATTGTGGGCCTATATCAAAGATCATATTATCGATCCGCGTCCAGGCGGGGAATGGTTCTGGTCTGCTGGTGATCAGGGAGAACCGGGACAGCGTGAAGTAGCCGGTATGTGGAAATGTCCGTATCATAACAGCCGTTTTTGTATCGAAATTACCGAGAGGATGAATTAAACGATGATCCATGAACAATATGCAGCACTCGCAGCCGAGCAGGAACAATTACTGAACCGACGCAACGAGAAAAATACAGCCTTCTATAACGGGATCTATGACCGTTATCTCTATCCGGTACTCACCCGTCATCATGTACCGGTACACTGGCGATTTGATCTGGATGCACAGCGCAATCCGCATTTTATGGAACGTCTGGGCATCAATGCCGCACTGAATCCGGGAGCGATCTATCATGAAGGCAAATATATTCTGGTCGTCCGTACAGAAGGTCTGGATCGCAAATCCTTTTTCGCCCTGGCCGAAAGCGATAACGGTATAGACGGGTTCCGGTTTACAGGCAAGCCGCTGACCTGGGACGATATAGATCCTGCCGAGACTAATATGTATGATATGCGTCTGGTCAAGCATGAAGACGGCTGGATCTATGGCATCTACTGCTCGGAGCAAAAAGATCCGGATGCACCTGCCAATGATACATCCAGTGCAGTGGCGCAGGCAGGACTCGTTCGTACTCGTGATCTTAAGTCCTGGGAACGTCTGCCCAATATTCGCACCTCTTCTCCGCAGCAGCGAAATGTGGTTCTGCATCCGGAATTTGTAAATGGTAAATATGGATTCTATACACGACCACAGGACGGCTTTATTTCTACCGGTTCCGGTGGCGGTATCGCTTTTGGATTATGTGATGATATTCTGAATCCGGTGATTGATACCGAGACTGTTATGGATGAGCGCCGCTACCACACTGTCTATGAAGCCAAAAATGGTCAGGGGCCTGCGCCGATCAAGACCGACCGTGGCTGGGTGCATATTGCTCATGGCGTCCGCAACACAGCAGCTGGTCTACGATATGTACTGTATGTGTTTGTCACCAGCCTGGAAGACCCTTCCGTTGTGATTGCCAAGCCGGGTGGCCTGTTTATCGCCCCTTATGACGATGAACGTGTGGGTGATGTATCCAATGTTATTTTCTGCAATGGTGCCGTCGTTAATGAGCAGGGTGAAGTGTACATTTATTACGCTTCCAGTGATACACGTATCCATGTAGCGGTTACTACCCTGGAAAAGCTCACCGATTATGCATTCAATACACCTGCAGATCCGCTTCGTTCTCTGGATTGTGCACTTCAGCGTTCTACGTTGATCGAAGAGAATGAGCGCCTGCTGGCATCCCTTTAACTTATGCGGCTTTTCATTTCCGGCCCTCGATTTCTTTATTACTCTACAGTAAAACTGTATACTGTGTTTACAATAACGACTTTTGTCGGAACAAACAGTATTCATTTACAAGAGAGGCCGGGAGAGAAATGATGAATAAAAATATTACGATGCGTGACATTGCACTCAAAATGGGTGTCAGCAGTGTTACCGTCTCCAAAGCGCTTAATGATAAAGACGGTGTCAGCGATGAACTCAAGGAAAAGATCAAGCTGGCCGCCTGGGAGATGGGCTATCGCATGAATACGGTAGCCAAGTCGATGCGTGAAGGACTTACTTATAATCTGGGTGTTATTATTCCCGAACGATTTACCGGCACCTCTCAGACCTTTTACCTGCGCCTGTACCAAGAGATTGCGGTCGCGCTTCAGCAGCATAATTATTATGGTATTCTGCATATTCTGAGCCGTGAAGATGAGGAGCAACTGAATCTGCCGCGCATCTATCATGAGCAAAAAGTCGATGGCTTTATATTGCTCGGACAGGTCAGCAAAGAATATATCGAGGTGATCGAGCAGATCGAGCAGCCCAAAATGTTTCTCGACTTTTATGATGAGCATGCCGAGATTGACTCCATTATTACGGATAACTTTTACGGTGCATATGAGCTGACCAACTATCTGATCCGCCAGGGACACCATGATATCGCCTATGTTGGCAATCTGTATTCGACCAGCAGTATTCAGGACCGGTTCCTCGGCTATTACAAATCGCTGCTGGAACATCACCTGCCTCTGCGCCAGGAATGGATACTGAGTGACCGCGATGAACAAGGTACATTCGTCGATCTGGAACTCCCTTCTCCCCTGCCTACGGCTTTTGTATGCAATTGTGATCAGGTTGCGCATCTGCTTCTGCAGCAGCTTCGCACCGAAGGATACCAGGTACCGCAGGATTGTTCGATCGTCGGCTTTGATAATGATATCTATGCCACACTGTCAGAGCCGCATCTGACAACGATTGAAGTCAATATCAACAAAATGGCCTATACGGCTGTCGATTCCATTCTCAAAAAGATACGTGACCCGCATACAAACTTTGGAAGAGTGCTTGTACCGGGCAATATCATATATCGGGATTCCGTAAAGGATATGACGTAAAGAATCACTATGTACGTTGATCCCATTTGTAATTTCTTTATTACATTCTGCCGTGCTCGATTCGGCAGATCATGCGCCAATGATCATCTGTACAATTTTAGCCCATGCGGTTCCGGCTGGCTGGCCAGCCTGTTCAAGCAATTGCGCCGGAATCGCTGGTTAAAATAAAAAAAATCTGGAGGTTGTTGTATGAAAAAGCTGTTGTGCAAAGGGTTACTGTCTGCGCTTGTCATGATTCTGGCTATCTATGGAATGAACAGTTTTGCACCGAAAGCATCAGCTGCAACAGGATTTTATGTAAGCGGTACCAAATTGTACGATTCCACTGGTAAGCCTTTTGCCATGCGAGGTATTAACCATGCACATACCTGGTACAAAAATGATTTGAACACGGCGATTCCTGCTATCGCACGTACTGGAGCCAACACGGTTCGCATCGTCCTGTCCAATGGGATGCAGTACACCAAAGATGATGTGAATTCGGTTAAAAATATTATTTCCCTCGTCAACCAGAATAAAATGGTTGCTGTGCTTGAAGTCCATGACGCTACAGGCAAAGACGACTATAACTCGCTGGATGCTGCCGTGAATTACTGGATCAGTATCAAGGATGCCCTGATCGGCAAAGAAGACCGGGTGATCGTCAATATTGCCAATGAATGGTATGGCACATGGAATGGTAGTGCCTGGGCAGACGGTTACAAGCAGGCAATTCCCAAGCTCAGAAATGCAGGCATCAAAAACACCTTGATCGTCGATGCAGCCGGCTGGGGACAATACCCACAATCGATCGTCGATTATGGACAAAGTGTATTCGCCGCCGATTCACAGCGAAATACAGTATTCTCGATTCATATGTACGAGTATGCAGGCAAGGATGCCGCTACTGTCAAAGCCAATATTGATGGTGTATTGAACAAGGGACTTCCAGTAATCATCGGTGAATTTGGAGGTTATCATACGAATGGTGATGTAGATGAATACGCCATTATGAGATATGGACAGGAAAAAGGCATTGGCTGGCTCGCCTGGTCCTGGTATGGCAACAGTACCAACCTGAATTATCTGGATCTGGCAACCGGTCCAAATGGCAGCCTGACCAGCTTTGGTAACACAGTAGTCAATGATCCAAGTGGAATCAAGGCGACTTCCCAAAAAGCCGGTATCTTCTAAACCATCCTTTCTTCTATACGGCTATCTGTAACTGCAAAAATCCCCTGTGCCATGAAATACGCACAGGGGATTTTTATATCAACGAATCATTTCAACCATCATTCGCTGATCGGTTAGCCTGTACCGGATCGTTCTTCTGCCAGCCGTATCTGGATAGAAAAGGTTGTCTGCAGATGGTTGATTTCCTCCGGTGACGCTTGTTCATCGGTAATGAGCAGATCTATCCGGTGAAGAGACGCAACGCGTGTAAAGCAATCTTTACCCATACCCGTATGTTCTATCAGACAAATCGTTTGGCGGGATTGCTCCATAACCGCACGCTGAAAAACGGCCTCTTCCGGACGAGACGTACTCAATCCATTAACAGATACACCCTCAACAACAGCAAAATTAAGATCTGGCGAGAACTGCCTCATCCATTCAACAGCCAGCGTATCTGTCATCATGCCGGATGCAGTCATTTGTCCTCCTAATAGATAAGTACTGATCCAGTTTATTTGCAGTAGTCCCTCTGCTATATACAGCGAGTTGGTTACTACAGTAAACGGCAACTGGAACGGAAGATACAATAGCATGAGTTTGTGCAGGGAAGAGCCGCCCAGAAATACGGTCTGACCTTCCTGGATGCAAGATGCGGCAAGCCGTGCAATAGCATGTTGGCGGCTGCTCTCATCATTATGTATCCGCTGAAGCTGAACCGACTGGGAAATGGTACGCATATGAGACAGCGGAATGGCTCCTCCATGTGTACGTTTAAGTAGATGTTCCTCTTCCATCGCAGTCAAATCGCGTCGTATGGAATCAATCGAAACACCGAATATTTCTGCAAGATCCTTGGCAAGCACTCTGCCGTCGCGTCGCAGCAGCTCCAGGATCTGATTGCGTCTTTCCAGAGAGAACATGGTCTTCCTCCTTGATTATCTTTGCAGATCGTGATTAGCATGATCTGCTGATCTTATGCCAAGTTCACTGATTTTTAACAGAATATTGCAGGATAAGTGTTTGTTACCTGGACCGATAACGAGATATAATAGAGCATAGTACATATTTACCTACCCGTCAGGAGGCCAATAATGAATATTGAAATTCTGGATGCCCGTCATGCCGAAGCTTATCGACAGCTGCGGTTAGAGGCACTGGAGCAGTACCCTGAAGCATTTGCTTCCAGTTATGAGGAAGAAAAAGATTTTCCATTGGAGCGATTTCATAGACGGCTCACTGGTACAGACTCCACGACACTCGGAGCATGGCATGAATCCGAATTGATTGGTTCGGTAACCCTTGTCTACGAACGCAAGCCCAAGCTGCAGCATCGTGCCAATATCATGGCTATGTATGTAAAACCGTCCCACCGGGGCTCAGGAATTGGCAAGGAGCTCATGCAGCAGGCAATCCGAACAGCACGCAGTGCAGGAACTATCGAGCAGATTTACCTGTCGGTTATGGCACATAATGAGCCCGCCAAACGGCTGTATCAGGCACTCGGCTTTGAAGCTTATGGCAAGGACTGGCGTGCCCTCAAAATCGGCCAGACGTATTACGATGAAGAACTGATGGCACTCTTCCTCTAAGTATCGCCCTCTTCTGCTTACAGCGATTGATTCGATACCAACTGCTGTCGTGCTACCTCGGCACGGCGTATACTTTCCCTGGTCCATGGCGGCGCAGACGGGTCACGAAGCAGTTCTTCACTCGTCATCCAGTAGACAGCATCTACTTCTGCGGCGCTTTTGCTATGCGCCCGTCCCTCTGCATATTCACACAAAAATACGATATTAAGTACTGTGTGGCCGGCATCCGTCCTGAATACCGAATTGTATAGATACTGCGGATTCGGTACAATCCGGATGCCCACTTCCTCCTCTATCTCACGATAAAGGGCTTCTTCCAGCTGATCGGTTCCCTGTTCGTCAGACTCCAGTTTGCCACCGACCAGTGCCAGTGTACCGCCAGCATGCTCTTCTTGCAGACTTCGGCGGATGATCAGCCACTGATCTGCGCGATAAATCGCTCCTTCCACATTGATAATGCTCATCCTATTACCCTCCTCTATGTATCCTGTTATTATTCTGCATGTCCTATTTAGGATGGATACCATCATAATGCTAATTTCATTAGATTTTAGAACAATGCTATTCCAGTACCGGCCGCATGAAGCTGCGCTCATAACTGATAATGCAGCGTGTCTCATTAGCGTAGGCATAAGCAGCCTGACACTCTTCATCAATCTCCATTCTGCGGCGGTACAGCTCATACTCTGCCAGGCTGGGGAAACTGAACAAAGCATACGCAATATTATTGGCGCCTTCATGAGGAAGAAAATAACCGTGGTGCATACCGCCCAGTCGATTGACCAGTGGGATCCACAGTTTGGCATAACGTTCGAATTCAGGGACTTTGTAAGGATCGATTATGTATTTGAGATAACAGGTGATCACCGCATATTCCTCCCAAGTATGTATTTCCGATAGTGTAGCACACGCTGTGAAGACTGTCATAAATCAAATTTAAAATAATGAAAGTTAATCAAAAGATCATGACTCTTGAGGGTCTAAGTGTTCATGCTATAATGAGCGTAAGAAGCAGATCATACGTGTACGGAAAGAAACGAAACCGTCACATTGGGCAGCTTCCACAGTGGGGTGTGACAGACTTTGGTGCGGAGATGCGGATGGAGGAAACAATGGGGTCAAATACGGATAATCTCTCAAGAGGCAAACGGCCACTGTATATTTCGGTATATGATGAGCTGTTCAAACAAATTATGAACGGAACTCTGCCGCCAGGCAGCCGACTGCCTTCAGAACCCGAGCTTGCCAAGCGTTTTGAGGTTAGCCGGATGACGCTGCGTCAGGCATTGGCACTTCTGCAGGATGACGGTCTGGTCAAAAGCTTTCATGGCAAAGGCAATTTTGTAACCGGAACTACACACCGGGATGTCAGTCTCGGGTTGGAAAAGCTGGGTAATCCCCTGTACAAATGCCATACCGAAACCATTGACCGGGTAGAATTGAAGTTTCGGCTGGATCTGGAGAGCGACTATACCCAGGAGGTGCTTGGACGCCGCGCAGCAGCTGTAGTAGCAGCTGAACGCTGGTATTGGAGCGATGAACAAATCGTAGCTTATGCGTTTACCTTTCTGGCGATTGAGGCGGTATCTGAGCTTGGTATGGATCTGCAAAACGAGCCGCTGCTGCTCGATACGCTGGAGCATGGCGTCTACGAGCAAGCTGCTTCGTCACTGATTGAAGTGAAGCGCGCGAGTGCTGCGCCGGTGTCTGTACATAAATACAAGATGGATATTGGCGAAGGCTGCGATCTGTTGCTGGAGAGCGTATATGTCAATGAGCAGTATCCTGCCTTGTATAACAAATATTATATTCCGCGACAATACAGCTCTATCCAGATTCGAGCCAGCAGATAAAAAGTTCAGACCAAATGTATAAAGTGACCAAAGACGTTTTCCTTTAGCGGAAAGCGTCTTTTTGATATGTCTATCCTTGCTTAGAAAAAAGAGGTTGTTGCGTCCAATGAAATGTGATACTTTATGTCTATACAAATTATACAAGTTTATATACAAGTATAAAATTTGTATATAAAAATCAAATACAGGAGTGAATAAAATGAGTAATATGGATAACGGACGTAACTTTTTCACCGAAACCCCTCATATCAAACCACAAGGTGCTGAAATCGCAGAGACCATTCTGCTGCCGGGTGATCCGCTGCGGGCGCAGTTTATCGCTGATACGTATCTGGAAGACGTAGTCGAATTCAATCGGGTACGCGGTATGCTCGGATATACCGGTACGTATAACGGAAAGCGTATTTCGGTTATGGGCACAGGAATGGGTGTTCCGAGCATGAGTCTGTATTCCTGGGAGCTGATTCATGTCTTTGGTGTGAAGAATCTGATTCGCATTGGTTCAGCCGGCGCTATTCAGGATAAGCTGAACTTGTATGATATCGTATTCGCTATTGGGGCATCGACCGATTCGAACTATGCCAAGCAGTATAATTTACCAGGTTATTATTCGATCACCGCTTCGTTCGATCTGCTGGAGAAAGCCAAGCAAACCGCAGACCGTCAAGGACAAAAGGTACATATCGGCAACGTGCTGTCGAGCGATATTTTCTATAACGAAGATCCGACGGCGCTGCACAGATGGAGTGATATGGGTATCCTCTGCGCAGAGATGGAAACGGCCGGATTGTATATGAATGCAGCACGAGCCGGAGTGAATGCGCTTTCGATTTTGACGATCAGCGACCATATTTTCCGTGAAGAAGCCACAACGCCCGAAGAGCGTCAGAATACCTTTACACAGATGATGGAAATTGCGCTGGAGCTGGCTTAGTACAGGCAGTTATACGAAAAGGAGATTATGTTGATGAATAAAACCCAGACGATACAACAGGGTACAAATGAGAGCGTTATCAACAGCAGTGAACCTTCTGCTGCAGATATCCCCACAGCCGGAAATGCTGTAGAGTCGGAGCCGAATGTATATTCAGCAGCAGAAGCACGCCGTCTTAAACAGGCTGTCCCTGTTATTCTGCTCTTTTTCCTTTTTGCATTGGTTATCGATAATTCGTTCAAGCTGGTCTCTGTGGCGATCGCACAGGATCTGCATCTGTCAATGACGACTGTCAGTTGGCAGGCTACACTGGCCGGACTGATCATCGGGATCGGAGCGGTTGTATATGCGACGCTGGCTGATACGGTCAGTATCAAAAAGCTGCTTGTAACCGGTATAGTACTCATCTGTATCGGTTCGGTTATCGGTTATGTGTTCCGACATTCTTTCCCGCTGGTTCTGCTTGCACGTGTGATCCAGACTGCAGGACTGGCTTCGGCAGAGACATTGTATGTTATTTATGTCACGAAATATCTGCCACGCAGTGAACAGAAATTGTTTCTTGGTCTCAGCACAAGCAGCTACTCGCTGTCGCTTGTTATCGGCGCGCTTGCTGGCGGTTATATCTCGACCTATCTGAACTGGTCCGCACTCTTCCTGGTTCCTCTGGTCTCCATCCTGCTGCTGCCGTTTATTCTGAAATTCCTGCCGAATGAGCAGTCCAGCCGCAGTCGCATCGATTTTGCCGGGTTGATTCTAATCGCTTCGATTGCTACAGCGGTGATGCTCTACATCTCGGACTTCAACTGGATGTATCTGATTCTGTTCGCTGCCGCTGCCGGACTATTCCTGGCCTATATCAGCCGCAGCAAGCGAGCATTTATCGGTATTGAATTTTTCCGCAATCGCCGGTTTATCTCTATTCTGGTTATCGTATTCATTATGTATTCGGTACAGCTCGGTTATATTTTCCTGTTCCCATTCCTGATGCAAAAAGTATACGGACTGGAGCTCGACAAAATCTCCCTTCTGCTCGTACCGGGTTACATCACTGCTGTTATTGTCGGCGCACTCTCAGGCGGAATTGCCAAAAAGCTGTCCAATCGGCAGGCGGTATCGCTGGCACTGCTTCTGATTGCAGTTAGCGTAGCCCTTCCCGGTCTGCTGCCGTTCAGCTCGCCGATTATCTATGTTCTGTCGATGATGATCTTCGCCGGGTCATTTGCGCTTATGTATGCGCCTCTGCTAGATTCCTGTGTCAGCTCGATTCCTGTGGAGAAAGCCGGTACTGCGATCGGATTTTATAACCTGATGATCAATGTAGCAGCCTCGATCGGTATTACGTATACAGCTGCCATGACCGAAGCACTGCCATTTCGGACCGTACTCGTGATCCTGGGTGCAGTATCGCTGGCTGCCCTGCTGCTCTATACGCTGTTAATGGGTCGTACCCAAAAAGTATAATAACTATCGTATGTAGAATCCGCTTTTGCGAAGTGAATCTGACAAAAAAGCTATTCGAAGACGTTACTCTGTGAATGCAAACAAGCCCAAAATTCGGTTTCGGGCTTGTTTGCACTTACTTTATATTTAAAATTCTCGGTCCTTATCCTGTTCATCATTTTCGATCAAATAGCTGATCGAACCGATAGAGCAAATATGAAATAAAGAAGGATACAGCCATTTCGCATTAAAATAAAATAATCCCAAATACGGCGTTCGCATAAATAAATTCGTATAGTTCCATTAAATCTCATCATTTATTTCCCATATATTATACTATTATCTTTTTATTAGAAAATCACTAATTTCCATATGAATTTATCTGCAATTATTCAGGTGTTATTTAAATAAGCACTATGATAATTTATAAATCAGAAAGCGCTTTCAAAAAAAACGATTCAACCATCTTGTATTGAAAGGGAGAATGTAATGATCAAACGAAAGTACAAATCGCTGCTATCTCTGACGATGGCTGCTGCTCTGCTCCTCTCACTGATTCCCTCTGCCGCTTCGGCAGCAAGTACGGAAGAAGCAGTACAGCCCAAAGCTGCCGCTGCGACGAATATGCAATCTTATGTTGATGCGATGCAGCCCGGCTGGAATCTGGGCAATACTCTGGATGCTACAGGCGCAGATGAGACTTCCTGGGGCAACCCTCGTGTCACTCAGACACTAATCAAGCAAATTGCGGCACAGGGCTACAAAAGTATCCGAATTCCGGTAACCTGGGATACACATATTGGTGCAGCGCCGAATTATACGATCGATCCGGCTTATTTAAGTCGTGTGGAAGAAGTCGTCAACTGGGCGCTGAACGAGAATCTGTACGTAATGATCAATGTACATCATGATTCCTGGCTCTGGATCAGCAAAATGGAGACCCAGCATGATACCGTACTGGCACGCTACAATGCGGTATGGAAACAAATCGCCGACCGCTTCAAGAACAGCTCGAACAAGCTGATGTTTGAGAGTGTCAACGAACCACGCTTTACGGATGGTGGTACAACAGACGAAGGCAAACAGCAGCAGATGCTGGATGAGCTTAATGTCTCTTTCCACAAAATTCTGAGAGCATCCGGTGGTCAGAATGCGACACGTCCTCTGGTACTGTCCACGCTGGAGGCAACTCCTTCACAGGAACGCATGACAGCACTGTACAACACGATGAGCAAGCTGAATGACTCCAATCTGATCGCAACCGTTCACTATTATGGGTTCTGGCCATTCAGTGTGAATATTGCAGGATATACCAAATTTAATGAAGAAGTACAAAAAGATATTACGACTACCTTTGATAACGTCTACAATACCTTTACGGCTAAAGGCATTCCGGTTATTCTCGGTGAATACGGTCTCCTTGGATTCGATAAAAATACCGGCGTGATCGAACAGGGCGAAAAGCTTAAATTTTTCGAATTCCTCGGATATTACCTGAAGCAAAAAAAGATCGCTACCGTGCTGTGGGATAACGGACAGCATTTCAGCCGTACCAACTACACCTGGTCCGATCCGGATCTGTTTAATGTAATCAAAAACAGCTGGACCGGACGTTCCTCCAATGCAGATAGCGACCTCATTTATATCAAAAAAGGAACGACTATTCAGGACAAGAAAATTACGTTAAATCTGAATGGCAATCAATTATCTTCCTTGAGTGTCGGCAGTACTACGCTGCAATCGGGTACAGATTATACACTCAGCGGCAATATATTGACCATCAAAGCCAGCCAGCTGACCAAGTTGACTACTTCGGGCAAATTCGGCGTAAATGCTACGATCACTGCCAAATTCAGCAAAGGTGCCAACTGGAAATTCAATGTTATCGTGTATGACACGCCAAAACTGAGCAATGCCCAGGGATCTACCAGCTCGTTCAGTATTCCGACTGCCTTTAATGGTGATCAATTGGCAACTATGGAAGCAACCTATGCTTCTGGCGGTAACGCAGGTCCACAAAACTGGACCTCCTTCAAAGAATTCGAAACTACTTTCTCACCAGTATACAGTGGGAATACTATCAAACTACAGCCTGCGTTCTTCAACGAAACCAAGGATGGTCAGGTAAACCTGAAATTCCATTTCTGGAGCGGTGCGATTATTAATTACACTATTACCAAGAGCGGCACTACAGTAACAGGTACAGCTGCCCAGTAAATGTCTTTTAGTAACAGATATATTAACAGAAGCAAGAATAGCAAAAAGACTGCCTCATTTCGGGCAGTCTTTTTTGTGTAACTTGGATATATGCTTTGTGACTTGTATATACACTGTTTGACTTTGTGTCCCTTATGTTATTCTGCCAGTTGCCAATTTTGTTAATCTTCATTCTTGAATGGTTGATCTTCCAGCAGCGTCGCTTCGACATGCTGTACCATTCCCTGATATCCCTGTACCGATTGAGCGATAAAAGAAAGTACCGTATCACTCCAGCCATAAATATAAAACGTATTGCTGTCATCCGGGGGTACCATACTGCTCTGATAAGGCGCAATGTCCACAATAAAAGCTTTGGCATGCGGATTGATTTTGCGGCGATATTCTACAAGTTCCTGGTAAAAAGGACTACCGGTATTTTGCTGCTCATCAGTGATCATAATGATCTGATCCACACTCTCCCCCTGCTCGATCAGGCGACGTACCGGTGCACCTGTATTAGTTCCTCCGCGTGCCTTGATGCGCTCTGCCTGACTCATGATACTATCCCGGCGCGAAGGCTTGGCGTCTTCCACCAGTGTATCGAACAGCCAGAATAATGAGTTGCCGTCTGTCTTTTTATATAAAGCCAGAGCAAAAATGGATCCGGTCTGCAAATACTCACCAGTCATCGATCCGGAAATATCAAGAAATATAGCAGTACGTCCCGGCACATCCGGTAAATTGTCAAAGCTTAAATCTACAGCTTCACGAAGTGTGTCTCGCAGATCGGGATGGTTCACTTCTGCAAAAGCTTTGGCAAAGCGAAAAGGCAGAATTTTGGCTTTGCGCAGTGCTTCGGCATCTGTTAGACGCTCCTGTACATATTTTAGATTCTTTTTGCGGCTGAATACACCATGTCGATCAAGTGTATTCAGATGGCGCAGCAGGGCAAAAGCAGGCATTTCCTTCATTAGCGTTTGCCAGATTCCACGTGTTGGCGAGATAGCACTCGTTACGACTTCATAAGGCAGCTTGCCTTCCTGAATCAAGCGAATGCGTTCGTTGTCATCGTTAGCATTTTTGAGCTTTTCCAGCGCTTCAATCTGTGGAAGCAGCGCCAGATTTGTTTCCTGACCACGCAGATAGCGGTAAAGCGCCTGCTGCCGAAGAGTAGTAGGCTTGGGATGTGCAGTAGCGATCGCATCGCCCAGACTGAATCCGCGTCCACGACCGTTATATTTCATCGCCCAGTATTCGGTAATTCGACCGAGGAACAAGGCAACCTGACGCTTAACCGCTCGTCCTCCCTGTCCCCGGCGCATCCCTCGCAAAATAGTCAAAAAATCGGCCAGATCGGATGGGATCCGAACCACCTGCTGAAAAATAGAAGCAAACAGATCCGGATGGGCACCTGACAGTACAGCCAGACCATACAGCGGCTGTAATCGCATAAAGCCTTCATTACGTGCAAATACCAGCGCTTTGGCCATAAATTCAGGGTTCAATTCTACCATCCCCTGGTGAATCGATTGGGCTTCGGCGAGTAATTCCTGGCTGTTCGCGTAGAAGGTATTACTAAATGTATTGGTTAGCAGCAGTTGAAGGTATTCCTCTTCAATACTGCGGTTATAGGCGACAAACCCTTCTTTGTTCGTAGTTACAGCGATTCCGCTGCCGAATAGTTTTTTGGCATGACTCATGATGAGGTCCTCCTTGTGCTTGGTATGTATTTTACAATTCTGGGGAGAAAGATATTATATGTTCTATTGATATGTACGATCCGGGGAAAAGAAGAAAAGGGCTGCTCTACCACTGAGCTATTCCGCAGCACATAACGGAAGCCGGAGTCGAACCGGCGACAGGCGAAGTAACCTTTTCGGGCGCCTCGGATCGGATATTGATGTGAGTAGTTGTGCTGGCACAGCTGCCATTGATGTTGAAGCTGCGTTTGAGTTTTGGTGTTGGCGTTGAAGCTGTGTATTGGAGGCATCGCTCCGGAAAGAGATTCTGCCACTCCCTCCGGTTAAGAAGGGAGATCTTGAACAACCGCTTTTAGCGGTCGATCTCCCTTCTTAAATGTCGGTCGTTGGCAGAATTCTCTTTCCTACGCTCAGTGCGGACTGCCTCTGTCGCTTATCTCCACAGCTTAATGGTTGTACAGCAGCTCCAGATTGCAGTAAACATGTTTGATTTTTATACATAAGATTTATCGAACTATTTATGAATAGGGTCTTGCTAATATGGAACTCAATACTTCGGTTGGAACTTATTTGTTTAGGTTGCTAATTAAACTGGTTTGATTAGCAGCTGGTTTTTGGCTGTTTTATTTATCGTTGTGTGCTAAGTGTTTAGTGAAGCTCTGTACTTGCTTTTAATTTAAGCTGATAAATGCTTATTTTGGGTAGGATCTTTTATATACGTGTGTATTTTCTACTTCTACTTCTACTTCTACTTCTACTTCTACTTCTACTTCTACTTCTACTTCTACTTCTACTTCTACTTCTACTTCTACTTCTACTTCTACTTCTACTTCTACTTCTACTTCTACTTCTACTTCTACT
>Ga0308161_1000175_pt1 | contig 154877 bp, 149 predicted proteins | sample PhyFR2_FD_201034 | JGI IMG/M metagenome (GOLD analysis project Ga0308161, IMG submission 201034) | Phyllosphere microbial communities from UC Gill Tract Community Farm, Albany, California, United States - DLSLF.R2 | ecosystem: Host-associated > Plants > Phyllosphere > Unclassified | place...
TTGTTTCGCCCCCCCCCAACCCCCCCCCCCAAACCTAAAAAGAGCTCAGACAGACCGCTCGATCAGGGCTATTATTGAAGGTTACCCAAATAAAATAAGCCTAAACACTTCTGGTTTTCTTCGATGCTCAAAGAATTTTTCAAGTAATCTACCAATTTCGGAGAGCTCCAGTAACATCCGATCTGATTTGCCGTACAGGTAAGATACATGTTCTGAACGGCCATTGAAACTGCTGCAATTTCCTCCCATTCCGGAACCATTCCGCTGAAATTGGCCACAATAGAAACAACCGAATCTGCTTTATTGATCTTAAAACCAATATCGTTGTATTTCTTTTCTAAAAAAAGTTGTTCCGGCTGTGTTGCTTTATAGATTGCCTGCATTTCTAAGGCAAGCTTTGCTTTTTCTTCTCCTCTGAACACTTTAAACCGCCATGGTTTTGTACGTTTATGGTTGGGAGCCAATGTTGCCGAATGCAAAATTTCGTCAAGGATTTCCTGGGAAATCTCCGTATCGGTATAGTCTTTTGGGAAAATGCTTCTTCTTTGTGCTATGATTTCTTTTAAACCTTCTGCTTTATTCATAACACAAAATTAGGAAAAAGTTGGCGGTTGATAGTTTTAGTGATATACGTTTATTTCAAATTTATTTTAAGGATTCAAATAGAGGATACTCCAGAACTACTAAAGACTCTTATGCATACCTGCTCGGAATGACAACCTTTGACTTACTTCACCATTCCTACTAAAGTACTTCAACAATTTTCTGATGAATTTTATTCAGGGTAAATTCATCTCCTGATTTCATTCCCATCATTTTTTTAGCCATCGGGCTTTCGGAAGAGATGGCGTAGAATCTGTCGCCTTCAAAAAAGAATTCTCCCAGTGATACTGAAATATAGAACCTGGCTTTATTCGTAATCACCAAAGAACCCAACTGTACTCTTTCCGTGGAATTATTCAGTACTTTGGCCATGTTTCTTTTCAAATCATTCAACGCTCCCAACTGACGCTGCATCTGGTAAATTTCTTCCTGCATTTCCTCACGCATGCTGTCATATTTCGGAGTTTTTTTTATATCCCGGCTTGCCTCCTGAGTGAATTCAATAAAATTCTTCAGCTTTTCAATCTTTTCAGCAATCACGGTTTTTACATAATCTCTTATGTTATTTTTCTCAAATACTGTCTTCTCCATACATCGAATCTTTATATAAAGATAATATTTTTTAAATAATTTTTACTTTTGTCTTTTAATTTTTAAAAACTAAGATGATGTTTAAAGATATTTTTTCCATACGCGGAAGAATCAGAAGAACTGAATTTGTATTATCCTGCCTCATATATGCCGCAGCATTATTGCAAGTGTGCTTTTAGCGGCACTTACCAATCTTATCTTTTTTTATATTATCGTTGTCATCACCTGGTTTGCAGGAACCGTTTTCAGAATAACCCAAGGTGTAGAAAGATGTCATGATGTTGTAACAGTGACTGGTTCCAATTCATTCCTTTTTATTTTTTTGTTATGATATTTGCTGATGGGGATAGAAGAGATAACAGATACGGACCCAATCCGAAATATAAAGAAGATCATAACTCTATTAATCAGATTGACCGGGAAAAATAGCAAAAAAAAGCCCTGCAGAAGTGCAAGGCTTTGGTTTTTTATTTTTCAACTAAGTTTTTGAGGTTGGTAAGACCTTCTTCATAGGATTTTCCCATCTGATAATCCATCATTGGCCGCATTATTTTCATCCAGGTCTCCTGTTCCGTATCCATCGTCCAGGTTACTTTTGTATCATTTCCTTCTGGTGACAAGACAATTTCGGAAGTAGCCTGCCCGTCAAACGGTCTTTTAAAAATCATCTCTGTTTTCTGTTTTTGGTTTGGCACCAGCTCTTTGATTTCCTGACATCCTGCCCCTGCATCATCATTTTTGCTGTCCCAACAGTATTTATCACCAATCTCACCTTCATTTCCGGAGTAAGCAAGCTTCATATTCGGATCAAGCTTCATCCAGGGATTCCACCGATTAAAGGCTTTCATAGAACTGATCTGCTGCCATACTTTTTCTTTCGGAGCCTTAATAACCATCGATTTTTCGTAATGATATTTGTTGCCGAAAGCCAGCATGGCAATCACTGCATATACAACAATAAGAAGAAGAATGACACCCAGAATTTTTAAAATTGTTTTCATAGTTTAAGGTATTTAAAATTATTTTTTCAACATGAACCGCGTTTTATTTTGCTGTCAAAAGTAATTAATTCTTCATCATCACCTCTTCGCATATGACAAGATTATTTAATACCGTTCAATTTTGTCACACCTCCTTCCTCAGGCATCATTTTTGAGCATCTTTGCTGTCGGTTCAGCAGAATCATTAAATTTACAAGAATTAAAAATTAGAATATGAATATTTTAACAGAAAAATTTAACACACCATATTATTCAGCACCATTTAATAAAATCAACAATGAAGATTACCTTCCTGCATTCAGGGAATTGATAAAAAAATCGGAAGAAGAAATCGAGGCTATCGTTACCAATCCTGAAGATCCTACTTTTGAAAACGTCATAGAAGCATTGGCTTATTCCGGTGAGCAGCTTGATGTCGCGTCTAATATATTTTTCAATCTTAACTCGGCGGAAACAAGCGATGAACTGCAGCAGATCGCACAGGAAGTCTCTCCTATTTTAACGGAATATTCTTCAAAAATTTCCCAGAATGAAGCACTATTTAATAAAATTAAAAAAGTGTATGATGAAAAGGAAAAATATAACCTGAATGAGGAACAGCAGATGCTTTTAAATGAAACATATAAAGGTTTTGTAAGAAGCGGCGCTCTGCTGAATGAGGAAGACAAGGAAAAATTAAAGAAAATTAGTATGGATCTTTCTTTAAAGTCACTTAAATTCGGGCAGAATGTGCTGGCTTCAACCAACAGCTATTTTAAACATATCACCCATAAAGAAGATCTTGCCGGAATTCCTGAGGCCATTCTGGAACAATATGCAGAAGAAGCCAAAGAGAGAAATCTTGAAGGGTGGGTGATTACCTTACAGTACCCAAGCTATATTCCTTTCATGACGTATGCGGAAAACCGCGAATTAAGAAAGGAAATTGCATTGGCCAACGGTAAAAAATCTTTCGACGGCGGTGAGTTTGACAATCAGAACTTAATTAAAGAATTACTGAATTTAAAACAACATAAAGCGGAATTATTAGGCTATAAAAATTATGCAGATTACGTTCTGGAAGAACGAATGGCAAAATCTCCTGCAAAAGTTATTGACTTCCTGAACGAGCTTTTAACCAAAGCAAAACCGTATGCCGACAAAGAAATTGAAGAATTAAAATCATTGGCAAAAGCTGACGGTATTGAAGAAATACAGGCTTACGACCATGCTTATTATGCAGAAAAGCTTCGTAAAGCAAAATTTGACCTTAATGATGAGGAATTAAAACCTTACTTTCCTTTGAACCAGGTTCAGGATGCCGTTTTTGGATTGGCTGAAAAAATTTTCGGATTGACTTTTGAAGAAAGAAATGATATCCCGAAATACCATGAAGACGTGAAAGTTTATGAGGTTTCCGAAATTCTTCAACAAGCTCATAATGACAATCAGCAAGAAGCCAATAGCCAGAAGCCAAAGGCATTTAAAGCCCTGCTTTACGTAGATTACTTTCCGAGAAAAGGCAAAAGAGCCGGCGCATGGATGACGAGCTACAAAAACCAGTATCAAAGAAACGGTGAAAATTCCCGTCCGCATATTTCCATTGTCTGCAACTTCAGCAAACCAACGAAGGAAACACCGAGCCTGCTGACATTTCAGGAAGTGACAACCTTATTCCATGAATTTGGACACGCGCTTCACGGAATGCTCGCCAATACGCAATATCCTACTCTTTCCGGAACTTCTGTAAAATGGGATTTCGTAGAGCTTCCTTCGCAGTTCTTAGAAAACTTCTGCTACGAGCCGGAATTCTTAAAAACCTTTGCAAAACATTATAAGACAGGAGAAGTTTTACCGGATGAAAAAATTGAAAAAATCGCTCAGTCGAAAAACTTTATGGAAGGCTACCAGACCTTAAGACAAATCGGTTTCGGATTGCTTGATATGAATTACCATACAAAGGTTGGGGAGTTGGAGAGCAAAAGTGTGAAAGAATTTGAAGATGCTTACACGAAAGCTACACAATTATACCCCGCAAACCCTGAAACAGCGATGAGCCCGAGTTTTTCTCATATTTTCAAGGGCGGATATTCTGCGGGATATTACTCTTACAAATGGGCGGAAGTTCTGGATGCCGATGCCTTCCAGTATTTCAAGGAAAACGGAATTTTCAATCCTGAAGTTGCTGCCAAATATAAAGTGCTTCTTTCTTCCGGCGGCACCAAGGATCCGATGGAACTCTACAAAAGTTTCAGGGGAAGCGAGCCGAAAGTGGAAAGCTTACTGAAGAGAGCGTTTGGATAACAAGATTTTAAAAACCATTAAGTTAATCAACTTAATGGTTTTTTATTTACATTCAAAATAGATTTGGTACACGGAAACTTTGGTAAACATTAAATGAGTGATGCAATCATTGTATTTTTTCACTACCTTAGTATCGAAACACCAATAAACAAGGGATTACATAGCATTATGAAAGATAAACTCTATTTCATTAAGACCAATCCTGTAAGCGCAAAGATCAACCTTTACAATAAACTCTGCGGCGAAGAAAACAGTATCCTTACCTTTCTGGAGGATGATAAAAAGGCAAGTCTTGAAATCATTAAAAAGAAAACACTCGATAACGTTGAAAATCTCTCACGGGAAGAATTCATATGTATTTTCAACTGGTTTGATGAGCGCTACGGTTCGGACCCCGAAGAGCTGAAAGCCCAGCTTTTTATTCACGGAATTGATATTTTTTATGATATCTCAGATCCGGTGTGCATTGAAAACTTTTCTAAAATGCTTTCGGATTATGAGGGGTATCTGCAAAACAAATTTTCTTTTATTATAAACTCCGAAGGTTTTAGCCATTTTGTGATCTACGGTATTTTCTTCACCGGTATGGCAGACAGCGAAGAAAAGTATCTTTTTAAGTTCTTAAAACAAGATCACAAAGTGCTGTACACTTTGGCAGAAAAGGGTTACCATGAGAAAAGATACGGCTTGGTTCTGCACCCGGAAATATATCAATACTTTTCTGACCTGTATGACTGCACCAAGTTTTATAAAGGTTCTATTATTATAATTTAAAAGAGACTTCTTACCGGAAGCCTCTTTTTTACATTTATTTGATAATTTGTCCTTTATAGTATTTTTCCAGGAAAAAGCCTAAATCTGCTCTGTACCCGATTCCGGAAGCTTCAAATTTCCAATTGCCGCCACGTTTGTACAATCTTCCGAATTCTATTCCCGTTTCTATGGAAAAATCTTCATCGAGTTCATATTTGGCAATTTCCTGATGAGTGAAGTTATCAATAATCCTGATGTATGAATTCCTTACCTGCCCGAAATTCTGTTTTCTCCGCTCATAATCTTCAATGGTGACCACAAAAAGAATTTCCTGAACTCTTTCGTCAACTTTTTCAAGATCAATGATAATCGACTCATCATCGTCACCATCGCTGTTTTTACCACTCGGGTCGTCTCCTGTATGCGTAAGGGCACCGTCGGGAGAGTTTAGATTATTATAAAAAACAAAATATTCTTCACTTACCAGTTTTCGTTCCGCATCAATCATGATTGCGGAAGCATCAAGGTCAAAATCATATCCCATTCCTTCATTCGGATCCCAGCCCAGACCGATGGTCATTTTTGTGAATCCAAGATCAATTCTTTGTCCTTTCTGTAAATTAATTGCCATAATAGTACGAGGGGTTTATTGTATTGGTTATCGAAGTTATGGCTGTTTTAGGAATTTTCCAAAATATTTTAAGACAAAAAAATAGGTATATTGCAGTTTATAAAAAATGCCTTTATTCAGACATAAAAAAATCCGATCATTCTGACCGGATTTTATATTTATTTAAAACTATTTATTCTTCAAACTCTTTTTCTGCAACCGTCTCATTTCTTGCCTTCGCCAGCATAGGAATAGAAATTAATCCCATTACCAGCATAATGGCAATCTGCAGCGGCAATGAAATAAAAGAATAGGTTAACCCGACTTCACCTCCGACTTCACCGCTTTTTCCCATTGAGATAAATAAGGCCATGAAACCATACTTCATCGCCAGGTTAAAAGCTCCGATTCCGCCGCTTGCCGGGATAATCATTCCGAAAGTACCGACTACAAGAATCAGGAATCCATCATCAAAGGTAAAATCTGAAGTTTCCGGTAATGCGAAGCAAACCAGATAGGCTGCAAAATAATAGGACACCCAGATACCTATTGTATAAAGGATGAATTTTCCCTTTTGTTTTAGTTTGAATACGGATGTTAAACCTTGAAGAATTCCTTTTCCAAAATTAATCAGTTTTTCTTTTTTAAATTTATAAATAAGAACCAAACCAATTACAATCAATACAACTAAACCTAATTTAAGATAGAAATAAAAAGAATCAAAATCATTTATTCCAAGTTTCATCATCTGCCTTTCAAAAAAGTTAGGAACAAATTTTTCTTTTTCGTCCTTCTTCTCCATTACAAATTGATAAAATGATAAAATCGTATTGAATTTAAATATAGCTGTTAAACACAAAAATATAATCATACACACGAGATCAACCACCCTTTCCAGAATAATTGTCCCGAAAGACTGATCTACGGGCACTTTTTCAACACCGTAAAGAGCCGTTGCCCTTGCCACTTCGCCACTTCTCGGGATGGTAAGATTCATCAAATATCCGAAAGAGATCGACCACAGGGAATTGGAGTTTGATATACGGTGGCCCATTGGTTCCAGCATCAGGTTCCAGCGTATTGCCCTGAACCAGTATGCCGCAATTCCGAAACAGGCTGCAAAAGCGACCCACCAGTAATTTGCTTTTGATAATGATTTCTGGATGACTTTAAAATCTAATCCCTTTAAGGCAAACCATAAAAAAAAGCCTGCAAAAGCAAGCGAGATTACTATTGTAAGAATTGATTTTAAGGGGTTCTTCGTTTTTTTCTCCATAGATTACGTCAAAAGATTTGTTTTTTCGTCCGGGAAAACAATTTTTGGCTGAAAATCTTTAGCTTCTTCAGGAGTCATCTGCGCATAAGCGATGATAATGATGATATCGTCTCTCTGTACTTTTCTGGCAGCCGGGCCATTGAGACAAACTTCCCCGGATTTCCTTTTACCTTTGATTACGTAGGTATCAAATCGTTCACCGTTGTTTACATTTACGATATATACTCTTTCTCCTACAACAAGACCTGCCGCCTCAATAAGGTCTTCATCTATTGTAATACTGCCGATATAATTAAGGTCAGAAGCCGTAACTCTCACCCTGTGAATCTTAGACTTAAAAACTTCTATTAACATAGTGCAAATTTATTAATAAAAATCAATAAAACAGCTTTTTAGATTGATTTTAAAACTATCAGAGCGACAGCGTTTTAATTGGTTAAAATACAATTTTTACAGTTTTTAATTAAAGAATCAGTAAATATATGATAAAAGTATTATTACTTTATACGAAATTTAGGATTTAATAAATACACAAAATAATAGCATAATTTTCATAAAGTCAATGTACATAAGCAATTGGCATGATTTTAGTAACGTGTATCGTACATTTTACGTAAAAAAGTAAATTATCATATTTTAACCAAATTAAGTTAAAAACGAAAAAATTACTTATTTTTTTATAAAAAAATTGCACATATAGAAAATAGTATTATATTTGCTATTATAACGAACTAACTTTAATATTAAAAAAATTATGAACAAGTCTGAATTAATCGACGCAATCGCAAAAGATGCAGGTATCACTAAAGTTGCAGCCAAAGCTGCCTTAGAATCATTCATCAATAACGTAATGACTACTTTAAAGAAAAAAGACGGTAAAGTTTCTTTAGTAGGATTCGGTACATTCTCAGTTGCTGAGAGAGCTGCAAGACAAGGTATCAACCCTGCTACTAAAAAGCCTATCAAAATTGCGGCTAAAAAAGTTGCTAAATTCAAGGCTGGAGCTGATCTTTCAAACGCAGTTTCCGGAGCTAAGAAAAAATAATCATTCAGATTAGTAAAATTAAAACCTCATCCAACGATGAGGTTTTTTTGGTGGTGGCTTCGGGAGCCTCAGCCACCTTTCGTGAATTCAGCCACCTTTCGGGAGCTCAGCCACAGTTTAGAGAGCCTCAGTCGAAGTTTTGGAGCTTCGCCCATTAATTATTGCGCTGTTAACCTATGCCTGTAATTGTATAAGAATTGAACCGGATATTTCAGGGTCTGTAAGAAAAATTAAAATCCGGAATTATAAGAACCTACGGTGCCAATCTTGAAATTTTCCAATCCAGATCCTCAAGAGTATATACAATCCTGTCGTGAAGCCGGTTTGGTCTACCCTGCCAGAATTCTATTTCATAAGGTTTTCCGATGTATCCGCCCCAATTTTCCGGCCGCGGAACTTCGGTATTTTCATACTGCTTTTCCAGCTCTTTAAGCTTCTCTTCAAGAAAACTCCTGTCAGGAATTTCCTGGCTTTGCGGCGACACCACTGCTCCCAGCTGGCTGCCTTTTGGCCGTGAATGAAAATAGCCGTCACTCAAATTTTCAGCAATACGTTCAAGATGTGCTTTTATGATAATCTGTCTCTCCAAAGCAGGCCAAAAAAAATGAAGACAGGCTTTATGTGTTTTCTCAATTGCTTTTCCTTTCCTGCTGTTGTAATTGGTATAGAAAATAAAACCTTCATAGGTATATGCTTTAAGCAAAACCATTCTTGTACGCGGGCATCCGTCTTCTTCTACCGTAGAAACCGCCATTGCATTAGCTTCTGAGATTCCGGGATTATCCGAAGCTTCAATAAACCAATCCCGAAACTGCTCAATGGGATTTTGTTTTATCTCACTTTCAATAAGTTGGGATCTCTCGTACACTTTTCTTTTGTCGTGCAGGTTTTCCATAAATATTTTTTATTAAATTTGAGTATGAATTACTCCTACAAAGGTAAAATATTAATTTCCACACCAGATATTTCCGGTGATATTTTTTCCCGATCGGTAGTATTGGTTATAGAACATAACGAACAGGGCGCATTTGGCTTAATTCTTAACAAGAAAAACAGCCAGATGAGTGATAAGTTTAAAGATATGTTCGAGTTTAAGATTGAAGTATATGACGGCGGACCTGTAGAGAATGACAAGGTTTTCTTCATCGTTAAAGGAAAGAAGGTAACGGAAACTTTTGTGGAAATTACTCCGGACTTTTATTTAACGGAAGATATAGAAAATATAATAAGCGCCGTTCTGAGCAGTGAACTAACCATCAATGACGTAAAAATATTTTCAGGATATTCGGGATGGACCTCCATGCAGCTTGATGATGAAATTCAGCGCAAAGTCTGGACTGTGGTAGATGTTTACAATCTTGATTACACCTTACCGAATGACCAGACACTGTGGAAATCCATCATGCAGAATCTGGGCGGTGAATACCTGCTTTGGGCAAATTCTCCGGAGGATATTTCTCTTAACTAAATATGTAAATACCTAAGGCCTTAGACTTTAACAAACTTTAAGATACCTTAAATCTGTTTTAAACAAATAATTTCCGTTATTTGTCTTACCAAAAACTTAACCGATATGAGAGAAATCAAATTACCTGCTATCAGTATTTTCTCTAACATTTTTAGCTCAAAAAAAATTGATATTTCCAAATATCATTAACAATACAATTTTCTGATTATTCGGAATAAAAACCCGGTAAAGGACATTGGAACTTTTGTTGTTTACCGGGTTTGCCAATTTTAAAAACTTTTTCTCCAGGCCTCCGTAAATTCCAAAAACCGGATGTTCCCAAAAGTTTTATTTCTTATCTTTCCTACTGAAAATATTCCTTTCTCATCTGAGATCAGTAAGATTTCTTCAGCTTTCTGAGATTCAAAAGCAATAATTTCATGCTCCTGGATATCTGCAAGATTATTTTTATGTAAAAAGGTAACAAAATTCTCCATTAAAGGCGAAATATAAGCTCCTTCAGTCTGTTTCGGAACTTTAATGACATCACCTTCCAGAAATAGAAGGTTGCCGGTTCCAGCCCTTGCAATTCTTTTCGCCGGATTTAGAAAGATGACATCATCCAAATCGTTTTCCTGTGCATAAATTTCACCATAAATATTTTCCGGACTGTGAACATGAATATTGCTGAGAAGGTTGTTGTTTACATTGATTTCCTTAATCATATCCAATTCCAGCGGTCTTTCATGAACCGACAGCACATCATCCATCTGCAGAATTTCATAATAATAGGAAACTGAAGACTTTGACAAGGTAGTTCCGTCCATATTTCTGAACACCTGAAAACTGATAATGCCATTTTTCATTCCGTTTCTTTCAATGACATCTTTACTGAAAAGGGACTGGAAAAACTCCAGGGTATAGGAAAGCGGAATATTCATTCTCATTTTTCTCATGGAAGCCATTAAAAAGAAATAGCTTTCTTCGTCCATGATAAGTTTTCCGTCTCTTACAAAGAACGAAACCTTCACTGCATCACCCGCAAGAAATGCTCTGTTCTTCACGTTTAATTCGCCTGATGTAAAATATTGATTTTCCAATTTATTCTGATTTGTTATAAAAAAATAATGAACGATAAATCGTTCATCAGTTTTATCTGTAATACAGCTTACGTTTAAGCGGCACCCAATTTTATTCTAAGGTTTTCGATAAGATTTTCCCAATACATTGCATTTTCTTCTTCATCTCCTTCTTCGCAGAAGTCTGTAATATTGAGGGCAAGATCTTCTGTAATATCATCGATTGTAATTGTCATTTCAAAGAAATGTTTTGTTCCTTCATCCTCTTCCCATCTGAAACGCACGAAACCTTCTGGCTTATACCTAATTAAAGTTGCCTTTTCGGCAGGTCCTCCTCCCCAGCTAAAAAAGAAGTCATCACCTTTCTCTGTCACCTCATCCGCAAACCATTCAGACAACCCTTCCGCAGTCGCCAGATATTCGTATAAAATCTCTGATAAGCAATGCATTGGGAATTCGTAATGGACTTTATGTTTCGCCATATAATCTTTGTTTTAATCGTCCCGCAATATATAAATTAATTTTTTTATTACACAAAAATGTATTTACTTTTTTAGACAATCTTCATGATATTTATCAGAATTTTTAAATAATTATATAATTGATTTTTACCTTTAAAAAGCTTGTTAAAATGAAATGTTTCAGAAGTTCTTATCTGCAATATTCCCTTCGCTTCCAGAAAGCTTCATATAAGAGAAAGGCATCGAATTTTTTCGACACCTTTCCAAAGTATTTTTAATTTTCATTTAAAACATCGAGAATTATGTGACAACCCTCTGTAATTTCTTCTTTTGAAATGGTGAGAGGAGGCGATATTCTGAGATATTCGTTTCTGTATAATTGCCAGAAAACAATAAGTCCTTTTTCCATACATTTTTTAGCGACTTCTAAGGTATATTCGGGAGCACCAAGATTGACAGCCAGCATGAGTCCTTTTCCATTGATATTTTTAATTTTAGGATGAACCAGAAGTTCACGGTACAATTTTTCTTTTTCAGCAACTTCATCCATCAGTCCGCTTTCCAGGACTTCTTTCAAAGTAGCGTAACTGGAAGCAGCAATGAGCGGATTTCCCCCAAAAGTCGTAATGTGCCCCAACTTCGGAGAATGCGCCAGAGTATCCATGATTTTTCTTGAACTCATAAAAGCGCCTACGGGAACACCGCCGCCCATTCCTTTTCCCATAACGAGAATATCAGGTACAATTCCGAAATGTTCAAATGAGAAGAGTTTTCCGGTTCTTCCGAATCCCGGTTGTATTTCATCAAGAATCAGTAAAGCACCTACTTCTTCACATCTTTTTTTTAAGTTGATTAAGTAATCCATGTCAGGAACTAAGAACCCAGCAGCTCCCTGGATTGTCTCCATAATGACACAGGCAGTTTTTTCCGTTATTTTATCGAGATCGTTTTCATTATTGAACTCAATAAAACTCACCATAGGTAACAGCGGACGAAATTCTCTTTTGTGTGTTTCGTTTCCTGACACACTCAATGCTCCGTGAGTATTCCCGTGGTATGAGTTTTTAAATGATACTATTTCTTCTCTTCCGGTATATCGTTTTGCCAATTTAAGGCTTCCGTCTATAGCTTCTGCACCGCTGTTTACGAGATAAGTAATTTCGAGTGGATCGGGTGTAGATTCTGCCAGCAGCTTACATAAAGCTACAGGTTTCTCCTGTGCATATTCACCATACACCATTACATGAAGATATTTCTCGGCCTGCTCTTTAATCGCGTTTACAATTTTCGGGTGTGAATGTCCCAGGGTATTTGCAGAAACGCCGGCTACAAAATCCAGGTATTTCTTTCCGTCTGTTCCAAAAATATAGCTTCCTTCTGCTCTTTCCACTTCAAATCCCGCTGCAAATTTTGTGGTCTGCGCCTGATAGATAAAAAAATCTTTTTGCATCTCCATTATATTGAAAAATTTCAGCAAAGCTAAAAAACATTCATTAAACACAGAAATTTATACTTATAAATAAAAAACGCTTACAGCAAAAATGCTGTAAGCGAAACCACCAAATCACAAAATATTAATATAGATTAACAATTATGGAGATAAATATATGCAAAAAAACAAATTAAAATACATTTTGTTCAAAAAAAATTAACTTTATTTTAAAATTATAAATCAATTCAACAATTAATGAAATGATTACATCATTAAAGCTCAATTCTGATAAGGATTTCACATTCACTAAAAAAGGAAAAATTATAACAAGAAAATTTGATTTTTCTTTGAAAAGAATGTTTTTAAAGGCTATAATTAAAGGTTTTTTAAAAAAATAACTCACCATTTTACAACAAAAATGGTGAGTAGGGATATGAATTATAGTTTTTTTACTCTTTATCTTCTGACTCTTTTCGGCTTTTTAGCTTCTTCTTTTGCTTTTTCGTTTTCAATAACTTTCTGCGCAGAGTCGTACAGAGAAGTATCTGTTTCGTATTTTATTTCGGGATAATTCGGAGTATCCACCAGAATATCCTGCCATTTTAATATGCGGTCTTTGGTATTCCAGTTGAAATCCGGAAATTTACGTTTGGAAGGCTCAATCATACTCATGGGATAGGTATCCGAATTTGCACCAATATTACATTCCACAACAAACAGTGCTTTTTCTTCAAAAATAGCATCAATAATTCCGCATGTACTGAGCGATATTCCTATTCTTTCCTTTTTCTTGGTTTCTGCGTTCACGTCATCTGAAAATGTAATTGCCTGCGCATTGCCGATCACCTTGGCTTCTTTGATATTGTTATCTTCGCCGTAATAAACCGTCATCAACCTTCCTTTTACCTGATTGAATTCGTCTTTCATATTCAGAGAATCTACTTTACTGATGGCAAATGCATTACCAATTACCTTTAGAGAATCTATATTTTCTTTTTCGGTATTAAAATATGCTTCCACCTTATCTCCTGTTACCTGTTTTCCGTTACTCCATAAAATCGGATCTCTGTACATGTGCAGTACACCATCTGTTTCATTGAAGGCAATAGAGTCTGCCCTTCCCTGTGCATTGGATTTATAGAATCTTCCTTTTCTAAACGCCCTGAGAAAGCTTTTTTTGACTGTGATATTTGCAGAATCCGGTTTTTGAAAGGATATGATTTTCTCTGCTGCAAAATACATAGAATCTTTTTCCAGCGCTTTTACGGCATAAGGGTTTTTCGTCATCATCGCAGAATCTTTCTTTTCAAAAATTTCTCCGTATCCTCCTTTTATCCATCTTCTTTCATTCGGATCATCGATAGTAACATTTCCCGTTGCCTTTCCGAATCCTGTAAGCTGGTTATAATACATTTCATCTCCTGTGAGAATTTTGTCATTGTAATATACCCTGGAGTTCTTATACAGAAAAGCTTCTTTTGTATTGGTATTGTAATTGCCTTTATCCGTAACGATACGGTTTTTAGGATTCTTTTTATTAATAATGGTAGTAGGACCGTTGATGTCTACAATATTGGTGTTCTGATTCTGCACAACATTATCGCCTTCCAGAACATATTGCGCATCTTCAATTTTCACCCTTCCGGAAAGATCAATCGTTCTTGTCGCCAGAAAATAGGTTGCTGTTTTGGAATATGTGGTACTTTTACCATCATTGATTGTTCCGCCTGTATTATAATATGCCTGGTTGGAAACTCTGTCGTAATACATCGTTTCGGTTTTGATCACCGTTCCTTTAGGATCTGTAAGTACTACATTTTTCCTTGCAATCCCTCGCTGGGTATTGCCGTCGTATTCCATTTCATCTCCGGTAATTACGGAACCGTCTGCATTCTGAAGCTTTACATGGCCAACTGCTTTTACAAAATTCTGTCCTTCATATACAATCACAAGATCTGCATTCAGCAATGATCCCTGATGCTCAAACTGAACATTTCCCGTAAAATAATTGTTCCCGTCGTATTTTTCATCCTTTCGTAATTCGTCGGAGTGAATATGCTTCACCTTTTCCGGAGGCGGCGCATTTTTCTGCGGAACAGTTTTGGGTGTAAAATAGGGATCCCTCTGCAAAGGTTTCTGACTGTTGTCCTGTGCAAAAATAAACGAAGAAATAGTAAGAAACAGGCCGATAATAAGCCTCAATGATCGGTTAGTCATTCTTTGTACCATAAAAATACAGCGAATGAGAATCAATCTTTACTCCAAATGCCTCTTCAATAGCTTCTTTAATTCCCTGGATTCTCGGGTCGCAAAATTCTATAATTTCCTCAATTTCCTTATCAGAATCTTTTTTGTAGATCACAAGATGATCATGCTGTTTGTCGAAATAAGATTTTTCATAAGAAGAAGAGGTCAGTGTTTTCTCTCCGAACTGATGCTTGCGAATCAGCCCTGCATCCAGAAAAATCTCAATAGTATTGTAAATGGTCGCTTTGGAAACGTGATATTTTTTCTGCAGCATTAAAAGGTACAGATCATCAACGTTAAAGTGATGATCCATACTGTAAATTTCTTCTAATATTGTATATCGTTCAGGTGTGTTTCGGAAACCTTTTTCAAGCAAATAGTTTCTTAAAACATCTTTAATCAGTGCAATATTTTTTTCTTTTTGTATTGTATCCATCAAAAAAATTATATACAAATTTATTGATTTTTATTTAAATAAATATTGTACCGGAGTGTTAAAGAATTTAACTATTGTGACGGATAAAACCGCATTGCTCGATTCTCGACTTACTTACACAGTCTTCCGTCATCGGTGCAGACTCTACCACCACATTGTGTGAAGTGATTCCCCAAGCCTTGAAATCATCGCTTCCGATGTACTTAACGAAATTATAAATATTAAGGATAATTTTCTCTTTTACGGTAAGAAGAATATCATTGATATAGGTATTATCTATTATCACATACTTCAGATCCGGAGGAATATTATGAGCTCTGAGTGAAGGATGGCTGCTTCGTGACGGGATAGTTCCATCTGCCATAAGATCTCTCAGCACCATATCAAAGTAATCATTGATTCTTCTGTCAATTTTAAATCCGAGCATAAAATTGATCTTATAAATTGTTCCCGGAAGCACCTCGTCAACAGCATATTTAAAAGTATACGGATCTTCCTGATTGGTAATACTTAGGATAAAATAATGATCAGCTCTTTTAGGCTGTTTCTTGATGATGGAATAAATAATTTTCGATTCTATTTCGTCATTTCTTTTAGCCCTGCTGAGATACGCCAGGTTAGTAGCATATTTCGGTATCGTTTCGTCAAGCTTCATATCTTTAATGATCGGAATATAATTTTCCAGCTTGATAAACTTAATAAATTTTGTTTTGATCGATCTTCCGTTATACCAGGCATACATACATACTCCGATAAATCCTGCCAGAATTACGGTAATCCAGCCTCCTTCAAAGAATTTAATGATATTGGCACTGAAAAATCCGAGTTCGATCGCCATATATACCAATGCGAAAACCAGTATGAATAATTTGTTCACCCTGTGTTTCAACAGCCAGAAAACAAGCAAAACGGTCGTCATGAGCATGGTTACGGTAATTGATAATCCGTAAGCCGCCTCCATTTTTCCGGATTCTTTAAAGTGAAGGACTACAATGATACAGAACAGAAGAAGCCCCCAGTTGATTCTTGGGATATACATCTGCCCTTTAACCCCTGAAGGATAATCAATTTTCTGATTAGGCCATAAGTTCAGTGACATCGCTTCGGAGAAGATGGTAAATGAACCGGTAATCAAAGCCTGACTCGCAATAATTGCCGCTGCAGTTGCCAGAATAACTCCGGGAATTACCATCCATTCTTCCATAATTCCGAAGAAAGGATTAACAACAGAAAAACCGGGCTTATTATAGTTTGTTAAAAGCCATGCTCCCTGACCAAGATAGTTTAGAATCAGCATAACTTTTACAAATCCCCAGCTTACCCTGATATTTTTGGCACCACAGTGTCCCAGGTCTGAATACAGTGCTTCTGCTCCCGTGGTACAAAGAAAAACAGCTCCTAAAATAACAATGGCACTGGGAGAGTTAGCAATCAATTTATAAGCATAATATGGGTTAAATGATCTCAGGATTTCCATATTTTCGCTTAAATGAGACACCCCTAATCCACCTAAAACCAGAAACCAGATGACCATTACAGGTCCGAAAAATTTCCCGATAAAGCTGGTTCCAAACTGCTGGACAAAAAAGATAATAATTAAAATTCCGATGGTAATAGGAACTACCGGTGTGTGCGGATTGTAAATTTCAAGACCTTCAATGGCCGACATTACGGTAAGAGAAGGAGTAATAACTCCATCGGCAATAAGTGCTGCCGCTCCTACAATAGCAATAAGATAAAGCCAGCCTTTTTTAAGGTTTTTTACCAATGAGAATAAGGCAAGAATCCCACCTTCTCCTTTGTTATCTGCCCGAAGTGCAATAATAACATATTTGATGGTTGTCTGAAGGGTAAGCGTCCATATAATACAGGAAAGAGCACCTTCAATATATTCGTTAAAAGGCATCGTGCTTCCGCTTTCTCTTGCGTTGACGATCGCTTTCATTACGTAAAGCGGAGAAGTACCGATATCTCCGAAAACAATACCCAGAGAAACCAAAACTCCAATGAAAGAAAGCTTCTTAATGTCAAAGTGATGACCGCCTTCTGCAACTTCTGCCATATCAGCTAATTTATTTTAAGAGCGCAAATTTAAATCAAATTTACAACCCCAAGAATTTTTCTTCATGAATATAATAAATGAAAAAACTTCCTTTCGGAAGTTTTTCTCTATAATTATGTTAATTATTTAACGTACATCGCTTTTTTGATTTCTTCTTTCACTTTTTCAAGTTTCGGGAACCATTCAGCAAACAAGGCAGCGGAGTAAGGTGCAGGAGCATCCGGAGTGGTAATTCTCTTAATCGGAGCGTCAAGATAATCAAACGCTTTCTGCTGTACCATATAAGTAATTTCTGAAGCCACAGAACCAAAAGGCCATGCTTCTTCCAAAACAACAAGTCTGTTTGTCTTTTTAACGGAAGCTAAAACCGTATCATAATCCAAAGGACGAACTGTTCTAAGATCAATCACTTCCACGGAAATGCCTTCTTTAGCCAAATCTTCAGCAGCCTGAATCGCAAGTTTCATGATTTTACCGAAAGAAACCAATGTTACATCTGACCCTTCTCTTTTGATATCAGCCTTTCCGATCGGTAAGTAATATTCTTCTTCAGGAATTTCCATTTTATCGCCATACATCTGTTCAGATTCCATGAAAATAACTGGGTCGTTATCCTGAATTGCTGTTTTCAATAATCCTTTTGCATCATATGGGTTTGATGGAACCACTACTTTTAGCCCAGGAATATTGGCAAACCAGTTTTCGAAAGCCTGAGAGTGAGTGGCTCCCAATTGACCTGCGGAAGCAGTAGGACCGCGGAAAACAATAGGACAATTCCATTGCCCACCACTCATCTGGCGGATTTTTGCCGCATTATTGATAATCTGATCAATACCAACCAATGAAAAATTGAATGTCATATACTCTACAATTGGTCTGTTACCATTCATCGCAGCTCCTACAGCAATTCCTGTAAAACCCAGCTCCGCAATAGGTGTATCGATTACTCTCTTTGGACCAAATTCATCAAGCATTCCTTTTGAAGCTTTATATGCACCGTTGTATTCTGCTACTTCCTCCCCCATTAAAAAGATGGATTCGTCTTTACGCATTTCCTCGCTCATTGCCTGTGCAATTACCTCACGAAAAGTATATTCTGCCATATTTATTTGAAAAATTTAGAGTACAAAAATAGTGTTTTTTTATTATTAGATAACAAAAACGGCATTTCATTTCTGAAATGCCGTGTATTATTTTTTATTCGTGCTAAATTAATTAACCTTATGCCAGGTTTGTGTTCTTCCAAGAAGAGAAAATCCGAGATAACCTCTTACATTAAGATTATCACCTTCTCTTTTAATGGTGCATTTATAGGTTTTTCCTGTTTTTGGATCAGTAATTGTTCCTCCGGTGAATTCATCACCATCTTTTTTCAGTCCTCTGATGATTTCCATCCCAAGAATAGGCTTGTTTTTTCTGTCGTCTTTACAGTCTACACAATTCGGGTTGGCAGGCTTTATTAAAAGCTGGGAAACTTTTCCGTAATACTGATCGCCTTTTTTATAGATTTCCACAATAGATTTTGCCTGCTTTGTTTCGTCATCTATCGTTTTCCATTTTCCTTCAATCTGGGCGAACGATAAAACGCCAATGAAAGAAAGAATAAATGTTAATAATAATTTTCTCATATTTTTATAGTTTTAATTTTAAATATATTATTTCGTTGTCTATATATTGCTAAAAATAGAAATTAATTTTCATATAGCAAAAGGTTTTATTATCCCGAACATACATTATTATAGATATGCTTTCATTCGATTAGTTAAAATATAATTCCAAAAATTTTTAGTGTTAATGTAATTTTCTGTTGATCACCCTGTTCATATAATCCTGATACCATGCTTTGGCAGTCAGTATCCCTTTCTGTATTTCAGGCTTATTTTTCAACTGATCCATAAGATTTTTTTCCAGTCCGAGATCTGTTTTGTCAAAAACGCCCACTACTTCTTTGCCGTCAAAACGGTAAATATAATTTCCGATAATGAACTGCTCCACAGATCCATCCGAATTAGCAATGATCGGCAGTTCCTGTTTACCGCTTACCAGACTTCTTCCCCAACTCCTGATCTTCTTATTATACCCTATCAGATCAGCTAATGTAGGATAGATATCGATCTGCTGGGCGAATTCAGAATTTACTCCTTTAAGATGATATTCAGGATTGGGAGAATAGAAAATCAAAGGAACGGCAAAGCGATTCATAATTTCCTCATATTCAGAATAATACACCTCATTGGTATGATCTCCCGTGAAAACAAAAATGGTATTGTTAAACCAAGGTTGCTTTTTGGCTGTTTCGAAATACTCCTTTATAGCATAATCGGTATATTGGATAGGTTCGTGCATCTGATTTTTTCCTTTCCTGAATTTTCCGTTATATTTTTCGGGGATCTTGAACGGATGGTGCGAAGAGGCTGTGAAAACGGTCGCCATGAATGGTTGCTTTTTCCCTGTATTTTTAGCAAAATATTGCAAAAACGGCTCATCCCAGATTGCCCACATCCCATCGAAATCATTGTCATTATTATATTCCGTTTTACCGAAATAATGTTTAAAGCCAAGAATATTTCCAAAGCCTAAAAAGCCCATGGACCCGTTTGGAGCTCCGTGATAGAAAGAGGTATCGTAGCCCATTTCATTACAGACAGAAACAATTGACTGGATTTTCTGGTTGGAGTATGGCGAACTGGTAAAGGCGTCGGTAAGACTTGGAATTCCGGCAAGTACAGAACTCATCCCGTGAATGGACTGCCGCCCATTGGCAAAAGTATTCGGGAAAATAAGACTCTGCCCTGCGAGACTGTCAATAAATGGCGTGTAGGAAACGTAATCTTTAATATTCTTATCTGTATTGAAGGCTCCGGAATATTCTCTTCCGAAAGATTCTACAATAAAAATAACGATATTGGGTTTTTCCGATACATTTCTTTCATATATTTTATAAGGATGAACATTATCTTCTATAAATTTTTCATCTACAAAACGGACTTCTTTAAAATTGTTCGTATTCAAAGTCCTGAAAAACGAGAATGTGCTGTTCAGCACCATGTTTCCCTGGGAAGGCAGCTTAACAAAGCGGTTGGCATCCACCAGGTTGATCGGTCTTGTACTGTGCTTGAAATCTCCGCGTATTCCGCCGACAGCCAAAACAGCAGTTAAGCAAAGCGTTATAACCGACCACACGAAATATGGAACCAATCGATCAGGCTTATTTTCCTGAACTTTTATTTTTTTATAGAGAAAAATCCACAGTGCCATCAAAAGAACAAACCAAATAATTACGAATGGATTCTGAACGATTGAGGATGTAAAAACTTTGAAAATATTATTTTCATGCTGTGCCACCTGCAGAGCGGCAGAAGTAAGCCTCATCTGGGAAAACCTGAAATACACCATATCACCGAAGTTCATAGCGTAAGCTATTCCGTTGGTGATGAAGTACAGCCAGAAAAGAACCCTTTGGTATCCTTTTTTTGTATTGATGACCACAGGAACAATACTTAACAGGATAAAAAGTGCATTGACGTATAAAATTGCGGTGGTGTCGAAGGCAATCCCATGGAAGGAAAGGCTAAAGTAATCGGCCAAAGAATCAATCCTTATTAGATCCCGGTTGAAATACCAGAATAAAAAACGCGCAATCTGATAGAAAAAATAGGCTAAAAAGATCCTGTACAAAAGCACCAGAACTTCCTGTTTTCTAAATTCTTTAAAAAATTTCATGCCGCAAATTTACATCAAAAATTGATGTGACAATATACCGATATACCTATGACAAAATGAAAGAGTATAATATTGTTACATTGTACAAACTGTTACATTGGTAAATTAATTAATTGTTTTAATTTTGTGTTATGAATTTCATTAAAAACAATCTGGCCAACGCCATCACATTGGGAAACCTGTTTTCGGGCTGTGTAGGCGCAGTGCATCTTATATCAGGAGATTATCAGACAACAGCGGTCTGTATTATTATTTCGTTGATTTTAGATTTTTTCGATGGTTTTGTAGCCAGAGCCCTGAAATCAAACTCTAATCTCGGAGTACAGCTGGATTCTCTGGCAGATATGGTAAGTTTCGGGGTAGTTCCGGGATTGGCTATGTTTAAAATGCTGGAACCTTTCGGAAGTGAGATTTCAGGATTTCATTTGCCTTTTGCAATTTCTTATATAGGTTTTCTGATTACACTTTTTTCCTGCCTGAGACTGGCTATTTTCAATCTTGATGAAGAGCAGAAATACTATTTTAAAGGATTAAATACACCCAGCAATACAATACTTATTTTTGGATTATATTACGCTTTCAGACATGAAGAAATATTTGTTAATATAGTAAATAACAGTATTTTAATGCTTATCTTAACAGTACTTTCATCATGGCTTCTGATTTCACCAATCAAAATGATCGCCATGAAATTCAAATCAATAAAGCTGCAGGATAATTATCCCAAATTAGCATTGCTGATAGGTGCAGTTGCTATTTTGGCCATATTTAAAACGGTCGGAATTCCGGTGGTGATTATTTATTATATTTTTATCTCCATTATTTTTCAGAAACAATTAAAATAAAATGATTGAAGATGGGAGTTCCCGTTCTCAAACTTATATTCTCAATTTATAAAATAAACACAGGCGAGAAGCAGGTAGCCCTTGCCATTAGCTAAAAGCAATTAAAATGAATTTAAAATTACATAAACCGCTTTGCATTTTTGATTTAGAAACCACAGGAACCAACATCGGAAGAGACAGGATCGTTGAGATCTGTATTTTAAAGGTAAATCCTGATTCATCAAGGGAAAGCAAAACATGGAGGGTAAACCCGGAAATGGCAATTCCAAAAGAATGCAGCGAAATTCATGGGATCTATGACGAAGATGTAAAAGATGCCCCTACTTTTAAGGAAATTGCTCCGAAAATTATGGAAATGCTTTCCGGAAGTGATTTGGGAGGCTTTAACTCCAACCGTTTTGATGTTCCGCTGCTTGCTGAAGAACTATTGAGAGTAGGTATTGATTTTGATTTAAGCAAGTTCAGACTGGTTGATGCACAGACGATTTTCCATAAAAAAGAACCGAGAAACCTGAGCGCCGCTTACCAGTTCTATTGTGGGAAAACATTGGAAAACGCTCATTCTGCGGAAGCTGATGTAATGGCGACTTTTGAGGTGCTGGACGCACAGGTCGGAAAGTACGATGATATCCCGAATGAAATCGGGCCACTGAGCGAGTTCTCCTTCCACAATAAACATGCGGATCTGGCGGGATTCATTGGATACAACGAGAAGCTGGAAGAAGTTTTCAACTTCGGGAAGTACAAAGGGCAGTGTGTAAAAGTTATTTTTCAGAAGGATCTTGGATACTTCGGCTGGCTTCAGAACGCTGAATTTCCTTTGTACACGAAAAAGGTATTTACAAAAATTCAGTTATCAAGCAGATTTTAAAGGATGAGATTTGCAGAGGTGCAAAATAAGATGATAGAACAGCTTTTGAAAAAATAATTTCAACAAATAAAGACTCCGCTAATATATTGTAGCGGAGTCGGTTTTTATAAAATGATGCCTAGAAATTATAGCTAAGTGCCACACCTGCACCTGCATTTTCCAGCTTAAAGTAAGGCCGGAAAGCCGTTCCTTTACCATTTTCTGTATCTATGGCTTTGTTCAGGTTCTTCTTTGAAGAAATAGCGAAAGGTATTGCTATGGCTACCAAACCCGCTCCTATACCGACCATGCTCCAGCCTTCGTTTTTGGTTTTTTCTGTACGGGCTACGCCATACTGGTCTACACTCACCAGCTTTTCGCCGCCGTCTAACACTTTTATCAGCCCATATCCCATACAGCCACCTCCTATTGCCCCGAAAATCTGCGATACGGTACTATTGGTTCTGTACTTTTTATAATATATCAAAGCCTGCTCATTTTGAAACACTTCTTTGTACTGAGAAGCCTTATAGGCCTGCCCGTCTTTTACAAGCTTATTTTTGGATAAACTTACTTGTGAAAATGCTAATTGAGACATTGCCACAAGACTTACTAAAATTGTTTTTTTCATAGTTGTGTAATATATTACGTCTTTCTGATAAAATGAATTACTTTTTGATAAATTCCCAGTAAAATGCTTTTTTATATTCTGGTTTAGATTCTAATAACAGTCTTAAACCCATACTAAGTTTGATAAATTGTTCTTTTTGCTGATTTGTTTCTATACATTTTGGAGGAAGTTTTTCATTTTCAAAATAAAAATTTGATATAAGCGTTACATTTTTGTTGGTTGTACATTCACCATAAACAAATTTACCAAATTCCTTTTTTAGCTTCCATATATCATTTTTTTCCTTTTTAGTTATGGGGATTATAATCTCTTCTTTAGAAGAATCATTTAAGTAACATTTGGTTCTATTATAAACTCCCGTTTTACTATCATAAGATTCTATTTTCACTATAAAACCATCTAACTTTACAATTCTTTCATAATAAAAATCTTCATATTGTTGAGCGAAAACCATATAGGAAAATAAAAAATTAAATAAAATTATTTTTTTCATAATATTTATTTTTTGTAGTACATAAATCTTTGAAAAACTGGTAATAATTTATTATAAGTATTATCTACTAAACTTCTCAAATTAATTGGCAGACTATAATACTGAATATTTGTTACCTCTATATAATCAATAAATAATTTTGGATAACTGCTAGTATTTATTAAATTATACTTAGCATACACATGTTCTAATTGACTTATTGCAAAATGTTGGGTTGTATCTAAACTACCAAAAGTTATGTTATATTTGACTCTATCTATCGAAGAATCAATCAATCCTAATTTGTTCCCGTAAGCATGACCTGTTTCATGTACCATTGTAAGAGCAAGAAGTGGCTTATTTTGTGCTGCAATTGGTGAATAAACAATATCAGATTTTCCTGTTAAGAAATCTTTAGGAGTAGTATAACCATATTGCTGCCCATTACCAGGATTTAGGTATCCTTCCAAATCTCCGTTTCCAATACGATCTTCTCCTACTCCATAAAACGCTTTATCATCCAGATTTCCTCTAAAATTATCAGATCTCATAGTATTTATGTTGTTTTGCATACTCTCATTACTTACCGATGGGTCATAGGCAAAATCAGAGCTACTGCCTACACTTTCTCGGGAAAAATATTTCGTCTTATAACTTCCACTTGCAAAATAGTTTATTGTATAACTTACAGCGCCCATTGCCGCTCCAACTAATCCTCCTGTATAAAAACCTTTAGCAAAACTCTTACCACTTACCAAGGCATCTACAGTTCCACCTATTGCACCCTGTACACTTCCCATGACCACGGCACCATTAAATCCTGTAGCGGCAAAGGTAGAAGAAAATCCGCCAGAAATAGCTCCTGTAACGGCCCCTACCAGCAAACTTTTACCAAAGCCTCCCCAAGTCCAGTTATTGGTTATCAAAGATTTTATCGTATAAATTCCGGCAGATATTACCGCGCCTACAATGGCACCATAAATTACAGGAACTACGTACGATAAAAAGAAACCTGCTGCCCATATTTCCCCAGTCGGGTCATTATACATCAAGGGGTTATTCATTACATAACCGTACTTGTTGTAGTTTTGGGTATTGGCAGGATCCTGTATATTTTCGTCTGCATTCAGGAATCTTCTTAGCAGCGGATCATACAGCCTTCCGTTCATGTGGATAAGCTCTACCTCGTGCAGATGCTCGTGGGAAGTATAGCCACGGTCTATCAGCATGGCTTTGTTTGTCAAAAACTCTTCTAATGCCTGACCTTTTAGTATGCCTCCTTCTTTTATTTGCAGATGGGTAAAGATTCCCCATGCATCAAAGTGCCTGCGTTCTTCGGCATTGCCTTCTTCATCGCTTATGGCAAGAATACTTCCCAGGTAATCTTTGTGTAGGAATTTGTAGCCCTTGTCGTCGTTAAAATCTTTAACATAGATAATGCTGCTTTCATACGGCGAGCCGCCGATGTACAGGATATGCTTTTCTTTTCCACTCTTCTGGTCAATAATAATCTCGGCATCGCCACCCTCATTGTAATACTTGGCGTATCTGGCTTCCTGCTCTTTCTCAAAGTTTCCACCGTAGTACATGATCTGCCTGCTTTCAGACAGCCCGTATCCGAAAGCATAGTCGCCACGGGTACCGTCTATTTTTACCGGATCGTTGTTTTCGTTGTAGGTAATTTTCTGAAGCACCCTACTCTGCCCGTTGAGGTCATAATTCTGTATTCCTTCTGCATTCAGCTTCATTTGCGTAACCCTGTATGGATTTCCGCCGATATTGAATCCTATTTCTCCCAACTGATCATTGTATCGTATTCTTCCTGTTTCATCGTATTCATTAAAAGACAATTGCCCTGTTTTAGGATTCGTCCAGTTAACCAGCCTGTTATTGTCATCATATTGGAAAACTTCGTCGATGTCGAAATTCTTGTGGTAACGATGGTTCAGCTCATTCTTTATGGCATTAAAGCTATAATCAAGTGTCATCAAATCTGCACCTCCGGAAACATGAGACACCTGGGACAAGAAACCAAAGCTGTCATACTGATTGCTGATCTGGGTATTTCCCAGTGATGCATTCAGCACCTGCCCTTTGGCATTGGTTTCCTGCAATTGGTAAAGGGTTTTTCCGCTGTTGGCATCAGATAGGTTTTCCAGGTCTCCGTTCCAGCTGCTGTAGTTATTCTGTAAGGTTACTTGAGTTGTACCACCCTGAGATTGCAGGCCTTGATGAAACTGCGAAACCCTGCCCAGTGCATCATACTGTATATCATCTTTAAAGAATGTTTTCCCCTCAAACTGTTCTGTATGCGCCGTAAGCCTTCCGTCTGTAGCATAAGTAAAGTTCTGCGCAAAATACCTGCCATTGGCTTCGCCATATTTTTTTGCGATCTGCCCGTAAGGATTGTACTCAAATTCATAATTTTTTTGAGTAGAAACACCATCGTTAGAAATTTCTTTTACGTGCACAGGTAATCCGTTGGATGCGTAAGTGTATTCTTTATATCCTTTCGGGCTGATCTCTTTTTTAATGGCTCCGAGGCCCGTATATTCATAGTTGTACAGACCGTTAGCAGGATCATAAAAGCTCATTTTCCTTCCCCAATCATCGTACCCTGTAACTACTGTATTATCACCATATTTTGCTTTTATCTGCTGCCCTGCTGCATTGTAATAAAATACAATGGTTCCACCTTTGTCTGTAGCGCTTATTACGTTTCCTAAAGCATCGGTTGTTTTGCTGGTGGTTCTGTTATAACCGTTCAGCTCTTTTACAGTTGTGGTATAGCCCGAGATAGTGGTTTGTATCTTTTTACCGTTAAAAGAAGTCGCCGTTACTTTGGCAGGGTACACCGTATCGTCATAAGCAATAGTATTCCATTGAGATGCAGACTGCCCTTCAAAATAAGGTTCGGATTCTTTCAGTTTTCTTCCCAGCACATCATATTGTATTTCTGCGGAAATATATTTCCCCTGTACAAATGCTTTAGTGGTTGTTTTATAGTTCTGTCCCAGCGTATTGGTATATACAATCTTCATATCCCCGTCCGGCAAAAACTCTGATACTTTCGTACCTGCATTACCGGAAAGCCTTTCGTAAGTATAGGAAGTTGTACCCCCGAGCGTACTCGTAGAGGAAATTAGCTTACCCCAGTTATCATATGCATTCGTAAGCATATTCCCAAAAGGATCTTTCTGGGTAAGGGTCTGCCCCCAATTGTTGTACGTAAACGATGTTTCCAGCCCCAGATTATCCGTTTTTTTGTTAACAAAACGCCCTTTGTCTTCGTACTGCGATTTTTCAGTAATGCTTTGGCCATCTACAGAATTGGTGCTTATTTTCTGAGTGATGTTTCCAAAACCGTCATATGAATAGGTGTCTAAGGTATAGCCTGTATTATTCTTATTCCATTTCTTAACTGTTTTCAGCAGATTATTATCATAGGTGTACTCTTCTTTGGCAGATTGAGTGTCTCCGTACGCTGTAACCTGCTCTGTTTTGGAGAGCGGCCGCCCGGTAAAATAATTGCTTCCAACTCCTGCCAGATTATGGAGATATTCATAAGTCGTCGTATTGATGGCATACCCGTTGTTGATATTGGATACTGTTTGTGACGGAAGATAATAACTGCCATAAGAAATAGTGCTTACTGCAAGAGTATTGGTTATAAAATCTTTTGTCTTTGTGATTGTAGGAACAATAGCCGTTACAACTTTTGGCTTATCAGCATCCGGAACTGTAGTTACTACCTGCCCGTTTAAAAGCTTATCCGTTTGATAAATTGTTCCTTTATAAGAGAGAAGCTGAGTGTTATTTTCTGAAATATCTGCCGGGAATATTTTGCTTTCATCATTGGTTCTTATCGACCATTCTTTTACGGGAACGCTTTCATTTTGTGGATCTGTTTCTACACCAGACCATATTTTGGTATTCTCAAAACCATCTGCATACCATGAAGAGCGTGCCGACCGGTTAAACCCTAACATTCCTCTTCCCTGCAAATGCCCGGTCATACCCCTGTATCGGAAATCCTGTTTTCTGCCCGCCTGCTGTAACTGTACCACAGCATAAGACTGGTCTGCCCGCTGCATAGAAAAGAAAGGATAGTATTCTTTCTTTTCCTTTTTATAATAATTAGAATTTGTATCCGGATTTAGCTCTGCATAAGTAACAGAAGTAGTAAGCCCAGCCTGAGAAATCGATTTTATGCGGGCCAATTCTGCGATGGGAGTCGGTGCTTTGATTTTAAGCAAAACATCTTTTCTAAACAGGAAAACATTGTAATAATTATTATTTGATCTTATTGTATTGGTAATAGGCTGATATATGGAGAGATCATCATAAGGCTGGGTTAAGGTGTAAGTTCCCGGTGAAGGAAAAGAATAGATGTTTTCAAAATCGAAATTAATGCTGCCATCTGTCATATTGGTCCCGTTAGAAGTGATTGAATTAACGGTAACACCAATTGTCCTGTAACTGCTTCCTGATGAGTTTGAATACGAATACACCTGCACTATATCTGATTTCCCATCAGAATTAAGGTCTGATATCGAATAAAATGTTTTACTGAATTGTAACCAGTATCCGTTATTTGTAGTGGAAACATTTTTATATACTAAGAAATCATTTCTTCGGAAGCTGTTATATCCTGTTCCCGTTCCTATGTAAAATCTCCAGTCATCTTTTCCCGTTTTTCCTTCAGTAAGGGGTAGTGTAAAATCCAGTTTTGAATCACCATTAAAATCACCAAAAAGTACCGGAAAGCCCGTTCCTTTGGTTTCAGCTAAATTGCCTGTGAATTTTATTCTTTTAAGGTATTCGGTAGCCGATATTTTTGCAAATTCAAATACTGTATAAGAAGTATTTGAAATATTAATTATATCAACTTTTCCATCACCGTCTGCATCCAAATATTTCTGATCGGTATATTGACTGTCAGTAATTCCTGAATCAAGCGTATAAGAATACAATGGATTGTTAGCATTTTTCAAATCAACTATAAAATTTCCTACTAATTGGGTATATTGTTGAAATCCATAACATGGCCCTCCGTCATCTATTCCTACTCCAATAACTGGTGTTGTGCCATTGCAAGGCATCTCAACCCATTCCCCTATCCTTTTATTAATCGTTACAAATACATCCGAAATACCATCTCCGTTAATATCCCCTTCGTTGAATGAAGCCATTTGTATACTGCAACTGTTATTACCCTGATTTATACAGCTAGGATCAGCATATACCAGTTTTTCAAATACTTTGACAAAATTATTAGCTCTGAAAATATACCCTACAACTTTCCCGGATTCATATTGAACAATTCCGTTTCCATTGTAGATTTGTCCTTCTTCATCAAGCATTGTGGTTACTACTTTTGCCTCCGTGTTAAAAACCTTATTAGTAGCAACCTCAGTATAATTATCGTTAAATGCACCTAATTTTACCGTACCATTAGACATTATGAAATCTATGTATGAATCTCCGTTAAAGTCACCCGTCAATTTTACGTCTTCTAATGTTGAAGAGCCAAAATTCGCTCCGGCAATACTGGTTCCTGTTCTGTCAGGATATGTAAAGGTCACAGGATTTGCAGCTTCATTATTCGCATTATATTCGGTAATCTTATTCAGAAACTGGTAATTGGTACCATTACTTGTATATTCAACCAGATACTTTCTAAATTGTGAGCCATTCGTATTTACGATAATACCTGATAAAATTTTATCTTGTATAAATCTTAATCCCTGAATGTAGGCTTGTTCTTTTAAATTTCTTTCCGTATAAGTAAATTCGACCGAGTTATAGTGCGGTTTATTAAGGAGCTCATTTCCTCCCCAAAAGATAGAGGATATCCTAAGTGTCCCGGGAAAATTAAACCCTCCCGAATGAGCTGTATATTCATAATTGTATGAGATATAATTCCCCTGTGCATCCCTCCATTTTACAATATTGTATTCTGAAGGCGATGTTACTGTAACATTATTTCTGGTACCGGCTTTATAAACTCCGTACCACGCCTGCGAACCATCTTCAAATGTCACTTCAAATTCTGCAGGTCCGGCCAATTGCCCATTAACAGGATATGCTCCTAAAGACTTTATTTTTATATTAGAAAATTTTTCTGTTACATAGATAGCACCATCTTGTCCGTAAGCAGCAGGGCTATTGGGCGCAAGAATGAGCCTCTGCCCGTTAAAGCTGTAAGAATCCGAATAATCCAGCTGAATTGCTTTAATGTCACCGTCCCGTTCAATGCTTTTTCCTGTTCTGGTGATAGAGGTAATGCCTGAAACTGTCCATCCATATCCAGCAATACCATTGCTGGAATTACTTAAATACATAAGACTGATATTAGGCGAGACACTTTTCACACCCGGAGGAAGAGTAATAGGAAGCGTATATTGCAGCTGCCCTCCGGCATTTACTTCTATTTTCCCTTGTGTGTCATGGAAACTGTTCTGCCCATATAGATTGTAAAACACTAACAGGACAGTAAGGAATATAATAATTTTTTTCATAATGTGCTTCTAATTTTTTGTTACTGTTCTGGTATAAACACTACCATCCGATAGATAGAATTTGAGATAATACACCCCGTACGGATAACTCTCCATCTGGAAAATACAGGAGGTACCGTGTAAGGTCTTCACATTTACAAAACTCAAAATCTTAAAGCTGTTGTAAGGCAGAAGTTCTATTTTCGTGATATAGTCATTCACCTCCTTATCCCATAATACAGTTAAATCTGTTTTTACAGGGACAGGAGCTGCACGTACACTATTCGCGACTTTTTGAGCAATAGTTTTGACCTGAGATGCCTGCGGTTGTGTTTTAGAAAATAAATCTGAATTAGAATTTTTGCAGCCGTCACATATTCCCCGGAATACCTGGTTGCCTGCTTCATCATATTCAAAAATTACGCTTTGTGCGTACAAGCTGCTTCCAAAGAAAAGGAAGAGTACAGCAGTAGAAATACTTTTTCTCATGTTTGATAATTTGAGTTTAAAATTTATGTTATAAGGACAAATTTTATTCTGAATATTAGCAATATTTGTGTGCGCCAAATTTGCAAATAATTTTTAAAATATGTTGTATCCTTTCGCTATAATTTTTTCACACATTGGTTGATATTTATTATTTTAGCAAAAAAATAGGTGATGAAAATATATTTTGAGTAACAGCAAAAACTTATAGAATAGATAAAATGCTGTTTTTAAGGCTGAATCTCTCAATTAAAAACTGGATACCTCAGCGGGACAGAAAGAACAATTCAACAAATTGTTTCATTTTTCACGACAACAAAACGGAGCTTTCATCAATTATTCGTTACATACGTTCTGATAAGCTGATGCTTACATTAATGTACAGTAGATGTATTATAACCGGATTGAGCCTTTTGTAAATTTGTCACAGATTTCAAGACAATGCTAAATTAAAATATTAAAAGAACAGATCGATATTTTAAAACAACTATAATTATAAAAACATGGAAAAAGTAAAAAAAATTTATCTCGAAAAACTGAACAACAAAGATTTTTATCAACTAATAGAAAATGTGATTGCTATTTCTGATACCGAACCTCTATTGTCTACAATTTCGGCTGTCCTAAAAGCAGACATCCCACAGATGAAGCTCTCATTTAAAAAAGAAAGTCTTACCGAAGAAACACAGCAAGTAGTTGCATTGGACAAAAAACGAGACAGAGCATTTATAAGACTAAGATCATTGGAAAGCGAGACATATAATGATGAAGAACCCTCTAAAGCCGATGTTGCGAATTCATTACTTACCATTATAGAAAATTTTGGAGGAAGCAAAATTCCAAAATTCAACCTTAATGGAGAAACGGCTGTTCTTACTAACCTTATTTCTGCGCTGAATGCAAAAACAAACGAAATTACAATACTTGATTTATCTTCCAAAATTGTATATTTAAAAAATAGCAATGAGAGTTTTCAGGCTTTCTATAAAGATCGTGGTGATGCTGCAAAGGAATTGACAGATATAAACCCTTTCTACAGACTGCGTAAACCTGTAACAGCGAAATACCGAAGATTTATTTCGGCAATAGAAAATATGCCGGAAATTTTACCATCTTCCTCTCCAGCTATCACAAGTATTATTACGAGATTAAATGTAGAATTGGATAAGTTTGATGCACTAATTTCCAAAGCAAAAAACGATAGTGAAAATCCCGCATCCGGACTCAGTTAATGTTGAAAAAACAATAAAATAAATTCAGTTATCAAGCAGATTTTAAAATGAGCGAACTGGTAAAATTCAAATTCTACGAAACGGCACTTCAGGCCAACAGAGATAAGCAGATCCTGGCGGAAAGCGGGATCAACAGCTTTATTGCGAATGAGCAGCTGATTCAGTCGGACTGGCTTTTGGCGCAGGCTGTGGGCGGGATTCAGCTGCAGGTTTTTGAGGAAGATCTTGAAAAAGCACGGCAGGCTTTGGAAGAGTATAAAGAAAATGAGCAGTTTTCCCTGGAAGTAGAGCATACGATTTCAGATCCTGAATTTGATTTTGTTTGTCCGAAATGCGGCTCCAACCATATCTATAGGGACGACAGCGCGACAAGCTTCTTTGGAATTTCGATTTTAACGAGCCATAAGTTTGTATGTTATTATTGCGGAAACGAGTTTACGCATTAGCATATCATAGAAAATATAATATAGCTTTAATATTTTAACGCAAAGCTGCAAAGGATTTTGATTTATTTTGGATATTTTCGTTCGAAAGGGTACTTTGGCAGGCTCATAAACTATAATACTCAGCAAATGAGCAGTGGGCTTAGTTGTTACTGAAAAAAGATTATATCACAACAAAGAGTTACCATTCCCCTCCTTTGGAAGGGTGGCGAAAATTCGAAGAATTTTTGACGGGGTGGTTGATAAAAGTGAACATGCTGAGTTTGTGTCACAATGAATTTCCTGAAGGGTTACCGTTCATAACTTCCCCACGGAAATTGAACCATTCACCTCTCCTAGCCCCGATTGCAACGGCATCCTTTTTGTTTGCGGAGGCTTAGAAAGGCTCAGCCTGACAGTTGGGGACAAAAAAGATACAGTGGAAAGCGGGAAAAAGCTCTAAAAAAGAAAGGAAGTTGGAAGATGGAGGATGGAAGTTTAATATCATTGAAATAAAATTTATTAAATAATGTGAGATGAAAATGCTTCGTCGCATTAGCTTCTCACAATGCTAAATAAAAAATTATGAAAATAATCTGTATAGGAAGAAATTACAGCGAACACGCAAAGGAACTGGGAAATGAGATCCCGGAAAGACCGGTCATCTTTATGAAACCTGACACGGCAGTTTTGAAAGGTAATGATTTTTATATTCCGGAATTTTCGGATGATGTTCATTATGAGCTGGAAGTCGTGGTAAAAATTTCAAAAGGTGGAAAATACATCCAGAAAGAGTCGGCCTACAAACATTATGAAGAAATAGGCCTGGGAATAGATTTTACCGCCAGAGACCTTCAGAGTGACCTGAAATCCAAGGGCTTACCTTGGGAGCTTGCCAAAGGGTTTGACGGCTCTGCAGTGGTAGGAAGTTTCTTTAAGAAGGAAGACTTCAATCTAAGTGCTTTGAATTTTTCGTTATTAAAGAACAAAGAAAAGGTTCAGGACGGAAATACGAAAGATATGATGTTCACGATTGATGACATTATCGCTTTTGTTTCGCAGTATTTTACTTTGAGAGTGGGCGACCTTATCTTTACAGGAACTCCGAAGGGTGTAGGAAAGATCGATGAACACGACATTCTTGAAGCGTATCTGGAAGATCAAAAAGTGCTTGACATCCGAATATTGTAAATAAATTAACACCACATTTGCCATATTTTTCTTAACTTTAGTAGACAAAATAAAGGTTATGGTAAATATTGTATTACCCGTAGATTTTGGGGACAAAACAGAGCAGCTTGTAGAAGGCGCCGTGAAATTTGCAAAGCAGATCAACGGCAAAATTTTTCTCATCCACGTAGCACCGTCAGACATTGGTTTTGCGATTGGTGACATGGGATTTCAGTATTTCCCGGAAGTTGAGGAAAATGAGATTAGAGAAGAACTGGTGCAGCTTAATAAAATCCAGCAGCGAATTCTCGCCCATGATATAGATTGTGAACATATCCTGAAGCAGGGGATCGCCAAAGATATTATCCTTGAACATGCTCAGGATAAAAATGCAGACTTCATCGTCATGGGATCACACGGAAGAAGCGGAATGTACGATGTCTTCGTAGGAAGCTTAACGAAAGGTATCACCAAAGATTCAAAAATCCCTGTATTGGTATTGCCTATTCATGAATAAATCATAAATTTTAATCGTTAGTCATAAAAAAGCCGATCAAACAGAATTTGATCGGCTTTTTACTATATAACCAATTAATTAACCTTCTTTTTTATAGATGTTCGGATCGTAGTAAGGAAACTTACCTTCCGTTGGAGAATAGTAGTCTTTGTCTTTATTGTTACCAAGAGTAGACACCAAAACATAGCACCAGTAGGTAAACAATGCGCAGCAAACAATAAATAAAACCCAGTTTAATACGTTTCCGAATGTGTCAAAAAAACCAAACGACCATTTGAAAACTTTGCTTAAGAATAGAAAGAAAGACGTCATTATTTTCCTTTTTTAAATTAACTTTGTACAAATTTATAAAAAATGTTTAAATTACTTTCAAAAGAAAGCAATATTTTTTCAATCCCGGTTTACATTGGGTTTCTTCTTTTAATTGTAATAACTTTTAATTTCCTGAATTTCAACACCTATGAAGCTATTGTTGCCATAATTACTTTTTTGGGCATTGCCTTGGGATATTTTTGTTTTCACAGCATTGCTCTGAATTATCAGACCCATCTGCCTTTATTTTTATATACATTTTTTATTTTTGGTTTATATCCCGGAAAACTTGACATAGGACTTGCGGTAGCGTTGCTTACGAATTCTTTCCTGCTGTTGCTTCTTACCAGCACCAATGAAGACATCAGAAAGAAGTCTTACGTCCTGGTAGGTTCCATAGTAGCGCTGAACTTTATTTTTCTTCCCGCAACCTGGCCCATGGCAGTTTTTGTAATGATTCACGTTATTGCCACTTCGGAAAGAATCGGCCTGAATATTTTCAGGTTTCTGCTGGGAATTATACTGATTGTTCTGAGCTATTTTTCAGTAATGTTTTTCATAGATTACACTTCCTGGAATACAGATTACTTCCCCTTCGGAAAAATGAAGCTGGTAACGGACTATGAAGGATTGCTGCCATTAATCCCCATCGTACTGATGCTGATTTATGCAGTGTATGACCATTTCAGGAATTACAATAAGAAAAGCCCTGTCAGCAGGTACAAATATACTTTTTTACTGGTGTTCTCGGTTGCCCAGCTGATCACCATTATTCTGTACATGAATAAAGCCTATGAATACCTGTTGCTGCTTGCCTTTCCGTCCACCATTATTATCAGCAGGATGCTGAGATTTCTTCCGAAATACTGGATGCAGGAGGTAAGCCTGTGGTTAATTATATTCAGTTTAATCGGTTTTAAAGCCGGAACTTATTTTGATTTATTTTAAAAGATTATGATTCAGATTGACGATAAATTGATTTCCGAGGAGATTTTCTCCGAAGAGTTTGTTTGCAACCTTACAAAATGTAAAGGTGCGTGTTGTGTAGAAGGAGATGTAGGAGCTCCGTTAGATAAAGATGAGCTGGAAATTTTAGATAATATCTTTGATAAAATAAAACCTTATCTTACCCCGGAAGGTATAAAAGCTCTTGAAAAGCAGGGAACGTGGACTACAGATCCTATGGATGGCATGTATGTAACTCCAATGGTGGAAGACCGTGAATGTGCTTATGTAACGTTTGATGAAAAAGGCATTACCAAATGTGGTATTGAAAAAGCTTATGAAGATGGCGCTGTAGACTGGCAAAAACCTATTTCCTGCCACTTATACCCGATTCGTATCACGGAGTATTCTTCTTTTACGGCCTTAAATTATCATGAATGGAGCGTCTGCAGCGATGCATGTACTTTAGGAAGAGAACTCCAGGTTCCTGTGTATAAATTCCTGAAAACACCTCTCATCAGAAAATATGGCGAAGATTTTTATGAAGTATTGAGCGGAGCTGCTGAGGAGTGGAAGAAGGAGTATGGCTCGTGATGGAGGTTTAAGAGTGTTAGGGTTTAAGAGTTTTTTAGGTAATTTTTAATTATTTAATCTCAAATAAATAATTAAGCCCATTAAATAAAACTTGATTAACTTAAATTTAATTTGAATGAATATAATACCCCGTCCGGTACGTGTACCGGACGGGATTTATTTAAAATAAGGATTGAATATTATTTTGCTGTTCCGGTTTTTACTGACACCGTTTCAGTTTTTGATTCTTCTTTTTTGGAATTTCCCAGCCATCTTCCTTTTGTAAGTAGTAATTCCCTATCGACGGAAGACTTATCAAATATGTGGTATTTAACCAAAAAATAATTCGCACGAAAAAGTTAAAGAAATTTTTATTGAATTTTCATTACATATGAATTCAATAAAAAAACCGGGATAGACCCGGTTTAATATGTTAAATAAAAAAATTACTTAAAATCTGCATCCGAAACTCCGGAATTAAGTGTGATTTTTGTAGTCTTAATTACTACTTTCTGTCCGTTGCCTTCTGCTTCAATTTCCTGTGGGAATTTCAAACCTTCCACTGTCATATAGCTTTTCACAACAGCCGTTCCTTCTGCTGCGGAAGACTTGTATAACAAACCTGTAGAAGCATCAAAGTAAAATTTACCTTTTTCTGAAGTTAATACATTATAATCTTTACCATCAATTTTTTCAACGGTAACTGTTGAGAAGGTTGCGGGATCGTAAGCCAATGCATCAATAACTTTGCTTTTCTTTAATTCACTGATTTTATCAGCCGGAATATCCATTTTCTGGCCTCCCTGTTCAAAATAGCCTTTCTCACCATCGAAAAACTGAACCATTTTCTGTCCCATTACAGATTGCTCGGACTTGAATTTGTTGCCCATTTTCTTTGTGGTCATCATAATATCCATTCCCTGAACAGTAAGGGTATTTTCGATAAGTGTTGTTTTGATACCTTCGAGTTTATCTTTTCCTCCTAAAGCTTTCAGGTAATTATCCACAACTTCTTTAGGTGTTAATTTAGATTTTACAGCTTCCGTTTTGGCGGGAGCGGTTGACGTCTGTGCAGCTACCGGGACAGCATAAAGCACGGCGCAAAAAAACGGAATGATGATCTTTTTCATATATAAATTTTAGAGTGTAAATATATGAATATTGAATGATAGTTTCTGATGATATTATCATAAAAAAAACCACCAAAATTGGTGGTTTTAACATATTTATAATAAAATAAATTATTTTTTAAGCTCTTCTAAAAACTCATCGTGAGAGATTGCTGTTTCTTTTTTAGTTGCTTTTTCAAGAATAATATCTTTCAGTTTTGTCATAGCAACTTCAGAAGAGATCTGTCTTACCTGTTCCTGATCTTTCAGCATTTCAACAGCATATTTCTGGATTTCTTCGTCTCCTAAGTGGTGGATTCCGTAGATAGCCAACTGGTTTCTTACCAATTGCTCTGCCTGAGCCAAAACATCAGCATAATCTAACTGGATTTCGTTATCCGTCATTAATTTACCTTCAATGATCTGGTATTTTAACTGGTTTTTCTCAGATTCCAAAATTTGCTTAGCCTGTTCTTCAGACTGGATGTTCTGATTAGAGAAAATTAACCATTTGATAAGGAATTCTTCAGGAAGTTTTACTTCTTCTTTTTCAGAAACCTGCTCCAATACTTTATTTACAAATTGAACGTCTGCATTTTGCTGGAAGTACTCATCCAACTCAGATTTTACTTTTTCTTTTAATTCTTCTTCAGATTTAATAGTGCCCTCACCATATACTTTGTCGAAAAGCTCCTGGTTAAGTTCAGCAAGATTCAAAGAATAGAAATCTTTTACTTTCACTTCCACTTCATTGTGGTGCAAGTGCTCAACTTCTTCTTTAGAGAATCCTAATTCTTTAGCCAAATCTTCGTTTTCTGCAAGGGTTTCTTTAGAAACTTTTACAGACCCATCCATTTTCAGACCTTTTACCAATTTGAAAGCTTCTTTGTTTTCAGCAGTAATGGTTGCATTTTTAGGATGGTGGTGGTGCTCACCTTCCGCATCTTCTTCCACAACCTGAGAAATTTCTAAAGCGATGTAAGAATCTTTGGTAATTTTATCTTGAGGAACCTGCTCAGCGAAACGCTTCTGCATGTTTTCAATGCTCTTGTTGATTTCTTTTTCAGAAGCTTCCACTTTATAGTGAGGCGCTTCGTACTTAGAAAGGTCTATGGTAAATTCAGGCTCGAAACCTACTTCAAAAGCCACTTCCAACTGATCAGCATTGTAATCGAATTCGTTTACAGGCTGAGGAACAGGCTGACCCACTAATCTTAATTTGTTTTCGTTTACGTAGTTGTTCAAAGCATCAGAAACCTGCTTGTTGATTTCTTCAAATGCAATACCTGCTTCGTATTGTCTTCTAACCATACTTAAAGGCACTTTTCCTTTTCTGAAACCAGGAACTTGCGCATTTTTAGCATAATTAATTAATTGCTTTTCAACTCTTTCTTTATAGTCAGATTTTTCCAATGTCACTGTAAGCAATGCACTTACATCATCATGGTTTTGTGCGGTAACCTTCATTATTGATTAAAATTTTAGGTTGCAAAAATAGGAAAATTTTATGAAAATCACTCATTTAAAATGAACATAAAGCTAAATAATGTTAAATATAAATTTCTGCCCGCGAGAGCTCAGAAGATGGATGTTCAGTAAACTTTAAAATTTCAGAACAGGTTTAATTTATATTATGAAATTTATCTTAAATACAGAACCACCGGAAAATTCCGATGGTTCTGATAACAAGATTAAGGATATTAAAAGATTATTTTAATTCGTAATAGTATAGTTTGCCTGGGCATCTGTCTCACCGCCGACCTGTGTTCCAAAAATAACTCCGTTTCCATTCGCCTGAGCATCTTCCGTTACGCTTGCAGGCTCATGGTATAATGTAAAGATCAGCTGGCTTGTAGCAGAAGGATTTTTAACAGCCTTATTAACAACCCATTGGGTTTTCAGCCCTACACGCTTTCCGTCTGCTCTTGTAGAAGAAGCATCATCAATACGTGTCAAAGCGATATCTGAATTTGGGAAATTGAAAATTAAAAAGTGTTCGTCTTTCGCATCTTTGATTTCCTGGGTCGCATCTTCATTTCCGTTTTTAAATTCTGCAGTCACTTCATAGGTTTTCCCATCCTCCAGTTTTATAGACGGAGCTCCTCCGGCTCCCATGCTGTAATTATATGCTATTGCAGAAGCTGTACTTCCCGGCGATATGTCTCTTACTTTCAAAATAATATTGGTAAGATCCTCCTGCGGAAGGTCATCTTCTGCCGCCGATCCGTCTCTCTGACAAGAAACAATGGTAATAGCAATAAATAAAACAGCTAATAATTTGATGATATTTTTAGTATGGAATAATTTCATTTTTCTAAATTTTAAGTTGTTGATTTGTTTGATTGTTTGAATCTTTAGAACCTATATCTAAAGTTGACAATAAAGTTTCTTCCTGCCTCATCGGAGAAAAATCTCATCCTGTTCAGATAATCTCTGTACGAAACATTAAAGAGATTATTCACGATAAGTCCTGCAGAAAGATTTTTGCTGATATTAATGCCGGTCTGGATATTCCATAAAGAATAACCGTTGGGCGGTGTGCTCAGATCCACCGTTTTATCAACCTCTTCTCCATCGACATAGATAGGAATGGTTGCATTGTACACCGGGAATCTGTTTTGTTTTAAAAATGTATGATTTTCTACGGTAAAATAGAAATGATTCCAGCTTTCTTTGGTGAATTGCAGAGCATTGGAAAAATTCGGAGGCATCATTAAGATCAAAGGGACATTGTGGGTATCGTCCTGCCCGTAAATATAGCTTCCTCTTCCTACATAGGTAAGCTGGTCGGTAAGTTTAAAGTTCACATCCAGATCCACGCCATACATTTTAGCATCAATCTGCTGATAAGACCATACCGGAAACACCCCTCTGATGGTATTCTGCACTCCTGTCGGGACTTCATTAATGAAATTTTTAGTGACAAATAGGTAAGGATTCACAGAAACATTCAATCCTTTCAGCACATTGAACCTTGAATCAACGGTCAGATTAAACTGATGTCCCTGTTCATTCTTTAGCCCCATATCTCCAATTTCGATTACTGAAGCCGAGTGATGCAGTCCGTCTGAAAACAGTTCGGCAATATTCGGCGTTCTTCCTACTTTTGCGTAATTGAATTTCAGATCAATGTTTGAATTCGGACGATATTCCAGTCCTGCATTGAAAGAAACATTGTTGTAATTCAGCTGAGGACGTGTTAAAATCCTGTTTTGATCTGTTTTCACATAAAACTCCGGATAAGCATCTGCGTATCTTTTTTCCCAGTCGCTTTTATCATACCATTTCGTGACATCATACCGTGTAAAATCATATCTTGCGCCCGCCTCTACATTAAAGTTACCGGAAATTTTATATTTAAAAATGGAATACAATCCCGCAGCATATTTATCATAATTCGGAATCAGGCGCCGCGCTTTTGTGGCCGGATCCGAATAATTGTTCTGAAAACTTGCATCAATCCCTGTTTCCAGAGAAAACTTCCCTCTTTCCAGTAAATCATTAAGATTGAACTGATGGGTCATCAGTTCCAGATCCAGAGAAGGCGTATCTTTCAGCTCCCCTCTTCTGATGTCATATTCCTGTCGGTGATTATACTGATAACTGTAGGTTGCGGAAACTTTCCCGATATTTTCAAATCTTCTGAAAGCAGAAACTTTGGCAATATGATGCTCAATTACCTGCCTCGGATTATCAATATCGTAACTGAAATTACCTGTATATACAGGAATCTTTGATGTTGTGGCATTATAGAAATCTTCATTGTTTCCAACGTGAGAACCTCTGTAAATTCCTATATTCTGGTTGGTAAGATAATAATCGAATGAAATTCCTTTTTCATATGTATTATGCTGAACGGTAAAATTGAATGAAGAAAAATCCATTCCTGTATTCATCAGATTATAATCCGGAGCATTCTGATCGCCCAGCTTTTTGATGCTTCCGCCGGTTTTCACTGCCCATCCGTTTTTCCAGATTTTAGCAACATCGGCTTCCAGGGCCATTCCGCGGCCGTTTGAAATTCCCGTGAGACCTAATGATCCTTTAATGGTATCCTTTTTAGGAAAAACTTCAGGTTCCATTACCACGACTCCGCCAACGGCATCACTTCCGTACTTTAAGGCAGAAGCGCCTTTGATCACGTCGATATGCTGAAAATTATTAATATCAACGTTTGGTGCGTGCTCTACTCCCCATTCCTGTTCGGCAAGTTTTACCCCATTGTTTAAAATGGAGACCCTGCTTCCGTAAAGCCCGTGAATAATGGGTTTTGAAATATTATTCCCCGTCTTCAAAGCACTGACACCTGAGATTTTTGACAGTAAATTCCCTAAATTCTCTGAGGAATTCCTCTCAATTTCCGATTTATCAAGCGTTTTAACGACCAGAGATCCATTGCTTTTATGGCTTCCGTGAATAGTTACGGTTTCGATATCCTGAATATGGTGTTCCAGGGTAATCGTCAAATGTAAATCCTGTGTAACTCCTACATTTTCAGTATAATCATTACAATCAGGATGTTTAGCAATGAGTATGTATTTTCCCGCAGGGATTTTACTGAAAGAAAACTTACCTTTTTTATCGGTTCTAGCAGAGAACTCTCCAATTTTCACTACTGCATTTTCCAGTGCTGTTTTGTCGTGAAAATCCTGAACAGTTCCTTCTACCGCGTAAGTCTGCTGTGCGTTGGTCAATGCAAACCCGCAAAGGATCAGCATTAAGCTATATATCAATTTCATTGTTAAATAGATTGATTATGTACTTTTTCAAGTACTTTTTTCGAAAAAGTTTGTTGATTGGATTTTTTGAAAATGCATTAAATTTAAATCAACAGAGTTAACTATTAATCAATGCATTAAACTTACTATTACTAACAATTTAATTACCTCTTAATGATATATTTTCATCAGGAAATATTTAAATTCTAAAAATTTAAGTTCAAAAAATACGAAAAGAATCTATGAATTATGAAATTGCGGGCGGACCGCGAAGCTGAAACGTAAATTTGGTCTGAGACCATATTTTCTCCTGAACCGCAATAATCTGCTTTACTTCATGCGTATAATTCTCAAAAGAAAAACCAAATTCTTCAGGAACTAAAGTATGTCCCGTAGCTAAGAAGTGACAGGCGAGACAGTCTGCTGCTTTTTCCTTTGCTATATTTTTGGTAATAGTATTTTCTGATTTTTTAAAGCTGAAGTTTTTGAAAACTTCTTCAGAACTGTGACTGTGGAAATTTTGAGAAAACAGCGCAAGAAAATAAATCCCAAACAATAGCTTGGAAATAAAATTCTTCAGATTTCTGCTTTCTTTAAAAATCATGTGTCAAAATTATAAAAATAATTTAAAAACTCAGATTAAAGTTTTCTTAAAATATTTTGATGGATAAGTAGGGTGAATTGAAATTTTGTTACAAACTGTTATTCAAACCTTATAGGTTTTAAAAACCTATAAGGTTTATCTTAGTACAACCTTTAGAATCAGTTCAACTGTGAACCCAGATATTCCCACTCCTGCAGCGCAAGATCGAGCTCTTCTTTTGTCTTGTTATAGTTTTCCAACGTTTCTTCAGAAGGGTTCTCTTTAGTAAACGAAGCTTCAAATTCCTCAACTTTTGTTTCAAGTTCGGTAATTTTCTCTTCTACTTTCTTCAGTTTATTCTGAATATTCTTCTGCTCTTTGCTTACAATTACGGATGATTCGTTAGTAACCTGCTTTTCTTCGGTCTTTTTTTCCTCAACTTTCGGCAGTTCATTGTGTAGTTTCGCCTTTTCAGCAGAAATTTCCCTGATGGATTCTTTCTGTCGGAATTCCAGATATTCATTGATATCCCCTAAGAATTCTTTCATCTTACCGTCACGGAACTCGTAAATTTTGTCACAAAGACCCTGTAAGAACTCCCTGTCGTGCGAAATCACAATTAACGTTCCTTCAAATTTCTGAAGTGCCAGCTTGATAATTTCCTTAGACTGAATGTCAAGGTGGTTCGTAGGTTCGTCCATAATGAGTGTATTGAATGGACGCAATAATAATTTACAAAGAGCCAGACGGTTTCTTTCCCCTCCGGAAAGTACTTTCGTTTTTTTATTCACTGCTTCCCCCTGGAAAAGGAAAGATCCCAGCAAATCACGGACTCTCGGTCTGGTTTCTTCTGTAGCAGCATCTTCTGCTTCTTCCTGAACGGTTTTATTCGGGGTTAAAACTTCCTCCTGGTTCTGAGCGAAATAACCAATATTTACGTTATGCCCCAGATTCCAAGTTCCTGAATAATCTTTGATATCCCCGGCAAGAATTTTTGCCAGCGTTGTTTTTCCCTGTCCGTTCTGTCCAAGAAGTGCAATCCGGTCTCCCCTTTGAACAATAAAATCCACATCATCAAAAATCTGCTTCTCTCCATAGGCTTTGCCGAGTTTTTGAGCTTCAAAAATTACTTTTCCGGGAACTACGGATTGTACGAAGCGAATGTTAAATTTAGAAACATCTTCATTATCCACTTCGATTCGCTCGATTTTATCTAACTTTTTAATAAGAGACTGTGCGAAGGATGCTTTGGTAGCACTTGCACGGAACTTATTGATGTTATCTTCCATTTGCTTGATTTCCGCATCCTGATTCTTTTTAGCCTGAATCAGCTTTTCACGGCGGTCTTCGCGCATCACGAGATATTTGGAATAATTGGCTTTATAGTCGTCAACTTTTTTGTTGTTGATATCGAAAGTACGGTTACAAACCGCAGTCATGAACTGCTTATCGTGACTTACCAGAACAATTGCTCCGGGATAATCTTTTAAAAAGTTTTCCAGCCACATGATGGATTCCATATCGAGGTGGTTGGTAGGCTCATCGAGAAGCATAATGTCGTTTTTCTGAAGAAGTAGCTTCGCAAGCTCGATTCTCATTCTCCAGCCTCCGGAAAATTCGTCGGTAATCTTCTGGAAATCATCCGCTTTGAATCCAAGACCAAAAAGCACCTTTTCCATGTCGCCTTCGAGATTGTAAGCGTCGTGGTTCATCAAAAGATCGTTTAGTTCCGTCATTTTGTTGATCAGATCGGTGTAAGAATCACTTTCATAGTCGGTTCTTGTCGCCATCTGATGATTCACTTCTTCAAGCTCATTTTTCCATGCATTGATCTGTTCGAAAGCCTGCATTGTTTCTGCCCAAACCGTTCTTCCTTTTACGAAATCAAGATCCTGCTTTAAAAATCCGATAGTGATATTTCCTTCCGGAACTACGTTTCCTTCATAGAAATTAATTTCTCCGGAAAGCATTTTTAATAAAGTGGATTTCCCCGCCCCATTTTTACCAACCAAACCAATTTTATCATCCTTTTTAATCGTGAAATTCACGTTTTGAAACAAATATGTTCCTGAATGATGTAATCCTAAACCTTGAACCGAAAGCATGCTAATAATGATTAATAGTGAATAATGAATTTTCGGGTGCAAAAATACGGAAAATAAAAGAACTGGCTGTAAGAAAAATAACTTCTTATGAATGTGAATCTTAAAAAGCTTTTGTTGGGGAACAGGAATAAAAAAAGAGCTGTCTTACCAGGACAGCTCCACACCTAAATTTAAAACTGAAAAAGTACTAACATTTATTGTATAAATTTTCCTTAATCAATATGGTTCGGTTCCAATTGTCGTTATTTGGGATATTGGTTCCGTATGCGTAATCCACGACAGAATCTTCGATATGATGTATTTCCACCTGTAGTTTTGAAGTGTTGGCAGTAAACTGATCGTCAGAATTTCCCGGTACGTTCAGCCCGTTGTTGATAAATTCCGTAAGTCCGCCGTCTGCTGAATTTCTTGAAATTGGCGGATGATACAATCCAAAATTGGCGGAGATATGGGTATAACCTGTCAGTTCTTTATAATGATAAACAGGCTTTAATTCCGGGGAAAGCTTTTCTGCATACTGCTTTAGTGCATTTGAAAGCTGGATGAGATAAGGATGTTTTCCGGCATCAATTAAAAAGTTGGAATCATCAAATTCCCTATTAAAAATCTGTTTTTCAGCATTTGATTCTTCGAGCATAAGTTTCCCGTAAACTTTAGAAAGTTCATTATACACAAGATTTCTGGCAAGATAAGCCTGAAAAAATGCTTCTCCGCGGTTTATTTCATAATTTTCCAGTACATGATCCCATATTTTATTTCCTTCTGCATCGGCTGTTGTCCTTATATTACGGATATACGCTTCAACCTCACCCTCCTGAAGGAAATTCGGGGATATATATACTGACTGGGAACCTTCCAGATATCCGCCTCCTACGTCTGCATGAGCTCCGGGAACAAAAATTTTTTTCCAGACAGTATTCCCTGTATCTGCTATTTTATCTTCCATTAAACCAGAATCTTCAAAAAGACCTGTTAAGGGAAAGAAAAAGCGGCATTCGTTTGCGGCACAAATATGAAGTGCTTTTTCCGTTGCGGGATGCACCATAACGTTGTAATCGTGGAAGGGCGCAGATTCTACCGTATCAAAAACACCAAGAAATTTTACAGTGATATTTCCCTGAAATTCAGTATTTTCTTTCAGCAGTTCGTAGCAAAAATTTCTGGCCAGCATAGCACCTCTGCTGAATCCGTAAATATATAGTTCATAGCGATTTGTACAATCAGACATGATCTGCCTGATAAAAGAAAATGCTTTCTGCAGTTTGTCATCAGAAGAATATCCTTCTTCGCCTGCAGGATTTTTGCAGGTAGCCATGGCAAAATCGCTGTCTTCCTTTTGGGTAACGGTTCCAATGCCTTCTATATATATTTTCTCCTCACCGTTAAACTGTTGAAATAATTTATAAATATTGGTAATATTTCCGTAATAACTTTCGTTGTTTTTTGGGGGCTTTTCGGGAGAAGTTGCGTTTATCCCGTTATTTCCTGTTCCGTCAAAAAAAACTCCGACGGAGATTATGCTGCTTTTCATTGACACCTTGTGGTTTTAGTTTTAAACCTTATCAAAATTGATAAAGTGAACGAATTCTTCAAAGTAACGATGAAAAAAGGCGGGATTTTAGAGTAAAAAGCACCAAATAAAAAATTCCGTATTTCTACGGAATCAGATTCTTTCTAACGGATGGATATTATTAATAATGGCATAAATAACAATACCTACTGTATTTTTGGCGCCTATTTTTTCCACGATTCTCTGCCTGTGGCTTTCTACGGTTCTTGGACTGATGAACAGCTTTTCGGCAATTTCATTGTTGGTGCATTCCTGACAGATAAGCCTTACCACATCTTTTTCCCGGTCGGACAATTCATCGTCCATTTCGAAGAGTGTTCGTTTTTTGGTAGGGCTGTTCATGTAGGAAAAGATCATCTGATGATCTTCTGGTGTAAAGAAAATTCCGTTTTTATAAACCATAGTGATGGCTTCCATAAAGGCTTCCCTGTTGGAGTTTTTGGGTAAAAAAGCAGAAACACCCAGCTTCACCATATATCCCAGAATGGTTGTTTTGTAATGGGAGGATAGGATGATGATCTTGAGGTCCGGATATTTTTCTTTAAGAACCTCAACAAGCTCAAAGCCGTTCATGGGCTGCATCTGAACATCTACCAACGCGATATCCGGAAAGTCTTCTTCTGAAGTATTCTCTAAAACTTTGAGAAAATCCGGACCGTTGTTGGAAGTAAATCCTACTGAAATATTCTGTTCGGAGGAGAGGAGCATTTTCACCCCTTCGAGGATGAGCTGTTCGTCATCAATTAATGCTACTTTGATTTGGGAATTCATTAGTGTATGGAATTTTAATGATTAGCCGGCTTCCTTTACCTAAGACGTTTTTCCATTTGTGTGCCGCGTTCATGGATTTTATTCTGGATTCTATATTTTTGATCCCCATCCCTTTTTTCACCTCTTCATATTCAAAACTTTCTCCGTTATCTGAGATTACTACCCCCAGATTATCACGATTGTCTTTAATATAAATCCAGACTCTTGATGCTTCCGAATGTTTGAGAACATTGGTGGTAAACTCCTGAATGATTCTGTAAAGCTGAACTTCTATGAAAATATCTTTTTTCTGAAATTTAGGACTTACACTCAGTGAAATGTTTATTCTTCCCGATAAGTTGGCAATGAGCTCTTCAATGTATAATACCAGTCCTACGGTTTCAAGATTTACAGGATACAATGAATGTGAAATACTCCGTGAAGAATCTATAAGAGAAGACATCTGGGTAGTAATATTTTTTTTTATAAGCTCATCTCCTTTGGTATCAAGGTTATTCAGCCATAATGATAAAATATTAAGCCTGTTTCCAATATCATCGTGAATCATTACCGCAATTCTTTTTCTTTCTGCTTCCTGGGCTTTTATATTTTCCAGTACCAGGTTTTTCTGGTGCAGGACCTCCGCTTCATGCTGTACATTTTTTTCTTCAATTATTCTTTTAATAAAGCTTCTGTAAGCAAGCAAAATAAAAGACATGATAATTATCAGAACGACAATTAACGTAATAAAAAAGCTAATATTAAGAGTTATTTCTTTAATTTTAAAAAGGTATAAATAATTGATACATATAAAAAACTGCTGAGTATATTATTGATACTCCATATCATATTGGCCTCTTCTTTTCCCAGATCCGAAAGCTGCCTGAGAAGGAAAAATAAAAAAACCGACAGTGCGTAGTATACGAAGATAAAGCTGTCTGCCAGTATAAATCTGTCGTTGATTTTACTGCTTTTAATGACAGTAAGCAGTGCATATCCTGCAAAGCAGATTACCACTATATTGGATATCACTTTTTTCACATCATTGGTAAGCATTTGGGAATCTATAAAGAATAAAGCCGCAAGCAGGGCTACAGGAATATACCAGTAAACCGACATATGAAGCTTTCTTATATATAAAATTCCCAGCAGCAGAAGTTCTCCGGCAACGTAAAAAGGAAAGACAAAATTCACGTCTTTCAGATTAAAAACATAAAGACAGAGTTTAACAACAGTTTCTATCAAAAAAAGAAAAATGATATAATAGACATACCATTTTTCTGAATTTTTAAAAAATTTGTACCGGATAAGTCCTATAACAGCACAAATAAAAAGTAAACTATTATTAAGATAAAGTATTACTTTGTATGTATCCACAATAAGTTAGATATTATAATTTAACGGACACAGAGGTGGACAAGGCTGAGACCAGTCGTACGTATTTGAAATGGTATCGATGCTTCCCGAATTCTGCAGATCCTGATAAAAAGAGATAAAAATAAGCGTAGGCAAAACTCTCTGATACACTTCCGAAAACTTAAGCCCGAATGAGCATATTATTTTGTAAAGTCCCGGTTTGGAAGAAATAAGATCTTCAGAAGGCACAAAAAACTTTTTGAAAATCCTGCTTCCTTTAAACTCTGAACATTCTCTGTAGAACCATGTCATCCCGTCATTTCTCCAGGATTCTATTGCTTCAAGCGCTACATCCTGGTCCAGCATAGGCTTGTTTGAAACAGGGAAATAGGTATCTGAATCATAATCAATTCGCTGCAAGTCTTTAGATAGAACAGCATTTTTAATTACTTTATACTGCTCGGTTTCTACCAGTCTCAGATCGCCGTCAAGTTCACCGAGAACGCTGTAAGGAAATTGATCTACAACAAGCCTTTGTCCATTTGCATCCATGGGACATAAAATAGCCACCAACTGACCTTTAAAAACCCCTATTTCCGCACAAAATTCATTGTACTTATTTTGGCTTTTCAACCAGCTAACCTGTTCCGAGTTAAAGGTAAAAACGTAATTTGTTGGGATAAGGCTCTGGATTTTAGCATAATCTGCACAGCAGTTGGTCCACTCTGCAATGGCGACATCAAATTGATCTCTGTTGAATATATTCATATTTCACGGTTTTTTAAAGTGCCATAAAATTATAGAAACTAAATTATCTGTGCAAGTATATCACATAGATTTGAAAACTATTTAATAATTCTTAACCGTAATGTGAAAGCAACTTTGCTGTCTTTCTTTAATATAGTAAATGCGGCCTGCATCATAATAATATTTCAACACTTTTTCCAGAGCAGCTTCCAGTCTTGAATTGTTCCTTAAAACCCCGTCAAAACGCACATAGGATATATCGAAAGAATTACCATAATTGTGTGAGCTGATTCCCAGCGATGCATTGGTATTAACTCTTCTTAACCTGCACTGATCTTCGAGGGTACGGGTAATGGATGAAACGGTAAATGTATTTCCTTTTGTTTCTTTGCTGAACCGTGCCCCAATTCTTTCAAGCATCAGTTTTCCTTTGGAAACCATCCATGCTCTGCTGTAGTCGAGTTTTTGTACACGATATCCTTTTCCGGATTTGCTGACCTTGTGGAATTTTCCGTTGTTGATGTATTTCTGAACAGCCTTTGAATCTTTCAAAATTTTGACCCCAAAACTTTTAGAGGCATCAAGGTGAGGTTTGTAAAGCAATGTAGGCTCTACTTTTAAAACTTCTGTAAGGTCATAGCAGGGTAATATTTTTTTAGTTTCCTGGGAATGATAAGTCCCCTGAATGACGAAAGCAAATACTACGCATAAAAACTTTTTCATTAAAGAATGTTTTAATTTCCAATTAAAAATAATGAATTATCTATTATCAGTCAAATACCATAATAATACTTCATTACAGAAAACACAACAAAAATCATAAAAAATGATAATTTGATAAATAAAATAAAATTTACTTAAATTAATGATATTTAAATTTACTTTTTATTTCGATATATAAATTATAAATTTGATTACATTTAAAAAAATATAAATATGATGAAAAAACTTTTTGCCGAATTTTTCGGCACCTTCTGGCTTGTATTCGGAGGCTGTGGCAGCGCATTGTTTGCCTCCCAGATTGCACCTTCCGCCAACGGACAAATGGGTATATTACTGATAGGTGTATCCCTAGCTTTCGGACTCACTGTTCTTACTATGGCTTATGCTGTAGGGCCTATTTCCGGCGGACATTTCAATCCTGCCGTAAGTTTCGGATTAATGGCGGGAGGAAGGTTTCCTGTCCGGGAACTTGTTCCATATATCATAGCCCAGTGCCTGGGAGCTATTGCAGCGGCCGGAACTTTATACATTATTTTACACAGTTCCGGAAGTATCGATTTTTCCGCACCCGGTGCTTTTGCTACCAATTTTTACGATGCTCCCGTTTATTTTGAGAAAAGCTACTCTATGGGCGCCGCCTTCCTGACCGAATTTTTACTGACTGCTTTTTTCCTGATCATTATTATGGGAACAACCGACAGGCATTCCAACGGAAAGTTTGCAGGAATTGCCATCGGGCTTGCTCTTACCTTAATCCATTTGATCTCAATTCCTATTACTAACACTTCCGTGAATCCGGCGCGATCACTCTCTCAGGCAATTTTTGTACAGGGCAATGCACTTTCGCAGCTCTGGCTGTTCTGGGCGGCTCCGATTTTAGGCGGAATTTCCGGCGGACTTATATATAAGTTCTTGCTTCAAAAAGAACACGAAATTTCAGAATCGGTATAAACAAACAAAAAATCCTGTTGAACAACAGGATTTTTTTGGTCTTACTTTAATTTTTTAATATCAAAAGGATTTTTAAAGATCAGTTCTTCGTGTTTCCCTTTGATCTCTAACTTTCTCTGAAGCAGGTTCAGCGCCATTTTCCGGATAAAAAGATCTTTATCATTTAGCTTCCAGTAAGCATCTTCATGAACCATTCTCGGTTTTCTGATGGTATAAAATTCCGTATTCCAGGAATCTACGTTGTGATAAAACTCAATAATGCCGCAATGTTCCGGAATAAGCGTGTGATCTACCATTCCCATCGGAAGCAGAAAGCTGAAGGCATTGCAGACATAATCGCCGCAGGAAATTTTATCATGCTTCAGGAACTTTTCGCCGGTATTGGAATTGGTATAGGATTTTTTAAAATCATTTTTAAAATCACTTTTTGAGAGCTTGATTTCTATTTCGTGACTGAATCCTTCCGAGTCCACAATCAGAATATCAGCTTCCCAATCTGCCTGAAAATGATTGGTCAGCACAATTTCCTTCTCAAAATCACATTGAGAATAAATAAAGGCATGAACCAATTCTTCTATTTTTAACATGTTTTTTAATTTGACCCGTATATTCCGTCTAACCTGATACATCCCGTCGGAACTGTTTTAATCTATGTTAATAGGATTACATCCTATTCTTATTTAAGTCGTCCCTTCGGGATTGTATTTTAAATTATTTTTAATAGGATTGCTTCCTATTCTTACAAATCATTAATTGATAGGATTTACATCCTATTCTTATCTAGGTCGTCCTTTCAGGACTCCAATAGTTTTTATTTTAACAACCATTCGAGATCAGGCACGATAAGCAGCTATATTTAAAAACATTCACACACCCATCTTTTATATTTTACAACTCTTAAACCTAACTCACGAGTAGGCTGCAGCCCCGAATATCAGAGTGGTCAATTCTGCCCAAAACCTGAAATTTATCTCCGACAATTTTTCCTAAATCCTGGGTAGCAATAAATGCACAGGAATGAACGTTGGCAAGATCGATAATATTGATGGCGCCGGTTCTTCCTTCTTTTTCGTAGTTAAAAGGGTCTTCTGCATTCCGGATCATGATTTTCATCCAGCTTGGACATTGGTATTCATTATTTCCCAAAGAATATGCCTGTGAAAGGAGTTCCGTCATGGAATATTCGGAATAAATTTTTTCCGTTTTAAAACCTTCCTGTAAAATTTTCAGAAGTTCATCTTTGGTCATTTCTTCTTTTCTTCCTTTCATACCGCCGGTCTCGATCACTATTAAATTCTCCATAAAGTTCAAAGATTCGTCACTACGTTCAGAATGGCAATAGTCGATAAAATCCAGCAAGGCAAAGGAAACTCCAAAGAGAATAACTTTTTTGTCTTGCAGTTTATTTAAAAGAGCAAACAGATCTTCATGATTGTAAAGAAAATACCCGTTTTCAGGTTTTCCTGATTTTTTCATTAAGTAATCAACCATATAGATTAACGAAGAATTTTGTCGCTCCAGATAGCTTGGCAGCAATCCAAGGAAAATAAAATCTTCCGGCTTTCCTATAAATTCTGAAAAACTTTTATAGATACTTTGTTTATAGAGATCTTCGTCCGCAATAAAATGCTTTGAAAGATTCATCTGCGTGGTTCCTGAGCTTTGAAAGAAGAGGTCTGCCTTCACATCTTTATCTATAATATGATGATTCTTAAACATCTCGATCGGAAGGAACGGAATTTTGATCAGTTGATCCACTTCATCAGTATTAATATTAAGATAATCTACAAAACGTCTGTAAATTTCAACATTCTGATATTGGTAACGAAAAGTTCTGAGAGATGCCGACAGAAAGTCTTTTTCGGTTTGTATGTCAAATATGGTGTCCACTGCGAAAAGTATTTTCTCTTACAGTCTCATTATAAAGCAATTAATGAAACCATTGAGCTTTTTAATATTTTTTTAATATAAAATTTAAATTTTTGGTCGGGTTATTGCAATTACAAAACCGGAATATGGATTAAAAACAAGAGTGAAATTCGTTTTGCTCGAAGAATTACCTCATTATGGGGTAATTCTTTTTGTTTTCATTTCAAATGTTTTCAGATGAAACTCGTGTTCAAACACTCCGTATGTAAAGTAAGAGATCCAGTCTCCCAGATTGATATATTTTGCTTTCCCCTCCAATTCCAGAATCATAGGAAGATGACGGTGGCCATAGATAAAATAATCTATTTTTTCTGTTTTAAGCTTTTCTTTGGAATAAATAATCAGAAATTCTTTATCCTCTCCCAAAAATTCTTTGTCTTCATCACCGGAAATCATTTTATTTTTCTGCGACATGTACAACGCAATTTTCATGGCAATATCCGGATGCAGCCATTTGAAGAACCACTGTGCAACAGGATTGGTAAAGACCTTTTTCATTCTCTTGTATCCTTTATCACCTGGTCCGAGGCCATCACCGTGAGCAAGCAGAAACTGCTTACCCCCCATTTCAAAATATTGTTTTGTATAAAAAACGGTACATCCTATTTCTTCTTCAAGATAATCTTTCATCCAAAGGTCATGGTTTCCTACAAAGAAATAAATATGAATTCCCCGGTCTTTGAGTTCGGCAATTTTACCCAACACCCGTACGTATCCTTTCGGGATCACGTGCTTCCATTCGTGCCAGAAATCAAAAAGATCACCCATTAAAAACAAGACCTGTGCATCATGCTTGATTTCATCCATCCAACAGATAAAGTGTTCTTCACGCACTTTACTAGTCTTTGGATCCGGTGCACCGAAATGCTGATCGGAAGCAAAATATACTTTTTTTCCAGGTTCTAGATTAATGGTTGTCTTTAACACTTCTGAATATTTATTGATCTACATTACTGATTATCTTCCGCAAACCATTCTCCGTAAGAATTTTCTGTTTCGTGAAGCTTAAGATAAGCCAGAGAAATCCCTTCCGGAAGCTTAGATTTTATTTTTGCAGCAATGGCATATAACATGTTTTCACATGTTGGCTGGAACGTACAGTAAATTACTTTATGTCCTTTTCCTTCAAGATCTTCCCCCAGTTCTTTATGCGGGGAAAGTCCGTTGATCAGCACCGCATGATCCCAGACATCTACAATTTCAGATTTTACGATACTTTTTATGTCTCCAAAATCCACCACCATCCCGTTTTTCGGGTTTTCCAAATCATTTACAGGCTTTCCTTTTACCGTCACAAACAGCTTGTAGGAATGCCCATGCATATTTTTACATTTTCCATCATAATTGTACAGCACGTGGGCTGTTTCGAATGTAAAAATTTTTGTAATACGTATCATGGTGCAAAGATAAGGAATTTGCTTTGAGTTTGGGTTGGATAAATTGTGACTACAGATTTAAGAATGCATTTATGAAGGTAAATGATATTTGCCATACATCACAATAAACAAAATCTTTAGCACGTTGATAAAGAAATTAATACCCGTTAGATGACCAAACTACTCAAATATTTTTTATCTTTTGTTATTTTCTTTTGCGTGTCTTTAAACGCACAGCAAAACCATTTCCAAGCTCACCCTCTTCTGGAAAAAAAGATCGGACAACATTTTCCTATTGAAAATTTTAAAAATGGCGAAGGTGAAAATTTCAGCGCTCAGGAACTCACCGGAAAAGTTACGCTTATCAATTTTTGGTCAACAAACAGTGCGCCATGTATTGAAGAGCTTCCGTACCTCAATCAAATTAAGAAAAATTTAGGTGATAAAGTAAATTTTATAGCAATAACCAACGACCCGAAAGAGAAGGTTGACCGGTTTTTACTAACACATTAATTCAATTTTCTGCATATTACGGATTCAATGAAAGAATTACAGTCCTACTTTTCATTAATAAGAAATCCTCTTACTTTTATTATTGATAAAAACGGAACTGTATCGGAGATCACAGGAACCATTGATAAAGAAAAATCGGACTTGGTCCTTACGATTCTTAGCGAAAAATTATAAAATATCCAACCAGTCACTTTCCAGCCTGATAATCCTTTCCGTTTGCTTATCAATGAAAACCCAGAGCGTTAAGGAATCTACTACCAGCTGATCATTGCAGTAGAATTCTACTTTTCTCGGCTGACGGATTCCTTCAGGAGTTTTCGGATAGGTTTTTATCGTGAGAATTTCTCCCAGATAGACCTGCTTTTTGTATTGAATGTGATGATCCAGAAGCATCCAGATATCATCAGGATTGTTAGTTTTATGTTTCACGAAATCCCAATGTTCACCGGCAATTTCTTCCACCCATTTGACGTACTGAACATTATTGACGTGATTGTTTCTGTCGATATGTTCTTCTGTTACCACGATCTGTTTCTCATAAATCAAGCTCATCTCCTTCAATATTTATTCAAAAATAAGACATAAAATTAAAGAATCTGGTTAAATCCCGTATTATTCAATGTTTGCACCTGAAATTACACTATGGAATAATGTACAAGTTAGTATATTAGCAAAAAAATACGCACAAATGATTCTGGATATTCTGTTTCCGAACCGCTGCCTGGGCTGTAACAGTATTATTTCGGCTGATCTTCTGATCTGTGAGCTTTGTTTCAGCCAGATTGATTTTATACATTCCGGCTATTCTGATGATAATTTTATAAAAGAAAAATGCAGACTCCTTTTTCCTGTTGAGAATACTTTTGCCTTAATGCAATTCGGAAAAGAAAATCTCAGCAGAAAAATTATCCATGAACTAAAATACAAAAGCAGGGAAATAGCAGGGGAAATTCTGGCACAGTGGACATTAGAACGTCTTGATTTCGGGAACCAGAAGCCTGATTTATTGGTCCCGGTACCGCTGCATCCTAAAAAACTGAAAGAAAGAGGCTATAACCAGCTGCACTTATTTACCGAAAAAATTTCTGAATTCTACAACATTCCGTTCGACCATAATCTGATCCGGAGAAATCATTATTCAAAAGCCCAAGCGCTGAAGAACAGACAACGCCGTCTGGAAACGGAAAATACTTTTTCCATTACCCAGACAATTACCGGAAAGAATATTCTGCTTATTGATGACGTGTTCACTACCGGGAATACGGTTGCTTCCATTGCATGGGAAATTCTTAAAGCCGGAAATAATAAGATAAATGTACTGGTGATGGCTATGGATGCGTAACTATTCAGCGTTTAAGATTGAAGGATCTTAATTAAATTTCTAAAATTAGCCCGATGTATGGAAACTTCTTATATTTGAAGTACTAGAGAATGTACAAGATATACACCAAATTATGTGGGAAGAAATAAAAGATCAGGCAGATATTGATAAACTTTTAAAAGACTATGGTTATTTCCATGATAGTTGTTTGCGCGACATTTATATTACAACAAGAGAATTTGTTGATGAAAAACTTGCTATGCATTTTGACAATAAATTGACCGGATCATTATTGTTTCAACGCCAGTTTGGAACGGCAACAGTCTTAGAGTTAAAATTTGAAGATATTACGCAACTTAATTTCATTCCTTTTGATGAGACCACAAACGCTGTTATTTACAATGCAACTTTAATGAAAACAAACGGAATTTTTTATTGGGCAGATATTGAAGACTGGAAAATTGGCGACAACGACTCAACCTGGATCAGTGGCAGAAGGCTGTTTTGGCGGCTGCGCCCAGAACTTATTGGAAATATAACGAGAGTAAATGATAAATTATACTAGTCTTTAGAGCTATGCATTCAATAGATGATTCCTACTTTTAAGACAACTTTCATAGTAAAATTATGTTTTCCAAATCATGGTTAAATTGTATTCTATAAAAAAGATTTATCATAAACACAGTATCAAAAGACAACCAAAATTTTGTAAATTTTAGTAATTTTCCGGGAAAAACATTACCATGTCAAATCTTATTTTACTCCATGGCGCATTAGGTCACAGCCAGACCTTTGATCCTTTCATAGAGGAGCTTTCAAAATATTTTACCGTTCATACCCCTTTATTTTCAGGGCATGGAAACTCCGAACTCCCGGAAGACGGCATCAGCATTGAAAAATACACGCGTGAATTGCAGGAATTTATCGAAACAAATAACCTTTATGATGTTGATGTTTTCGGCCACAGCATGGGCGGTTATATAGCACTTTACCATGCTTTGGAGTATCCAAAAAGAATCAATTCCGTAATGACTTTGGGAACAAAATTCGACTGGACGGAAGAACAGGCATTAAAGGAAAGTAAAATGCTTGATCCTGAAGTCATTGCTCAAAAAGTACCAAAATATACCACTCTTATGGAAGCACAACACGGAAAAAAATGGAAAAAACTGATGCATTCCGTTGCTGATCTTATGGTTTCCTTAGGAAAAAATCCTCCATTGAAAGGTAACCTTTCAGCAATAAACATACCCATTCAGATTATGGTAGGAGATCAGGATAACCTGGTGACCCTGGAAGAAAGTATTGATGCCTGCAGAAGCCTTCCGGACGGAAGACTTGCCGTACTCCCTGACACAAAGCATCCGATGGATAAAGTCAGATTCAGACTATTACTGGATTTAATGAAAGATTTCTGGAAGATATCATAGTAATTTAAGGCTTATATTAACAAAAAAAGCTGCCAAACGACAGCTTTACAATTAAGATTCAAGATTATTTAAAAGGATTGCTCCATTTTTTATTGGTATACACATCGCTTCCGGATAGGGTTTTCAAAAATGCAATCACCGCATCTGTTTCCTGGGATGTGACGTTGAGTTTCTGTCCTATACCATTCGGCGTAAGGCGCGGATCGAGGTTGGTATTTCCTGCTGCTATACTAATGGTTGCGTAATGACCAATTACCTGCTGCAGGGTTGTAAAACCTCCGGTATGCATCAACCTGCCGTTTTCCAGTCCGTTGCTATTGGTAACGTTTCTTAAACTCGGCGCTTTTGTATTGGTAATATCAATACCTGTTCCGCTTATTTTCCCTATAATCCCGTTATTTCTTGAGGTAGGATTAATATCAAATTCCGGAGCTGCATGACATGCGGCACACCCTAATCCGCCTCCTGTACGGTTTCCTGAACCATCGAATACGGGAGGAGCCAGAAATAAATTTTTACCCTGATTTTCCTGCGCAGTAAAATTAGCAAACGGCTGCTGGTCGTTGGCACTCGACGCTCTTCCTGCATCATATTTAGAATCAAAAGACTGAATGCTTCTTATAAACTGTGCCAGAGCATTCTGAATTCTGGTTTGGGTTACCGCCGCATCTCCATACACAAACGTAAACATTTCCTGATAATATTTTATATTCTGAAGCTTGGCAATCAGGTCCTGCAGGCTGCCGTCACCATTGGTTCCGCTGAAACCCATTTCTACATGATCCTGAATCGGGAAAACAGTTTGTGCTTCTAAGGTTGATGCTCTTTCGTCCCAGAAAAATTTTGTTTCATTACTGAATCGGGCGTTTACAAGTCTCATAGAATGCCTTCCTGTAGTTCCGTTAACACCGATACTTGCCACAGCATTATCTCCGAAAGCCAGCTCCTGTTTGTGACAGCTTGAGCAGGAAATGGTATTATCCTTAGAAAGATTTTTATCATAAAACAAAATTCTTCCCAGAGTAGCACCTTTGTCCGTTATCGGGTTTCCTGCGGTATTATCTTTGGTAATATAAGCCGGCTTGACTTGATTGGCATAATTTTCAAGACTGCTCAAATTAATATTGGTCCCGAAAGCAGCTGTAATATTGGGATATTCGTCTTTAGAAAGAGGTGCTTCTTCATACACGTCGTCGCCGGAACAAGAATAAAAAACAGCCGCTAAAAAAATTGAGGGAACAATAAGTGATGTTAAAATTTTTTTCATCATTTGGAATACGTTTTTATTTGGTTATCTATCAAGTTTTGTTGCATAAATTTTAAGATGAAATTTCTTCTTAATGCTTTCTATCTTTTTAGACGACTTATTTTTTGTATTCCTTCTGTGATATTTATTTTTTTTAATATTTTTTATCAAACTAAGAATTAATAATAGGTTTGAGCCCAAATATTCTGATCCGTCAGGCACAAATATTTAAGGGTGACATTGCTGATGCCACCCTATTTTAAATAATTAAGTCTGAACTTTTTAAAAACAGAAAAGTTTCACGTATCTAATCTGTAATATTTACGAATGTAAATTAGCGTTGTAGTTTTTCTCCATAGCTTAAATCTCCGGCATCTCCCAAACCTGGTGTGATATACCCCTTGGAAGTGAGCTGCTCATCGATGGCTCCAACCCATATTTTGGCTTCGGGATAAGCTTTTTCTATGGTTTCAACACCTTGTTTTGAAGCAATTGCAGCTACGATATGAAGCTGGCTTGGCTTGCCGTGGGTGAGTAAATCTTTGATCGCTTCAATTAAAGAAGCCCCTGTAGCCAGCATTGGATCGCCGACAATTAAAGGCCTTCCTTCGATATCGGGACACGTTAAATAATCCTGCTTGATCGAGAAATAATCATTAGCATCATGTTTTCTGTATGCTGCCACGAATCCGCAGTCGGCTTTGTCGAAATAATTCAGAATCCCCTGAAACAAAGGAACACCGGCTCTTAATATGGTCGTAATAACCGGCTGAACAGCAATTTCTCTGACTCTGATCTTATCTAACGGTGTCTGAATTTCGATCTCCTTTTGCTCGAGACTTTTACTGATTTCAAAAGCGGCTATTTCGCCGATCCGCTCCATATTTCTGCGGAACCTCATCCTGTCATGCTGAATATCAACATTCCTGAGTTCGTTAATCCATGAATTAACCAAAGAAAACTGTTCTGATAGTAAAACTGTATTCATTGTTGTGAAACTTTTTATCTAAAATATGAAATTATATAGAATAAAATCCCTTCCAGGTTTTCCTGAAAGGGATGTTCATTATTTTTGTCTGAAATACACTTCAATTGGGACTCCGGTAAATCCGAACTCTTTTCTCAGCTGATTTTCAGTAAATCTTTTGTATGGTTCTTTAACGTACTGCGGAAGGTTGCAGAAGAAAACAAACTGTGGCGACGGGGTCGGAAGCTGTACGCAGTATTTGATTTTGATATATTTTCCTTTATTCGCAGGTGGTGGCGTTCCTTCAAAAATAGGAAGCATCACTTCGTTTAATTTTGAAGTTTTAATCTTTTTCTTACGGTCTTCGTATACTTCCATAGCAACTTCAACTGCTTTTAAGATTCTCTGCTTGGTTAATGCCGAAATAAACAAAATCGGGATGTCCTGGAACTGTCCGATCTTATCTTTGATCTGTCTTTCGAAATCACGCATGGTGTTGGTCTGCTTATCTTCAATAAGATCCCATTTATTCACCAAAATTACAATTCCTTTTCTGTTTTTCTGGGCAAGGCTGAAGATATTCATGTCCTGAGATTCCCATCCCTGCGTAGCATCTACCATAATGATTACGACATCCGAAAATTCAATAGAACGGATGGAACGCATCACGGAATAAAATTCCAGGTCTTCACTTACTTTAGATTTTTTACGCATTCCGGCAGTGTCTACAAGCACAAACTCATGTCCGAATTTATTATAAAGCGTCTGGATGCTGTCTCTTGTAGTTCCTGCAATGTCTGTTACGATATTTCTTTCTACATCCAGCAGTGCATTTGTAAGGGTGGATTTTCCCACATTCGGACGTCCTGCGATAGTAATTTTCGGCAGCCCTTCAAAAGGGTCTTTATATTCTGTAGTCGGGAAATCTCTTACAATATCATCCAGAAGATCACCCGTTCCTGATCCTGTTGCAGAAGATAAAGTATAATATTTATCGATTCCCAACTGATAAAATTCCGTTGCAGGAAGTTCTTCTTTCGAAGAATCTACTTTGTTGATGACAATATAAATAGGTTTATTGGATCTTCTTAAAAGCCTGTAAATTTCGTAGTCTGTATCGGTAAGGCCTTCTTCCACATTCATCATAAAAATAATGGACGTTGCCTCATCTACAGCCAGCTGAACCTGTTTGCGGATTTCTTCTTCAAAAATATCATCCGTTCCTACATCATAACCACCGGTATCAATTACGGTGAAATCTACTCCATTCCAGTCGGATTTTCCGTAATGGCGGTCTCTGGTAACTCCTGCAGTAGAATCTACAATAGCCTCCCTTCTTTCTAATAAACGGTTAAATAACGTGGATTTTCCTACGTTGGGACGCCCAACGATTGCGACAATATTCGACATAAAAAATGTTTAATAATCCTTCGACAAAGCTCAGGACAAGTTATTAATGGGTTTCTCCAACTTTTGGAGCCCAATTTTTTTGCAAAGATACAGTTTTAATTTAAATTCGATTTACAGCATATTAAACATATGAAATTTAAGAAAAATAATTCTTTGAATATCAGCAAAAAAACGATTGTTATCCGCAAATATTCGCTATTTCATTTTTATTTTTAAAATAATTTATATAATTTCGCGACATAGAAATACAGACCCATGGTGTAGCGGTAACACTACTGATTTTGGTTCAGTCATCTGGGGTTCGAATCCCTGTGGGTCTACGGAAGCCTTGTTAATTATTTAAATTACAAGGCTTTTTTTATTAAGTCAATTTCCAATTTAAAAACTGATTTATCAAGCCGGAAAAAAGCTGTTGGAAAACTAAAATAATTTGTAATCAATAAAAAAAGACAGTTCATTTCTTAACTGTCTTTTTATCAATTTTATGATTAACTTAAATTAAACCAAATCAAAGCGATCCAGATTCATTACTTTTACCCATGCAGCAACAAAATCATTAACAAATTTTTCATGAGCATCTGAACTTGCGTATACCTCAGCAATGGCTCTTAATTCAGAATTAGATCCGAAAACCAGATCCGCACGGGTGGCGGTCCATTTTTTTTCTCCGGTTTTACGGTTTATTCCTTCATAAAGTTCATTATCCTGGGAAACTGATTTCCATTGCGTATTCATATCCAGCAGGTTAATAAAAAAATCATTGGTAAGAATTCCCGGTCTTTGGGTGAAAATTCCATTTTGTGAACCGTCAAAATTGGTATTCAGTGCGCGCATTCCTCCTATCAGTACAGTAAGTTCAGGAGCGGTAAGCGTTAGCAACTGTGCTTTGTCAATTAATAAAGATTCTGTAGAAACTGAAAACTTTTTCTTCAGATAATTTCTAAATCCGTCTGCCAGCGGTTCCAGATATTGCATAGAATCTACGTCGGTCTGTTCCTGTGAAGCGTCTGTTCTCCCCGGTGAAAAAGGAACGATGATCGTATGGCCTGCATTTTTTGCTGCTTTTTCAACCGCTGCACTTCCTGCAAGGACAATTAGGTCTGCCAACGAAACTTTTTTGCCTCCTGTCTGATTTTCATTAAATTCTTTCTGAATATTTTCCAAAGTATTTAAAACTTTCTGCAGCTGAGCCGGATTATTCGCTTCCCAGTCTTTCTGAGGAGCAAGACGGATTCTCGCTCCATTGGCTCCTCCTCTTTTATCACTTCCTCTGAAGGTGGAAGCAGAAGCCCATGCTGTTGATACCAGTTCCGAAATACTTAAGCCTGAATCAAGAATTTTTGATTTTAACGCTTCAATATCAGAATTGTGAATTAATACATGATCTACTTCAGGAAGAGGGTCCTGCCAGATGAGTTCTTCAGAAGGAACATCAGGTCCGAGATAGCGGGCTTTCGGACCCATATCTCTATGAGTAAGTTTAAACCATGCTCTTGCGAATGCATCAGCAAAAGCATCAGGGTTTTCATAAAATTTTCTTGAAATTTTTTCATATTCCGGATCAAATCTCAGGGAAAGATCTGTTGTAAGCATTGTTGGCCTGTGCTTTTTATCGGCATCAAAAGCATCCGGAATGGTTTCGCTGCCGTTTTTCGCCACCCACTGATGAGCACCGGCAGGACTTTTGGTGAGTTCCCATTCGTTTTCAAAAAGATTTTTGAAAAAGTTATTGCTCCATTGAGTAGGCGTTTCCGTCCAGGTAACTTCAAGGCCGCTGGAGATTGCATCTCTTCCTTTTCCGGAATTGTAAGTACTATTCCAGCCGAATCCCTGTGCTTCAATACCTTCCGCTTCCGGTTCTTTTCCAACATGATCTGCAGGTCCTGCACCGTGTGTTTTTCCGAAAGTATGGCCTCCGGCAATAAGCGCAACTGTTTCTTCATCATTCATGGCCATTCTTCCAAAAGTATCACGGATATCTTTTGCCGCTGCTATTGGATCAGGATTTCCGTCCGGGCCTTCAGGATTTACATAAATAAGCCCCATCTGCACGGCAGCCAAAGGTTTTTCAAGATCTCTCGTATGGATATCTCCGTCTGCGTCATCGTCTGTAGGCAATACTCCTCGACCCTCTACAACACCCTCTGAACCGTGTGAATAGCGAAGATCACCGCCGAGCCATGTTTTTTCAGATCCCCAGTAAACATCCATATCCGGCTCCCATACATCTTCACGGCCTCCCGCAAATCCGAATGTTTTAAAGCCCATAGATTCCAGGGCTACATTCCCTGTGAGGATCATAAGATCTGCCCAGGATATTTTCTTTCCATATTTTTGCTTAATCGGCCATAGAAGTCTTCTCGCTTTATCCAGATTCACATTATCCGGCCAGCTGTTCAGGGGTGCAAAACGCTGTTGTCCGGCACCGGCACCTCCTCGTCCGTCTCCTACACGGTATGTTCCTGCACTATGCCACGCCATACGGATAAAAAGAGGTCCGTAATGCCCAAAATCAGCGGGCCACCAGTCTTGAGAATCGGTCATTAAATGATGAAGATCTTTTTTTACCGCTTCAAGATCCAGGCTTTTGAATTCTTCTGCATAGTTAAAATCTTTATCCATGGGATTGGATAATGATGAATGTTGCCGGAGAATATCTACTTTCAGCTGATCAGGCCACCAATCTGAATTTTTGGTACCGCCACCAGCGACATTTTCTTTTTTCATGGATCCGTTATGAAACGGGCATTTACTGATGTCATTCAAGTCTTTTTCCATTGTCGTTAATTTTATGTTGATTGATTAAATTATTAGGAACAAACTTACATAAGTTTTTTAATAAACAAAATCTATTAATAATATTTTTATAATAGTTAAAAACAATAATTAGTAGTCTGAATGTGTTTCTGCTGCAGTTAAATTTAAGAATAACTTGTATATCAATTTCATAAAACACGTATAAATTTTCACAATAAATAATCTCTGTTGATATTAAAAAGTATTTTAGTGATTTAAAGCATATACGATGCACGTTTATAAATCAAAATTTTATAGTACATTTATGCTTAATTAAACATTGAAAAATGAAAAAAGTTTTAACTGTTATTTTGGTAGCATTTATTATCATTCAGTTCTTTCCTATCGACAAAACGAATCCTGCACCTACACCCGGCATGGATTTTTTAAAAATAAAAAACACCCCGCCTGAAATTGCCAATTTAATAAAGGTCTCCTGCTACGATTGCCATTCGAATGAAACGCAGTATCCCTGGTATTCTAATATTGCCCCGGCTTCATGGGTTATGAAGAATCACATTGATGAAGGAAGGAAAGAACTTAATTTTTCCACATTTGCGATGTATCAGCAAAAGAATCAGGCACATAAATTGCAGGAATGTATAGAAATGATTGAAAAAAAAGAAATGCCTCTTGACTCTTATTTTTTGGGGCATCAAAATGCAAAGCTGAGCGATGAACAGAGAAAGATTCTGACAGATTACTTTAAAAGAGAAAAAACAGAAACAGAAAGGAAAATGCTTTATTAAATTTAACATCATGGAAGATAACTGGGAAAATAATTACATTGTATTTTTTGACGGCGACTGCGGCGTATGCAATTTCTGGGTACAATGGATTCTTGAAAGAGATAAAAAAGACCAGTTCATGTTTGCTTCCCTGCAATCTGATTTTGGCCAGAAATTTCTATCCGAAAGAGGACTGAATACAGAAGTTTTTAACACCATGTATCTTTGGCGCCCCAGTCAGTATTATCTGGAAAAATCCAAAGCGGTTCTAAAAATTGCCAATTTACTGGGCGGTATTTACAAACTCTCTGTATTAGGCAAAATTGTTCCTTCATTTTTAAGTGATAAGCTTTATGATACAGTATCCAAAAACAGGATGAAACTAGCCAATCAAAAATGTTACTTACCGACTCCGCATCAGCGGGCCAAGTTTATTCAGGTTTAAAAAAACGATAAAAATATCCAATTTAAAAAAATACTGTTTCAGGAGAAACAGTATTTTTTTTCAGTGTTTACTGATTCAGTGACCAAACGGAATATGAGTTTGGTGCACACTGGATTTTTACCCATTTATCCGATTGGGTTGTAGGATACCACGTTGAACTTCCTGTGAAATCCTTAATCTGCTGATTCGCCCAATTGGTCTGGATCCATCGTTCCTGCCAGCTTGAAGAGTTGTTGATATACACCACCAGTCCCGGATTTCCGTTGTATCCGTTTCTTCGGGCAATGTACTCATCATTATCAGTGTAAAGGATGGAAGTTGTTCCCGTTGCTTTATTATTGTGAATCCAGATAAGATTATTTAACCTTTCTTTGTTCAGCCATTCTTCATAATCTCTGTAAAAAATCGTAGGATATCCTTCATGGGTTAAAATATAAGCATACGCCAGCATTTTATTGTAGATAATATCCGTATCATGATTGGCAACAAAAGTAACGGCTTTAAAGGGATTTCTTTTCCACATCATATCGTCATTCAATACATTTAAATTCCCATTATCGAATGCATCATCCATTTTGTAATAGGCTGCAAAATCAAATACCGAGCTATTGGCATTATTGGCCCACCATTCCAGCGTATTAACATTGGAGTCCCAAAGTTCCCCAACAGAAAAACCGCCGACATTGGAATTCCAGGTATTTACCACCCATGGCCCAAAACCTTTTACATAATCGAATCTCCAGCCATCGAATTTCATGACGTTTTTATAGTATTTTCCGACAGAATCTTCTCTTCCCCAAAGCCAGTCCTGAACGTAAGGATTGGCGTGGCATAAATCGGGAAAACCGCCGAATGCACCTTCATCATTGTTTCCATAAGAGTTTTTATAAAAATCGTTATAATTTCTTGGGAATTTCCCCGAAGCAACACCTGAAAAATTGGTCCAGGTATTTGAACCTACATAAGGATTGTACTCCGACTGGCCGCCGCTGTTATGATTGATGACAATATCTGCATATACCTGCATATTTTCTGCGTGGGCTTTTGTGATCAGTGCTTCAAGTTCTGCCCGTGATCCGAAACGCGTCTCAATACTTCCGTTTTGATTATAATTTCCGAAATCATAATAATCAGTCGGATCATAACCCATAGAATAAGCTCCGTTCTGTGCTTTGGATGCAGGAGGCAGCCATACTGCTCCGATTCCGGCATTCGACCAATCGGTAAGTTTTCCTTTCACGGTATTCCACCAGTTTCCTCCGTCCGGTACATCCCAATAAAATCCCTGCATGAGAACACTTCCACCGGGACCTGCGACAAATTTTGCATACGGAGATTCCCCGGTACTGAAAGGCCGTCCGTCATGACGGGTTACCTGTATGGTTTTGTTGTGAACTTCTTCCTTAGCCGAAGTTTCCTCAGCGATCGCATCATTTTCCCGGCAGGACTGAACGCATCCAAAAGCCAGGAATACAAATAGAAAGTGTGTTTTTTTCATATCTTATTTTTTTGATTATTAAAGTATTAACTAAATTACACTTTTATTAAAATAATATCAAATGATTGTGAAATATTTTTATTTTTAACATGAAATCTTTACTCGAGTCTTATTTGAAACATCATTAAAAAATCATAAACTTTAAAGATTTTCGTACACATTTTCTATTAATCCATATATTTGCATATTATGGAATACAACACCCAAAAAAACAAGCTTCATTTGCCGGAATATGGCAGAATCATACAACAGTTGGTTGAACGTTGCAAAGAGCTTTCTTCAAAGGAGGAAAGAAGCGAAATGGCGATGGGCATCATTGATTTTATGGGTCAGAGAAACCCTCAGCTTCGCGACGAAGAAAATTATAAGCATAAACTTTGGGATCACCTATTTATTCTTGCCGATTATGATCTTGACGTAGATTCACCATACCCTTTCCCTACGAGAGAACAGCTGGCTGAACCGCCAAAAAGGATGGAATACCCAAAACTTCAGGGTGATTTCAAATTCTACGGGAAAAGTATTCTTCAATTAATTGAAAAAGCAATAGAACTGGAGCAGGGAGACGAAAAAGAGGCCCTGATCGAGGTTATTGCCAACAATATGAAGAAATCTTATAACGTATATAATAAGGAACATGTAACGGATGACGTTATCTTCCGCCACCTGAAAGAACTTTCTGAAAACCGGCTGGATCTTACGGGAATAGATAGTCTTGAAAAAAGCAAAATCTATTATACCAGCAATAACAATAACCGTAACAATAACAACAGAAACCAGTCTAACAACAGAAACCAGCCCAATAATAAAAGAAGACATAACAATAGCAACAACAATCATAAAAACAGGAAGTAGACATGAGTGGAACATTTCAGATAAGAGGAGGAAAAAGACTGCAAGGTGAAATTACTCCACAAGGAGCAAAAAATGAAGCTCTACAAATTCTTTGTGCCGTCTTATTAACTGATGAGGAAGTAAGAATTAAAAATATTCCCGATATCCACGACGTTAATCGATTAATTGAAATTCTGGGAGACTTCGGCGTGAAGGTTACCAAGAACGGACACGGCGATTATACTTTCAAAGCAGATAAAGTAAATTTTGATTATATCAAATCAAATGAATTCAAAAAAGATGGGGCGAAATTAAGAGGTTCCATCATGCTTATGGGTCCTATGCTGGCAAGATACGGTGAAGCGTATATGCCTACTCCTGGAGGTGACAAGATCGGAAGAAGAAGACTGGACACCCACTTTCAGGGATTGGTAGAACTCGGGGCTGAATTTAATTACGATGAAGAAGAGTTTTTCTATTCGCTGAAAGCTAAAGAATTGAGAGGCAAATTTATTCTATTGGAAGAAGCTTCGGTAACGGGTACTGCCAATATCGTTATGGCTGCAGCTTTGGCAAAAGGAAAAACAAGAATTTACAATGCCGCCTGCGAGCCTTATCTGCAACAGCTTTGTAAAATGCTGAACAGAATGGGAGCAAATATCTCAGGAATCGGTTCAAATTTATTAACCATTGAAGGAGTTGAACATCTTCGCGGAACTGAGCACACCATGCTTCCGGATATGGTTGAGATCGGATCATGGATCGGTCTTGCTGCCATGACCAAATCCGAAATTACCATCAAAAACGTAAACTGGAACCAGCTGGGTGTTATTCCAAACACCTTCAGAAAGCTTGGCATCCAGCTTGAGCAAAGCGATGATGATATTTTTATTCCGGCTCAGGAAAATTATAAAATTCAGAAATTTATTGACGGTTCTATCCTTACGATTTCCGATGCACCATGGCCGGGATTCACGCCGGACCTTCTTTCCATTATACTTGTTGTGGCAACACAGGCCAAAGGAAGTCTTCTGGTTCATCAGAAAATGTTTGAATCAAGATTATTCTTCGTTGATAAGCTGATTGACATGGGCGCCCAGATCATTCTTTGCGATCCGCACCGTGCAACGGTAATCGGACTGAATCAGGAAACTCCGTTAAGAGGAACAACGATGGTTTCTCCTGATATCAGGGCTGGAAATGCACTTTTGATTGCTGCTCTTTCTGCAGAAGGAAAATCAATCATTCACAATATTGAGCAAATCGACAGAGGATATGAAAATATTGACGGAAGATTAAAAGCGATCGGTGCAGATATCGAGAGAATTTAATGCAGAATTCAATTTTTGTAATCATATAAAAAGCGTCCGGTTTTACCGGGCGCTTCTTTTTGTAATTAAAAACTATATGAACCTTTCTTATAAGTATTTTCTGCATACATATTCTACAGTCGTACTCAGAAGTTTATTTTTTTGAAGATACACTTCCAATGCGTCATAATCTTCCGAATTTACGCTGATGTACAGCTGAACAGACCCGAAGCTTCTGCCGTTTACATATTCAACATTAGCAGACAACACCCTGTGACAGATCCCGAACTGACTGTAGATAGTATTCATCAGCTGTTCGAACTTCATTTTACCGTTCAGTTCAATTTCAAGGATCAATTCTTTTTTAGGCAGATTTATTTTACCATTTAAAACCTGCTGGCTTGGATTAGGTGTTATCATAACAGAAACTATTGGTTTAACGACTCATTTTCTATTGTTAAGCTTTGACAAAAATATAAAAAAATATTAGTCTACCAAATTAGTAGGATATTATTTTTTAATTTATTGAAATTTTTAATCTTCAGCCAAAAAAACGGATCCTTCCGAATCCGTCAATCATCTATGTTAATCTTTATTTCAACTCCTTTATTCTTTCAAGCTTTTCTGATGCAGCCAGACCATTGGGATTGCAGCCGGGTTCACCTTCCGGAACCTTAAGATTTCTCTTTGCATAAAAGCTTTCCCAAAAGGTATTGGTTTTTCCTGTTGCCGGGTCAACAAAAGTCATCGGCTCCAGCTTAAAGATGTGATTTCCCCTGAAAGCTCTTTCAATATAATCTGAACAGTAATATGAGCCATCATCTAAAATATAATTGAAATTGTAAGGCTTTCCCAGCATTGCATTGGCTTTTTCAATAGCTGGAGGTATTGCGTCCTGATATTGAGGTTTCAAACGGTAAACGATAACTGTCTGTCCGCCCTCGCCCTGATCTTTCAGGAAATCTTTTAATGGCTGTTTTTGAGAGCCACCTTTGGGGGCCGCATGCAAAACATACAACTTTCCACCAGTTTTTTCCAGAATTCCGATATGATCAAAAGAGGCATTTTTTTCTTTCTGGGTAACATTATTGATTGCCCCCGAAAGCCCGCTGTTTTTCGCAGTGACAAAAAGTAAATCGCCGTTTTGCAGACCTGAAATCTTATGACTTCTGCAGCTGAGAATGAGCACAAATGCAAAAAATGCAAAGAGAAAATTACTTTTTAAAATTTGCTTCATAACAATCGATCCAGTCCTGAACGGTCATTTTTTTACTTATTTCAGCCAGCAATTCAAAAGGAATATCATCCATTTTCTTGAAACGTACACAAGATTTTCCCATATCCAGTTTTCTTTTGGAATATTTAGGAAATTCATTCACAAACCAATCCAGCAGATCTGGTTTCGCATACATTCCCATATGGTAAAATGCAATAAAATTCTTCTGGGAAGCAATACTTATAAAAGGTAAAGGCGTTCCCGGTGCACAGTGGTATCCCGCCGGATATATTGTCAATGGGACACCCCACCCGATCATGCCGTAACTGCTGCCCTGCGAAAAACCTTCCGGCAGATTGTCGTTAATGGTGTCAAATAGCTTCCTGAAAACCTCCTGTCTTTCTTCAGGAATTTTCGAAAGATAATCATCTAATGAAACTGATTCTATCTGCATTTTTTAGTCTTTATAATTTTTCAAAATAACGAAAAATTAATTAATATAATTTACATCACCAATTAATTACAGCTTACAATCATAAAAAAAGCCTCTTTACTGTCCTTAATTTTAATATTGAGAAATTAAATCTTATTTTTGCCATACAAATTTTTCAATAATGCCGAATATTTCAAACAGAGCACTGCACATGCCGCCTTCGCCGGTAAGAAAACTGGTTCCTTTTGCCCTTAAAGCAAAGCAGAAAGGAATAAAAGTCTATCACCTGAACATCGGACAGCCCGATATCGAAACTCCGGAAACAGCACTGAATGCTTTGAAGAATATCGATCTCAAAGTTTTGGAATACGCTCTTTCAGAAGGTAATTTAGAATACAGAAAAGCTTTAACAGACTATTATCATTCGTTAGGATTTAATGATCTTACGACAGATAATTTCATTGTAACCAACGGAGGTTCGGAAGCTTTGAATTTCGCCATTTCAACTTTGTGTGACGATGGTGACGAGGTAATTATCCCGGAGCCTTATTATGCCAATTACAATGGTTTCACAAGCACGTTCAATGTAAATGTTGTTGCCGTTCCTTCTACCATAGACACCGGATTTGCTCTTCCTCCGATTGAAGAATTTGAGAAAAAAATTACAGCAAAAACAAGAGCGATCGTTATCTGCAATCCTGGAAATCCGACAGGATATCTTTACACCCGTGAAGAGCTTCAAAAACTCGCGGAAATTGCCCTTAAATATGATATTGTCGTTATTTCAGATGAGGTGTACAGAGAATATGTATATGATGGAAAGCAGCAGGTTTCTATGCTCGCTTTTCCTGAGCTGGCAGAAAACTGCATCATTATCGATTCCGAATCAAAACGTTACTCTATGTGTGGTGTAAGAATCGGATGTATGATCACCCGTTCTAAAAAAATCCACGATGCCGCAATGCTTTTTGCACAGGCAAGGCTAAGCCCGGTTTTACTAGGACAAATTGCAGCAACAGCAGCACACCAGAATGACGGAGCGTATATAAGAGCGGTAAGAGAAGAATATACCCACAGAAGAAATGTACTGGTTGATGCTTTAAATGCGATCCCCGGAGTAATCTGCCCGAAACCGAAAGGTGCTTTCTATTGTGTTGCAGAGCTTCCTGTAGACGATACCGAAAAATTTGCACAATGGCTGCTTGAAAAATATTCGAACCAGAATGAAACGATTATGGTAGCGCCTGCCGGAGGATTTTACAGCAATCCTGAACTCGGTAAAAAGCAGGTAAGAATTGCATACGTTTTAAAAGAAGAAGATCTGAAAAGAAGTGCGGCTATTTTAAAAGATGCACTTGATCAATATAAACTTGAATTCAGTCTTTAATCTCAAAAAAATATAGTTATCAGCAATAAAAACCTGGATTTGAAATCTTCCAAGCTTTTATTGCTGATCTTTTTTAACAATATTAATGGATTTGTTAAATGGTTGAAATGCAGGAAAATTTTTCACTCAAGTCACATAATACGTTTGGTGTTGACGCTAGAGCAAGATACTTTATGGAAGTACATTCCAAAGAAGAGCTGATCGATGCACTAAACTATTCAAAAACCAGTACTTTACCCTTATTATTTTTAGGCGGAGGAAGCAATATTCTTCTGACAACAGATTTTGAAGGATTAGCTATTAAGCTCAGCTTAAAAGGAACTCAAGAAGAATTTATCAGCGATAATGAAGTATTGGTAACCGCAAAGACAGGTGAAAACTGGCACGAATTCGTGATGTTTTGCCTGAAAAAAAATTACGGCGGACTGGAAAATCTTTCCTTAATTCCGGGAAATGTTGGGACTTCTCCTATGCAGAATATCGGTGCTTACGGCACGGAAATCAAAGATACTTTCGTAAGCTGTACGGTTCTTAACCTTGAAAAAATGCAGCTTGAGACTTTCAATCTGGAACAATGCAGATTTGGGTACAGAGATTCTGTTTTTAAGCAGGAAGGAAAAGGAAAATATGTAATCCTGGACGTTACTTTTAAACTGACCCGAAAAAATCATCATATCAAAACAGAATACGGAGCCATACAGTCTGAACTGCAACACTTAGGAATTGAAAACCCTACCATTCAGGATGTTTCCCAAGCGGTAATCAATATCAGGCAAAGTAAACTCCCGAATCCAAAAGAAATCGGCAATGCCGGAAGCTTCTTTAAAAACCCCACGATTCCTTTACTTCAGTTTGAACGGTTAAAGGAAAGCTTCCCACAAATCCCGGGCTATGCAAACGGAGATTTTGTAAAAGTTCCTGCAGGATGGCTGATCGAGCAATGCGGATGGAAAGGAAAACAGATAGGAAATGTAGCCTCACACCAACTACAGGCTCTTGTCATCATTAATGCTACAGGACAGGCAACCGGACAGGAAATCTTTGATTTTTCAACGGAAATCATTAATTCTGTGAAGGAAAAATTCGGGATTGAACTGGAAAGGGAAGTCAATATTATCTGAGTGGATTGTATTTAAGTTTTCGTAAAGGTATTGATAATTCAATCGTATTAGCTTCATTGATAAATACTTAATAAAGAATAGACTTTATTACCAGAAAAAATATATTACTTTAATACGATTCCAGAAATCCGGTCAATATGGTTAACCGTTATCCAATAAGAATTTAATAAGTTAATTCAGAACCATAAATAATTTCGTCAAATTTATTTCTCAGAAGAAAAAATAGAAATGATTACTTTTAATGATAATTATACTTTGGTTTTTCAGAAAATATCTGAAAAGTTGAACCTGAAATTTAGTCTAAGCCTTTAAACTCTCCTTTGAATACGTTTTTATCAAAATAAAATGTCATGGGAGTTTTATAATCAGAAAACTCTATAAAGTCTCCAATCGAAAATTGCCATTTATAATATACCTTTTTTAAAATCTCATCCCGGTATTTATAATTTTTTAGAGTAATATCATTTTCTATCCCAAACTTTTCAATATTTTTTTTTATTGACAAAGAATCTTTATCCAAGGAAAGATTGTAGATAATTTTACTTTTATCCTTTACAAGCTCTTTATATCTATCAACGGAATAAGGGCTATATGAAGTCCAAATATTAAGATATATAATAGAATCATTATTACGAAGAGTCTCCCTATAAAAAGGAGACTCTTCGTAATGATATTCTTTTACTATTTCGATAGGTTTTATTTTTCTCACCTTGGTTTCTCCAAAAAAAAGGACAAATAAAAAAAACAAACCTACCCCCAAAAAAAATATAATAAAACAAATAATGATTACTTTTTTCATTGTAAAACCTTATTTGACTTTAATAAGTTCAAATTGAACACTTCCGGAGGAAACATCATACATCCCTTCTTTAATTTTAATGCTTTCTCCCTCATCATTAACATATACTGATGAATCAACCACTTCAACTGTCTCAATTAAAACATCTCCCGCATTCTTATTAATCACAACATCTGGAATAGGAGTACAGTTCATTGTTAAAGTTGTGCAACAGACGTTTACTGTTGTTTCTATTTCGACTCCAAGTACTTTAACCTTCACTTTAAAAGGATGGCAAAACCCCTTTGGCCCTTTATCACTGTCATTATTGTGACTTAAACTCTCAATAAATTTGTCAACAAATTCTTGTTGTTCTGAAGCGGAAAGTTTTGCAAATGCAGCATTCTTTTGTGTCAGTTCTGTTTTTGGTGTATTATCTATTTTTTCATTGTTCTCATCACGGCATGAAATCATAAAAATACTTAATACTAAAATTTGAATAAAATTACTTTTTTTCATAATTGCGATTTTAAAGTTAATAAATATTTAATTCACTCAGCCAAGATATTTATCTACTATTATTCTGACAACAACTAACGGTTATAAAATCAACAACCATTGGTTGTAATTTCAAAAAGTAGTAATTTAGCTTTAAAACATAATTTGATGAGTTTAGAAACAAAACTTCGTAAACTAAGAGAACAAAAAGGATGGTCACAAATGGATGTAGCACATCAATTGGAAATTTCTCAGTCTGCTTATAATAAATGGGAAACCGGGCAAGCAAAACCCACTTTACCCAATCTTCAGAAATTAGCAGAAATTTTTGAAGTTAACTTTTTAGATTTAGTACAAACACAAATTCTAAAAATAGACATATCTAATGAAAAGTTTGAAGATTCACAAAGTTTAATTTTTGGATCAACAATAAATACTATTTCTCCAGAATTGATTAGCAAAATCTTAGACAATCAAGAACAAATGGCAAAACTAATGAAAAGCCAAAGTAAGCTGATAGAGACTCTGTTAAAAAATAATTTCTGAATAAGCTCAAAGAACCACACAATATGAAAATTGCTATTCTCGGGGCCGGAAACATGGGCCTTTCCTTTTCAAAATCATTCCTGAAATACGAACTGATAAAACCGGAAAACCTTCATTTAATCACAAGAAATCAATCTAAATTCTCAAAAATATCGGAAGACTTTCCAAAATCTAAGATTTCGACTTTTGATGAAGTCACAGAATTGAATGCCGATTTAATCATCATTGCTGTAAAGCCTCAGGATTTCAAGCATGTTGCCGAAAATATAAGATTTAAACTTCGGGAAAACCAGATGGTTTTATCCATCATGGCAGGAATTAAAATCGAAAGAATTCAACAATTACTTGATCATCCTCTGGTGGTAAGAGCCATGCCCAATTCCCCTACTCTGCTCGGAATGGGAATTACCGGATATACATCTGCTGAAGGAATTTCATTCAGTCAGTTAATCAATATTGAAAGATTACTCAATTCAACGGGAAGATCGGTGTATCTGGAAAATGAAGAATTGCTTGATGGGGTAACCGCACTTTCCGGAAGCGGGCCGGCATATTTTTATTACATTATAGATGCCATGATTAAAGCAGGGACTGAAATGGGAATAGATGAAAACCTGTCAAAACTTTTTGTAACCCAAACCATGCTCGGAGCCTATCACCTGATTAATAATTCTGATAAAAATCTGGAAGAACTGATTCAGGATGTTGCCTCAAAAGGTGGCACAACAGAAGCTGCATTAAAAACTTTTAACGAGAATAATTTAAAGGAAATCCTCAAAACAGGTATTCTGAATGCGGAAAAACGTGCTAAGGAACTGAATGGCTAATCCTGCCATTAAAATTTGAAGTTGAGGTCACGTTAAGATTACGACCTGGCATTTTATAAGATTTCTTTAACATCGTATACAAAGTTATTCATTTCAAAAACATTAAATTTGTATATTAAATAAATTGAATGAAATACGTTTTACTTACGCTCATTTCAGCGATGCTATTATCCATTTCCTGGCCTACTTACGGAGTTCCGTTTTTTATATTTTTTGCTTTGGTTCCTCTTCTGATGATGGAACATGGGGTCTCCAAATTTTCAGACTACAAAAGAAAAAGCTGGGTAGTTTTCGGATTGTCCTATGCGTGTTTTGTTATCTGGAATGTAGTAACAACAGGTTGGCTGTATGGCGCAAGAAATCCGGATGGAAGCCACTCGCTATTGGCTGTTTTATTTCCTGTACTTGTTAATTCTCTTCTTTACTCTTTGGTATTTCAATGCTATCATTGGTATAAAAATGCACAGGGAACCTATTGGGGACTTGCTTTTTTAGTAGCGATATGGATGAGTTTTGAGAAATTTCACTTGGGTTGGGAGTTTACCTGGCCATGGCTGAATCTGGGCAATGTATTTTCAGAGTACCCTAAGCTGATTCAATGGTATGACACATTGGGCGCTACAGGAGGAAGCTTCTGGATTTTATTAATAAATGTTTTGATTTTTTACACCGTAAGAATCTGGCAGGCTGGAAGAAAAAGAAAAGACCTGATCAAAAACACCTCAATTTTTGCTGTTTTGATTATCGTTCCGATGATCATTTCGGTTATGCAGTACAATAACTTCAATGAAAAACCAATCGGCAGCGTCAACGTGCTGATGCTTCAGCCCGACCTTGATCCGTATGCTGAAAAATATTCCCAAGACAGTCTGGTTATTGAAAATGACCTCCTTGATCTGGCAGAAAAAAATTCAACAGGAAAAATAGACTATTATATCGCTCCTGAAACTGCTCTTCCGGGCAGAGGTTCTATTTCTGAGCGAGGTTTTGAAAAAAGCGTTATTCTGAACAATCTTAAAACATTTTTGTCTAAACATCCCGGCTCCGTATTTGCTACAGGAATTTCTTCACATAAATTTTATACTTCCGGAGAAAATCTTCCGAAAGAAGCCTACCAGCTTAATCCCGGACTTTGGGTTGAAAGCTTTAATTCTGCCGTTCAGGTTATTCCAAACAAAAATATTGAAGTATACCATAAAGGCAAGCTGGTACCGGGTGTTGAAATTTTCCCCTATATGAGCTATCTAAAGCCTCTTTTAGGCGATGCTATGCTTAATCTCGGAGGAACCGTTGCTTCGCTTGGAACTGATAAGGAAAGAGTAGCTTTTGCCAATCCTTTCAACAAAGGAAAAATAGCTCCTATTATCTGCTATGAAAGCATCTATGGCGAATTTACCGGCGATTACGTAAAAAAAGGAGCGAATTTCTTAGGAATTATGACCAATGATTCCTGGTGGGGCGTTTCGGAAGGACATAAGCAACTTTTGTCTTATGCTAAATTAAGAGCCATTGAAACAAGAAGAGAAATTGCAAGAGCTGCGAACAGCGGAATTTCGGCTCATATTGATGCCAAAGGAGAGATCGTTGAAGATACTTTTTACGGAGACAAAACAGCCTTATTTGCAAAAATAAATCTGTATGATCAAATGACTTTTTATACAAGAGCCGGTGATCTGCTTTCAAGATTTTCAATTTTTGCGCTGGGGTTTTTGTTGTTTTATTTCTTAATAAAACGGTTTCAGGCGAAAACTCAAAAAAATAAGGGAGTATAAGCATGCAAAACTGAAATTGTTTGAAGTAAATATCAGTAAGTTATTACAAATAATTTTCTAAAAGATTTGTCTATCTAAAAAATTCTTCGTTATTTTGCACTCTCAAATATTATAGTACAAATAAGAACATCGAGATATGTCAAGAATTTGCCAAATAACAGGAAAGCGTGCAATGGTTGGTAACAACGTTTCTCACGCTAATAACAAAACGAAGCGTCGTTTTGAAATTAACTTATTGGAGAAGAAGTTTTACCTTCCGGAGCAAGATAAGCACGTAACACTGAAAGTATCAGCTCATGGATTGAGAGTGATTAACAAGATTGGAATCGAGGAAGCTCTAGAAAGAGCAACTAGAAACGGATTGATTAAAAAGTAATTGAATCATGGCAAAAAAAGGAAACAGAGTTCAAGTAATCCTTGAATGTACAGAGCATAAAGAAAGTGGTATGCCAGGAATGTCGAGATACATTTCTACAAAGAATAAAAAGAACACAACTGAAAGATTAGAGTTGAAAAAATACAACCCTGTTCTTAAGAAAGTAACGGTTCATAAAGAAATCAAGTAATTATTAAAATATAATTTACCATGGCAAAGAAAGTAGTAGCAACCCTACAAAGCGGTCAGTCTAAAAAAATGACCAAAGTGGTGAAAATGGTTAAGTCTTCCAAGTCAGGAGCTTACGTTTTCGAAGAAAAAGTAATGAATGCAGACGAAGTAGACGGTTATTTGAAAAAATAATCTACACTTTATTTACAATATAAAAAACTACTCAGCTTTTGGGTAGTTTTTTTGTTATCTTTGCTTTAATCTAGCTGGAAGTCAGAAGCTGGGAGCCAAAAATTTTAATCATTAATTGAACTAAGATTGGTACTTCAAGCTTCCATTACCCAACTTCCATCATTAATTAAATTCCGTAATTCATAAAGATGAGTTGGTTTAAAAAAATTTTTAAAAAAGAAGAGAAAGAAACCTTAGATAAAGGATTGGAAAAATCCAGCCAGGGTTTTTTCGAAAAAATGACAAAAGCCGTAGTCGGCAAGAGCAAAGTAGACGATGAGGTTCTGGATGACCTTGAGGAAATACTTATTGCCTCCGATGTCGGTGCCTCTACCACCATCAAAATCATAGAAAGAATTGAAGAGCGCGTTGCAAGAGACAAATATGTAAGCGTAAATGAATTGGATAAAATTCTTCGTGAAGAAATTTCAGGCTTACTGCTGGAAAACCCTCATGCCGGAACAGGAAATATAGATACTTCCAAAAAGCCGTACGTTATTATGGTAGTGGGTGTAAACGGCGTAGGAAAAACAACGACTATCGGAAAACTGGCGCACCAATTTACTTCAGAAGGTAAAAAAGTTGTATTAGGAGCGGCAGATACGTTTCGAGCTGCTGCGGTAGATCAGCTGGTTATCTGGAGCCAGAGAGTGGGCGTTCCTATCGTAAAGCAGGAAATGGGATCAGATCCGGCTTCCGTAGCCTTTGATACGGTACAGAGTGCGGTTGCCCAGCAAGCAGATGTCGTAATTATTGATACAGCAGGAAGACTTCATAATAAAATCAACCTGATGAATGAGCTCTCTAAGATCAAGAGGGTGATGCAAAAAGTAATTCCGGATGCACCACATGAGGTTTTACTGGTTCTCGACGGTTCTACCGGTCAGAATGCCTTCGAACAGGCCAAACAGTTTACGGCTGCCACTGAAGTCAACGCATTAGCAGTAACAAAGCTTGACGGGACCGCAAAAGGCGGTGTCGTAATCGGGATCTCTGATCAGTTTCAGATTCCGGTAAAGTATATCGGTGTCGGCGAAAAGATGCAGGACCTGCAGTTGTTTAATGGTACAGAGTTTGTAGATTCATTTTTCAAGAAGAGATGATGTAAAAATCATGTTTTCCCAAAACAGCAATAAACCAACTATAAATATTAACATTAAAAAATGCAACTATGGGATTTTTAACATGGATTATTTTCGGACTACTGGCCGGAGCACTCGCTAAAGCAATAATGCCCGGAAAACAGGGAGGCGGAATGCTTATCACGATGATTCTAGGGATCATCGGCGCTTTCATCGGAGGAGCAATCGGAGTATATGTACTTCATTGGGGAGATGTAGATTCTTTCTGGAATTTCAGAAGCTGGATCTTAGCCATCGGGGGAGCTTTGGTTGTTCTGTGGATCTACGGAATGCTTACACGAAGAAGCTAAATTTTAAAGCCAATAAAAATTAAAACGGCGGATTTGAAATTCAAATCCGCCGTTTCTTTGTACAATATAATTTAGTTAATTTTAATCTGGTAAGGCATCTCCATTTTTATTTCAGACTGCAGTTTTCTCTTTTCAACAACCTGCTGAAGGATTTCGTAATTTGATTTCCCGATTTTATTTTTTATCACTCTTTCAGAAATCTCATCCTGATTCAAATCTTTAAATATCTGCTCGAATGGAGTCATGCTTTTCGGATATGAAGCCACTCCGTATGATTTTAATCCCGCTTTTTGTGCGGCAAATTTTACAGCATCATTTAAAGTTCCCAGTTCATCTACAAGACCTATCTGTTTGGCTCTTGTTCCGCTCCACACTCTTCCTCCGCCGATATTATCGATCTGCTCAAAAGTCTGTTTTCTGTTCTGTGTCACGAAGTGTACGAATCTTTTGTATGTACCTTCAACGCTTCTTGTAATAAGGCTTACTCCGTAAGGTGTAACCCCATTTAATGAAGAATAATACTGCGAATTGGCATTTGTAGAAACAATATCTGCACGAATCCCGTTTTTATTGGCAATATCCTTGAAATAAGGAATAACCCCGAAAACTCCTATCGATCCTGTAAGTGTATTGGGTTCAGAGTAGATCTTATCTGCCGCCATTGCAATATAATATCCTCCGGAAGCAGCGTAATCTCCGAAAGAAACGATTAAAGGTTTTTTCTTTTTTAACTGCTGAAGCTCGAAAAGGATCTCATCGGACGCATTTGCACTTCCTCCCGGAGAGTTAATTCTGAATACAACCGCTTTTACATTGTCGTTATCCTGAAGATCTCTAATATACTTAATATATTTTTCAGAGTGAATATCATTGTATTCGTCACCTCCATAAATTGACCCTGAAGCATACAAAACGGCAACTTTATCGCCTGAGTTTTCGTCATCAGAATAGGAAGCAATATATTTTCCTAAAGAAATCTTATTTAATTTTTCATCATCCTTTAAGCTTAATTTCGATTTAATCAGCTGATCATATTCTGTTTTTTGGATCAGTTTATCTGCCAGTTTATATTTTAGTCCTAATTCAGGAATCATTCCGTACAGGCTATCGACCACCGTTCTGAAAGCAGCCGTATCAATTTTTCTGGAGGCCGCCATTTTTGAGGATGTATTTTTCCAGATATCATTCAGAAGAGTACTGAGCTGTTCTTTGTTTTCAGGAGAAATATCGTTTCTCAGAAAGGGCTCAACCGCAGATTTGAATTTTCCGTGGCGTATTACTTCAATACCGATACCGTATTTATCAGCAAAATCTTTAAAGAAGGTTACTTCCGTAGCAAGACCTTTCAGCTCGATCATTCCGGATGGATTCAGATAATATTGATCGGCGACGGATCCTAAGTAATACGAAGCCTGGGATACGGCATTTCCGTAGGCATATACAAATTTTCCGCTTTTCTTAAAATCTGCGATGGCATTTCTAAGGTCATCAATCTGGGTAACTCCGGCATTAAGATCATCAGCTTCGATACTGATTCCTCTGATATTATCATCGGTTTTAGCTTTGCTAATGGCTTCAATCGCATCATAAATCAAAACATTTTTATTCTGCTCGCTGATATTAAACAATCCTCTCTGCTCTTCAGTGGGACTGTCAATAATATTGGTTTTCAGATTAATTGTAAGTACGGAATTCTTTTTTACAACTACAGACTTTTCATTTCCCATAGCGCTAAAGACCAGCATTATGATGAAAAAGAAGAAAAACACGACACATAATATGACAATAGCCACTATATTTGCCAGTACATTTTTAAAAAAGCTTTTCATAAACAATCATTTTTCAATATGTCGCAACATAAAGTCGTTTTGTTACTTGGTAGTAATCTCGGAGACCAAAAAAAAAATCTGCAGACCGCTCTGGATAAGATAAAACAGGCAGGAAATGAAATACGGGAAGTAAGTGATTTTTTAACATCGGAACCTGTGGAATTTGCCAGTTCCAATATTTTTTGTAATATTGCATCAATAATATTCACACATCTTTCACCATTTCAGCTTCTTACTCTTATTAAACGTATTGAAGTAGAAATGGGAAGAACAGACGATACTACTGTAACCGGAGGACATACCGACAGAGTTATTGATATTGATATCGTTACGTTCAATGGAATAAAATTTATATCAGAAAGACTAAAAATCCCTCATCAAAAACATCTTTCTGAAAGAGAATTTTCAAGAATATTATTAAAAGATTTTATCTAAAAAAACATAAAAAACATATTGTATGAAATTAAGTTTATTGTTATTGGCTGCAATGCCTGTTGCAATGTATGCGCAGGACAGTATTGCTGTCACCTCTAATGATATGTATCCCAATACATTTTCTTCAGGTTCTGCCAATGTCCAACCTTTCAAAAATGCGTCCAGACGATTCAATGACTGGTCTGTATCGATAGGTGGAGGTGCTGCATTTATGGTTCACTCAGACCTTAAGTCGATTACAGATCAAAAGATTAACTGGGGATATAATTCGTATGTAAGCTTAGACAAACAGATTACCCATGTTTTCGGAATAAGTCTTATTTACCAAAGAGGTGAAACAACGCAGAAAGCTCAGCTGGAAGGAGCTGCAGGTATCGCTGCGGGAGTTGGGGAGGCAAAAACGAAATATAATCAGATTGCTTTAATGGGTGATATTAATTTTTCCAATCTTTTAAGAAGAGTTGACAATCATTCTCCCTACAGATGGGCCATGCATGGATATGCCGGTATAGGTGTCATGAACTACAATACCTCACTGCATGATAATAATGAGTTCAGATGGAGCACCGTTCCCGCAAGGATTCCCTTATTTATTAATCAGAAGCTGGATATAAATTCCATTTATTACCAACTGGGAGTAGGCGTTAAATATAATGTTTCCAAACTTATTGATGTCGAAGCAAGAACAATGTACATTATCAGTGGAGACGACGAGTTTGATGGCGGTGGCTATGCGGGTCCGGCAGACTATGATCCCAGCTCTGCCGTCTCTAAGTATAACATGATTAATAAAAGAAGATCCGATAATGCATGGACTGTGAATCTCGGTCTTTCTTTCAAATTAGGAAAACACATGACTCATCTTACTTGGCACGATCCTCTACAGGAAGCTTATTATAGAGCTTATGTGCTTGAAAACAAAAGTCCGGAACTGGTTGTGTGCGAAAAAGGCGATGCAGACGGTGATGGAGTTTGTGACGACTGGGACAGACAGCTTGACACACCTTCCGGAGCACGGGTAGATGGCGCCGGCGTAGCTTTAGATATCGATATGGACGGAACTATAGATTTATACGACAAATGTGTAACGGTTCCGGGACCTGTTGAAAATCAGGGTTGCCCTACAAATAAATAACTATTATTAAAAATACTAAAAAAAATACATATGAAATTAAGTTTAGCAATTGTTGCATTAGCATTAGCTGTTCCCGCAACAGGCTTTGCACAAGACTCAATAGCAGTCACATCAGCCGGAGAATATCCAAATACATTCTCTTCAGGTTCTGCAAATATTTCTCCGTTTACAAATAAAGTAAAAAGATTCAATGATTGGGCAATTTCATTTGGTGCCGGCGTACCATTAGTTCAATCTGCTGACTTAACATCCATAAAAAACGGTAACGGTAAAAACGTATTTGGCTATTCTGCATACGTAAGTATCGACAAAGCGATCACCCATGCTTTTGGTATTAACTTACAATATGACAGAGGCGAAACAAGACAGGGATGGTTCAATACCAAAAAGGATGCACCTGCAAATGCCTCAGTATATCAGCAGGTTGGTGCCAGAACGCAGTATGATGCCATTTCATTGCTGGGAGATGTCAATCTTTCCAATCTTTTCAGAAGAGTGGATAATCATTCTCCGTACAGATGGGCATTGCATGGATATGCAGGTTTAGGAACTCTGGCATACCGTGCTTATCAGAAGGATGAAACAGGAGAAAGAATGGTCACTGAAATCAAACCATTTAAGCTGGGTTCCATGTTTGCACAAGCCGGAGCTGGTCTTAAGTTTAAGGTAAACAGAAGAATCGATATTGAAGGAAGAGTAATGTACGCGATTACCGGCGATGATGAATTTGATGGCGGAGGCGACAAATACAGCACTATTAATCAGAGAGAGGAACAAGTATCCGACAACTTCTTTAATGCAACTTTAGGGGTTTCTTTAAAACTGGGAAAACACGAATCTCACCTGATGTGGCATGACCCGCTTCAGGAAATGTACTATAAATTGGATGTTCTGGCAAGTAAAAACCAGGATATTGAAGTTTGTAAAAAAGGAGATCTTGATAACGACGGTGTTTGCGATGATTGGGACAGACAGCTTGATACTCCTTCAGGAGCAAGAGTAGATGGTGCCGGTGTTGCACTTGATACCGATCTGGACGGTGTAATAGATCTTAATGATAAATGTATAACAGTACCCGGACCTGTTGAAAACCAGGGCTGTCCTACAACTCCGGATCCTGCAACAGGAGGAACTGTAATTGAGGATGAAACCAAGTTAGAAGGAATTGAATTTGATCTTAATTCAGACAGAATTTTACCTTCCAATACGCCTATCCTGAACAATGCGGTTAATTATATCAACTCTTCCAACGGAACTTATACGGTAGTCGGAGCTACAGATACAAGAGCTTCTGAAGCCTATAACCAAAAATTATCAGAAAGAAGAGCGAACAGTGTTAAAAATTATTTAATTAAAAACGGTGTGCAGTCTGATAAATTAAATGCAATAGGAAGAGGCAAAAAAGACCTTAAGTATCCTGAATGTGACCCCGCTACAAAATGCCCTGAATGGAAAAACAGAGCCAACAGAAGAGTTTATTTTGAAGCTAAATAATAGAGTAATTTTATAAATAATAATAAAGTCACGCAATGCGTGGCTTTTTTTGTCAGTTAAGTTTCATTATTTTTATCCCATGATTTCCCAACAAGATTTTCAAGAATTAAAATTCAAAACCTTAAAATATTTTTGGGGTTATGATAACTTCCGGGACTCTCAGGAAGCTATTATTGATTCTGTTATTAATGAAAAAGACACGCTCGTCCTTTTACCCACAGGAGCAGGAAAATCTCTTTGTTATCAGCTTCCTGCTTTATTAAAAGAAGGAACATGCCTTGTAATTTCCCCACTTCTGGCGTTAATGAAAGATCAGGTTGGCCAGCTGAAATCAAGAGGAATTGAAGCAGAGTATCTGTCTTCGGAATTAGACGAATATGATGCTGAAGGAATCTATGACCGTTGCAAAGAAGGATTAACCAAACTGCTTTACATCTCTCCGGAAAGGTTGACCAATAAACAGTTTCTTCAAAATATTGAAGAAATCCAGATGTCCTTTATTGCAGTGGATGAAGCACACTGCATTTCAGAATGGGGACAGGATTTCAGGCCGAGCTATCAGAACATTAAAGAATTCAGAAGAAATAATCCTGAAATTCCGTGTCTGGCATTAACGGCAACGGCTACACCAAAGGTTCTGGATGAAATCAAAGCAAAGCTCGATCTTAAAGATCCTCAGGTTTTTCAGAGAAGTTTTAAAAGAGACAATATCAGAATTTTCACAGAAGAAGTTTCTGATAAATTTCAAAAAATCTATGATATCCTGAAATTCACTAAACAGTCGGGAATCATTTATGTAAGAACGAGAAGAGAAGCAGAGCTCCTCAGTGCATTCTTACGAAAAAATCAATTAAACAATGTCGATTTTTTCCATGCCGGACTTACCACAAAAGAAAAAAATGCCAAGCAGACCATCTGGAATAACAGCGACAGCCAGGTTTTAATCTCCACAAATGCCTTTGGAATGGGAATCGATAAAGACAATGTCCGTTTTGTGATTCATTATTCCCCTGCTCCTTCCATTGAAAATTATTACCAGGAAATCGGGAGAGCCGGAAGAGATGGCCAAGAAAGCTTTGCTTTTTTACTTTGGGACAAACAGGAACTTTCTAATTTTGATGATATTTTAAAAAACCAGACTCCGGGTAAAGCTGAGTTCTTAAAAATCATCACTTACCTCTACTCTATTTTTCAGGTGGCAGAATTTGAAATGCCTGAAAAGGTCTTCCAGCTCAATTTAAATGGAATTCAGAATTTCACAAAACTTTCTTCAGCAAAAATTAAAAATGTCCTGAACTTTCTTCACAACCAGGAAATTATTTATTTCAATGACCATAAAAGCCTTTCTTCCCTTCAGCTTCTGATGCAAGCGGATGAAATCGACCAGCTTCCGCACAAAGATGCTTATTTTATTGAGATGATGCTTCGTACCATATCAGGAATTACTACCCATAAGGTAATGTTCAGCGAGCAGCAGGTAAGCAATAAGATCGGTGTAAGTATTCATTTAATTAAAGAAAGACTGAAAGAGCTACAGCAGAAAGGATACGTAGAATATGTAGACGGAGCCCTATCCAGTATCAAATTTTTAAAACCAAGAGACGAAAGACTTAATACTTCACAATACTGGAAGCTTTTTGAACATATTCAGAAAAATAAAATCCAGAAATGGGAAGAAATGAAATTTTATATTGAGGATAGCCGGTACTGTAAAATGAAACTGATTCTCACGTATTTCGGTGAAAAGAAATCTAAAAACTGCGGACAGTGCTCTGTTTGTGAAACTAACAGGCAATCTATTTTCGGGAAGAATATTTCCGGAGAAATTTTGCAGGCACTTACTAAAAAACCGTCAACCATAGAAGAAATTTCGATCCAGCTGAATTATCATCCTAAAGAAAATATTCTGGAAAATCTTATCTATCTGCTGGATTCAGGAAAAGTAAAAATGCTGAATTTCAGAACGTATGCTTTGGCTTGAGCGATGGCTTAAGGTTATACCTGATTTTTATTGATAAACCGCTTATCTTTGCATCATGAAATCATTGAAAGTTGTTTTTTTAGGCACTCCGGAGTTTGCAAAGACTTCTTTGGAAGCCATTTATCATTCTCATCATAAAGTGGCAGGCGTTGTAACCGTAGCAGATAAGGCAAGCGGACGCGGACAAAAAGTGAACCGGTCGCCTGTAAAAGTTTTTGCGGCAGAAAATAATATTCCTGTTTTTCAGCCTGAAAAATTAAGAAACCCCGAATTTCTGGATGAATTGAGAAAACTTGATGCCGATGTTTTTGTAGTAGTTGCATTCAGGATGATGCCAAAGGTGCTTTTTGAAATGCCCAAAATGGGAACTTTTAACCTTCACGCTTCCCTGCTTCCGGATTACAGAGGGGCCGCTCCCATTAACTATGCCGTAATCAACGGTGAAGAAAAAACAGGAGCCACCACTTTCTTTATTAATGAGAAAATTGACGAAGGAAATATACTGCTTCAGGAAGAATTACCGATTCTGCCTGATGAAAATGCGGGAAGTCTTCATGACCGGTTGATGGAAATGGGCGCAAAACTCGTAGTAAAAACTCTTGACGGGCTTGCCGAAAATACCATTACCGAAAGACCTCAACCTCATGTTGAGCATCCTAAAAATGCTTATAAAATCTTTAAAGAAAATACTAAAATAGACTGGGCAAAAAAATCTAAAGAGGTTCATCAGTTTGTTTTGGGAATGTCTCCTTATCCTGCTGCTTTCACTACATTACAAATCGGAAACGAAGAAAAAGGACTGAAAATTTTCGGAGGTAAATTCGAGGTTGCTAATCATGATAAGCCTGCCGGAACTATAGATATTTCTAAGAATGAATTTAAGATCTATACTGCTGACGGAATATATTTCCCTTTAGAACTGCAGCTGGAAGGAAAGAAAAGAATGAATATCAAAGACTTTCTGAACGGATTCAGAAGCTTTGAGGATATAAGGATTATTTAAAAATAATTTTATTAAAAAGAAACCTTCAAGATTTTTGAAATCCTGAAGGTTTTTATATTAACTGATATCAATCATTTAAAACGAAGCTAATTCACAATTGACCATTGGCTACAGCTGTACCATCTCTGTTACCTCAACATCATAACCTCCAACCTGAGGCTTAATGTTAGGATTTTGGGTGATTACTTTAAATTTATTGATTCCAAGATTTTTAAGGATCTGTGTTCCGATACCGTAATCTCTATAATTGTACGCTAACGTTGGGTGTTGAACCTGTCCGTCCTGATAATTCAGGAACTGCTGAAGCTTTCTTAATGTATTTTCGGAATTGGAAACATTATTAATGAAAATAATAGCACCTTTTCCTGCTTCGTTTACCATACTGGTTACTTTCTCCAGTAAAGGTTTTTCACCATTGTTTAATCTTGTAAGCACGTCAAAATAAGAATCGGAAGACTGCACTCTTACCAAAACAGGCTCATCAACCGTCCATGCCCCTTTTGTTAAAGCAAAATGAATCTGATCATTTGAAGTTTCCCTGAAAGCAAAGAAATCATAGTCTCCGTAAGCCGTTTTCACCTTTCTTTCTTCAATTCTTTCGATAAGATTTCCTTTTTTAAGCTGGTAATGGATCAGGTCTTCAATCGAAACAATCTTCATGTCGTGCTTCTGTGCAAAAGCATAAAGCTCAGGCAAACGGGACATTGAACCGTCTTCGTTCATGATTTCACAGATCACCCCTCCTTCTTTCAATCCTGCCAGACAGGTAAGATCAATGGCAGCTTCTGTATGGCCTGCTCTCTTCAATACACCTCCTTTTTTTGCACGAAGCGGGAAGATATGTCCCGGACGCATAAAATCGGTCGGCTTGGATTTTTCATCCATTAAAGCAAGAATGGTTTTAGCTCTGTCGGCTGCAGAAATACCTGTAGAAGTTCCGTTTCCAAGAAGGTCTACCGATACGGTAAAGGCTGTTTCCTTTGGATCACTGCTTCGGCTTACCATCACTTCCAGCCCGAGTTCGTCGCATCTTTTTTCAGGAAGCGGCATACAGATCAATCCTCTTCCGTGGAGTGCCATAAAATTGATAATTTCCGGTGTCGTCAGTTCTGCGGCACAAAGAAAATCTCCTTCATTCTCTCTGTCTTCATCATCTACTACTATGATTATTTTACCATTTTTAAGGTCTTCGATAGCCTCAGGAATAGTATTTAATTTAATATCAGACATTTTTACTTTAAGTTTTTGCAAAGATACTCAAAAATAAGCATCTCCCAATTATGATAAGGGTTTGTTATCCATTAAGAACAGCGTCTTTTGCTTTTCTGAAAATCGTATAGGAATTAAGTCTTTTCTGATGATCGTAAATATGAGAATTTATCATCAGTTCATTGACATTAAATTTCTCCTGAAAACTTTTAATCTGTTCTTCAATTTCAGCCTGATCTCCAATGAAAGTATAACGCAGCTTTTGTAAAACCATTGATTTTTCCATGGGCGACCATATATCATCCATCTCATCAACCGGCGGAGCAAAAGGTTTTCTGTCATTACGGATGATATTGATAAAAGCCTGAAACAAGGTCGTGGACATTTTGTGAGCTTCTTCTGAAGTCTCTGCAGCTACCCCATTGATACAAGCAATAATATAAGGTTCGGTGCAGTATTTTGAAGGTTCAAAATTTTGTCTGTAAATATTGAAAGCCATTTCCATCTGTTCCGGAGCAAAATGCCCTGCAAATGCATACGGAAGACCAAGTTCAGCAGCTAAAAAAGCACTGTCTGTACTCGATCCCAAAATATAAAGAGGAATATCAAGCCCTTCTCCCGGAATGGCTCTTACAAGTGCTTCAGAATTTTCTTTAGAAAAATATTTCTGTAACTCCAGGATCTGTCTTGGGAACTGCTGATTGATAATGGCCGGATTTCTTCCTAACGCCTGTGCTGTTAAACCGTCAGTTCCCGGAGCTCTACCCAATCCCAGATCAATTCTTCCCGGGAAAAGAGATTCCAGAGTTCCGAATTGTTCGGCAATAACGAGAGAGCTGTGATTCGGAAGCATGATTCCTCCTGATCCTACCCTGATTTTTTGGGTTCCGTTGGCAATAAAGCCGATCAACACAGAAGTTGCAGAACTGGCAATACTTTCCATATTGTGATGTTCTGCAAGCCAGAATCTTTTATAGTTCAGGTTTTCAGTATGATTTGCCAAAGACAGACTGTCCTGAAAGGTATCGTGAATGGTCTTGTCCTTTTTCACAGGAGCAAGATCCAGCACGGATATTTCGAAGTTTTGCATAATTTCAAATTTTAGGTTCTTAAAACCTCAGCAAATTTAAAGCTAATATTTTGCATTAGTTACTTTTTGTAATTGATAAGACTGATCGGTGAATTCAGGGAAAAACTATTAAGCGATTTATTCTGTCATGCGAATAATTCGAATAACCATAGTATGAAATTTATATCAATTTTACAGAAGATTAGAAAAAAGTGCCCTTCCAAGAAAAGAAGAATTAGTAATATTGTGATAGATTTATAGAACCATGAAATCAAAAATAATGTATATCGAAAACAAATCCTACGGACATCACGGTCCGGCCTGGATTGGTTTCGTAGAATTTTCTAAATCCGGACAGACTGTTTACTTTAACAATAAAGCACTCAAAAAGCTTAAAAACCCTGGTATATCCGCAAATCATTTTGATATAGAAACCGGAGAAGAGTATTGGGTTTCCGGGGTAAAGAAAAACGGACAGGACCGGCATTGGTGCGGTGGCGGAAAGATCATGCTTGATAAAAATTCTGTTGATGAATATCTTAAGCTAATCGACTTTACTATTCTGGATGAAAATCACTTCGTCATGGTGGAATTTGAAAAGACTGATAAAGAAAGATTCAGTACACTGGAAAATAAAGAGACAGAATTCCGGGACACAAGTCGTATGGCGAGCTTCTATGATAATAATCAGAGAAAATTAATCTTGGACAGCAAAAGTCCAAACTAAAATTCAAAAAATTTACTCCTTTATAATTTCTTAAAGCATGAAATCAAAATTACTTTTTCTACTTGCAACATTGCTTATTCTGATAAGCTGCAATTTCAATCAATTTTATAAAGATCGTGAATCGGACAAGGAAGACGGTGAAAAAATTACGCAAAAATTTTATTGGGAACTCCGCTATGGTGGAAATCAGGATGACATCTACAAATTGTTCGGTGAAAAGTTCTTTGAGGTAACCGATAAAGAAAAACTTACAGAACTTTTAAATGTTACCGGTCAGATCGGCCCCGTTCAGGAATATAATCTTGCTCATTGGGAAACATTGGTTGTAAAGGGAAGCAATCCTAAAAGTGAGTATCTTTTCGCCTATGACGTGAAAAGGGGTACCGAAAAAACAGAGGAAACATTCACGCTGGAGAAAGATAAAGATGGTATTATAAAAATTGTAGGCTATCATGTGAATAGAGATTTGTTGAATAAATAATAAAAAAAAGGCTGGTAATAACAATTTACCGGCCTTAATATATGTTTAAGATAAATCTTGCTTATTTTTCATCCTTATACCGCTTATAAGTCTGTTTAGATTTTCCTTTTTCCTGGTTCTGTAAAACAAGTACATCATCAGTAAGCTCATGAATTTCAAAGGTTTTTTGCTTTCCTACCATTGTTATTTTGAGAATCTTCTTAGATTTTTCGATCTTGTAGGGCCCCTGCATTCCGCCAATCATATTTTGGGTTTTACCATCCCGCATTTCCAGAGTAGCTGTGCTGTCCTTTGCAAAGGTGAAAACACCAGTGGAAGTAGTGCCTGCAAAAGAATGTTGATACCATGATCCAATTAAAAGATTATAATTTAAATTCTCTTTTTTGTCAGAATTAAGAAATAATAAAAGAAAAAAAGTAAATAAATATTTCATAATAATCAGTATTTACTGATAAAAATACAAAAAAATTTCTAAAATCTTATATTCTACCCTTCTCTTTCAAATAAGTATAATGATTAATCAAAATCCGGATTTCGTTGAATTCAAAATGACTTGGCAAAACATTTTTCCATTCGGTAAGTGTTTCTTTTGGATCCTTATAGAAAACATCTTCAAAAGCTTTGATTTTATCAGAAGTTACCACCCTTGAAATATCCAGCAGACCCTGTTCTGCAAATTTTGCAAGATGACCAATTACGGTTTCTTTTACTAAACCCCGCTCAAGCGCAATTTCACCGATCGTTTTCCCTTGTTCAAACAATTGGAAAGTAAGAACTTGAGAGGGCACTTTGGCAACTTTCATGCTGACTTCCTTATTATTGATATCATCCAGAAGTTTGGTTTCCAGTAAATGAGCCTCCTTTAAACTATTCAGGTATTCTTCAATATCTTCCAGCCAGTTCCTGAATTCTTCGTTATATTGCTTGAGTCCTTTAACTCCTTTAATTTCCGCATAAAAATCTTTCAGCGGACTGAAAACCTTATCCCTGATCTCCGTAAAAAAGAAATTGACGGCTCCTTTCGTTTTCTTCTCAATTTCAAACCATTCTTCTTTCTGCTCAATAAAATTGTTAACTTTCTGGGAGATTACCCGATCCAGCTTTTCAAATATTTTACCCAGATTTACAATATCCTGTTTCAGCTGCACATACAGCTGATTGGTCTTTATATGTTCTATGCTTTTCGTAGCAAGAGACAGTTTATTCCAATCTTCCACTTCTTTCAGCAACCATTGAGAATCTACAGTTCTAAGCACTTTTTTAATGCTGTAATCGTACTTTTCGTTATTCAGGATAACTTCTACCTTGTCGTTAGCTACCGTATCACTGTGAAAAGTAAGAATTCTGTTATCTTTAAAAATAACTTCCGGAGTAATTTTTGACTTTAAAACAATTCCTTCCAGCGTACGGCAACGCGAAAGCGCTACGTAAACCTGCCCTGCCGTAAAGCTTTTTCCGGCATCAATAATTACCCTGTCGAATGTAAGACCTTGACTTTTATGGATCGTAACCGCCCATGCGAGCTTTATCGGAAACTGCTCGAAACTGCCCAATACTTCTTCTTTGATATTTTTATCGGTATCAAGGAAGTATTTTTTTTGCTCCCAGACTTCTCTTTTTACGGTAATTTCTCTTTCGCTGCCATCAAGAATCACTTTGATTTCATTCTCTTCAAGCGCAGAAATTTCGCCCAGTTTCCCGTTAAAATATTTCTTCTCACCTGAAATATCATTGCGGATAAACATAATCTGAGCGCCTATTTTAAGATCAAGAAACTGTTCATTAGGGAATTGGTTTTCCTTAAACTCCCCAAAAAGTTTCGCTTCATATGTTTTTGGACTTACCTTTAATTCATCCAGTTTTTCCTGATTGATATCGTCTGCCATTTTATTGTGCGAACAGAGATAAACATAAGGCTCATCGCCCATATCAAAGTCAGGATCGTATCTTTCATTTAAATGTTCAAAATCGATATTGGCCACATCACCGTCACGGATCGCATTCAGTATGGCAAGGAAATTTTCATCAGACTGCCTGTATACTTTCGTCAGCTCTATCGTAATTAGAGGAATCTCTTTAATCGCGTGGCTGTCGAAGAAGAACGGAGAATGGTAATACATCTTTAAAATATGTTCATCTCTCACCACCGGCGGTAGCTGATACAAATCTCCGATGAAGAGCATCTGAACTCCTCCGAAACGCTGATTGTTTCTACGGATAAAACGCAGTGAAAAATCCATCATATCAAGAACATCGGCACGAAGCATGGAAACCTCATCGATAATGATGATTTCTACTTCTCTTAAAAGCTTCAGTTTATCTTTCCTATATTTGAAATGCGGCATCAGGTCGGCAATATTGTTTGCCATACTGGTATCTATCCGTTCGGTAGTAGGAAGGAAAGTCCTCAGGGGAAGTCCAAACATAGAATGAATGGTCACGCCGCCTGCATTGATAGCAGCAATTCCGGTGGGTGCTACAACAATGTGTTTTTTGCGGGTGCGCTTTACAAAATCATTGAGAAAAGTGGTCTTTCCTGTTCCTGCTTTTCCCGTTAAAAATACACTCCGGTTGGTATGTTCTATTAAGTCAAAAAAATGATTGTTCATCGTTGTCAAAATTACGGAAAATGAAATTTAAATCCTTACCTTGGCACAACTTTTGGAAATTCTTCTGCATAATTAGAGAAAAACAACTTATGAAAACCCCTGTATTAGCCTTATGTATGGCTATTTCTATAGCTTCCTGTTCTTCAGTAAAAAATACGGACGCAACTTTACCGAAAGATATTTCGGAAAGACCTGCCGATGAAAACAGTCAGAAATATGATCAGGCGCAGCTGGATAAACTGAAAGCTTCCATAGAATCTGAAATTTCAAAAGAAAAATGTAGCGATGCTGCAGAGTGGACATTTGCTCCGATGGGCGCAAAAGCTTGCGGCGGACCTCAACTCTATATTGCTTATCCTAAAAAAATGGAAACATCCATATTACCGAAAATTAATGATTATACCGAAAAGGTAAAAGCATTTAACCAGAAATACGGAGTGGTTTCCGACTGTATGATGATCATGCCGCCAACATCTATTAAATGTATCAACGGAAAAGCCGAACTGGTAAATTCTTAAGAAATACAGCATATCATAAAAACCGTTCAGGTTCTGAACGGTTTTTGTAATTATCAATTGTGAAAAATTAATTTTATGATAGTCAATTGACCAATTATAGACTGCTATCTTCCACGTGTTTTACGTTTTCTTTGTACCAGGAAGAATATTTTACATAATTATCTGCAATCCGGTTTACTTCTCCTTCGAGCAGCTGAGAATTGATATCTTTGATTTTTCTGGCCGGAACTCCTCCCCATACTTCCCCGGATTTAATGTGCGTTCCCTGTGTAACTACAGAACCTGCTCCTACAATAGAATTTTCCTCAACAAGGCAGTCATCCATCACAATAGCGCCCATTCCGATTAATACGTTATCTTTAATGGTGCAGCCGTGAACGATCGCATTGTGCCCGATGGAAACATTATTACCGATATTTAAAGGATACTTCTGATAGGTGCAGTGCAGCATCGCATTGTCCTGAACATTCACTTTATTCCCCATCTTTATATAATGAACATCTCCCCTGATCACCGCATTGTACCAAATGCTGCAGTCCCGCCCCATTGTTACATCACCGATAATGGTAGCCGTTTCTGCCAAAAAGGTATTTTCTCCTATCTGCGGTGCTTTTCCTAAAAGTTCTTTAATAAGTGCCATATTTAATTTTGAATTTTGTAATAGTGACTGAGCTGGATTGTCATTCATAATTTTTAAATCATGCCGATAGCAAAAATCTAACTTCCAACCCCTAACTTCTAATTTCTAATTGCGTATTTTTGTATCTCAAATTTAAAGAAAAAATGCATACTATACTTATAGAGCCTACTGAAAACCCGAAAGTGATGAAATTTGTTGCGGATTACAACCTGATTCCCGGTTCGCTGGAACTGGACAGAGATTCGGATATTTCAGAAATTCCTTTGGCGCAGGAGCTTTTCAACTATCCCTTCGTGGAAAGAATTTTTATTACGGCTAATTTTGTAGCGGTTGCAAAACAGGACACTATTGAATGGGAACATGTTGCGGAAAGCCTGAAAAACGTTATTGAAGATGAGCTTCTGGCCAACCCGAGAATATATCTCCAGAAGAAAAAAGAGCTCTACCAGATTTATGCTGAAATGACTCCGAATCCCAATGTGATGAAATTTGTCGCCAACAAATTGCTGATGGAAGGTTTCGTAGAAGTAAAATCAAGAGATGCCGCAGACGGAGTTCCTTTGGCACAGGCTATTTTTAAGGAATTTGATTTTGCCAAAGAAGTTTTTATTTCTGATAATTTTGTCGCTGTGACAAGAGATAATTCTGTAGAGTGGCACCAGGTTATGATGACCGTTCGTGCTCTGATTGCAGAATATCTTCAGAACGGAGGAGAAATTTCCAACATTGAAGCGCAGAAACACGAAAATCCTGTAGAAAAGATCATTAACAGAGATTACACCGCAGATGAACAGAAAATCTCCGATATCCTTAATGAATATGTTGCACCGGCCGTAGAAAACGATGGCGGAAAAATATCTTTAATGGAATACGACCAGGAAAATAAAACAGCAAGAATGCTTCTGCAGGGAGCGTGTTCCGGCTGTCCGAGCTCTACCGCTACTTTAAAAAACGGAATTGAGAATATTCTAAAACAATTTGTTCCTGATCTTGTGGAACGTGTAGAAGCTGTTAACGGATAATTAAAAAACCAAGCTAAGAATCCGAAGAAGAATAGTAAACTATAAATTTAAAAATCTTGCAGAAAGAATCTTCCAACTCAAAAAAAGGAATTTTATTGGTAAATCTCGGTTCGCCAAGATCTACAGACGTAAAGGATGTAAAGGAATATCTTGACGAGTTCCTGATGGACGAAAGGGTAATTGATTACAGATGGATCTTTCGTGCACTTCTTGTACAGGGAATCATCCTGAAAACACGCCCTCCGAAGTCTGCCGAAGCGTATAAAACCGTATGGACGGATGAAGGCTCTCCTTTAATCGTTATTACTGAAAAAATCCGGAAGAAATTACAGAAACTGGTAGATGTGCCCGTGGAAATCGGGATGAGGTACGCCGAACCAAGCATAGAAACGGGAATCCGAAGCCTTGTTGAAAAAGGTGTTACTGAAATTGTTCTTTTCCCGCTGTATCCGCAATATGCCATGAGCACAACAGAAACAGTGATCGAAAAAGCTGAAGAAGTAAGAAAACAGAAGTTTCCGGGCGTGAAAATCAATTACATCCAACCGTTTTACAATCGTGAAATTTACATCAACTGCCTTGCAGAAAGCATCAGGGAGAAGCTTCCCGAAAATTTCGATGCGCTGCAGTTTTCTTATCACGGCGTTCCGGAGAGACATATTTTTAAAACAGATCCTACCAAAACCTGCAACCTCAACGACTGCTGTAGCAGGGAAAATAATCCCAGTCATCAGTTCTGCTATCGTCACCAGTGTTTTAAAACAACAGAAACTGTTATTGAAAAACTAAATCTGCCGAAGGAAAAAGTGATCGTCTCTTTCCAGTCCAGGCTTGGGAAAGACAAATGGATTGAGCCTTATACGGATGAAACGTTTGAAACCATTCCTAAGAGAGGAATTAAAAATCTTGCAGTGGTTTGTCCTGCCTTTGTATCTGACTGCCTGGAAACACTGGAAGAAATTTCGGTTGAAGGAAAGCACCAGTTTACCGATGCCGGTGGCGAAAACTTCCACTACATTCCCTGTTTGAATGACGAAGACCGATGGATTGAAGTCGTAAAAACATTATGTGAGGAAAAACTCAATGAATTTTATTTAGTTTAATTTAGCAATAAGCCTTCGAAATCGGAGGCTCTTTTTTTTATAATAAAATCCGTTTTACCCACTCAATTTTTACACATTAAATTTTAAAAAACATAAATTTTTAAAATACACCCCTAATATTTATTATTTATATTACAAATTTTATATATTTTTATTACCTTTACCCCATCAAAACAATATCATCACCCTTAAAATTAAAAAATGATGAGTCCAACTGCAGAAATTTTAAAAAGAAAGATTGAAAACTTTGGTCCTGATGCTTTAGAAGCTTTTGCAAAAATGATGGAAAGCTTTGAAGAAAGAAATACTTCTTCGATTTCACCATTCTATATGGATGAAATTTTATATAGGATCCGGTTTCATAATGAAAACCCTTCTACTAAACTGGATTTTTATGAAAATATTTCGGAGCTGAAAAAGTATTGTGCATAATGAAAGTTCTCCTTTCTTCTATTGCAAAAAATGACATAAGGCTTTTGATGCGGGTTTTTGGCGCAGAAAACAAACAAAAAGGAATCGATTTTCTGGAAAGTCTCAAAACCTCTATCAACGGTATAGCAGAGCATCCCGGGAAAGCTTCAGAAATCAATGTGTGCGCTATGGAGAATTTCCCGGTGAATATTCATTATGTTTTTGAAAATGAGGAAACGCTTTTTATAACAGCTATATTTAAAAATTAAACTGATTTCCAGACTATTATTATATTTAAGCCTTGCCGATTTGTCGGTGAGGTTTTTTTGTTTTTATTATAAACTAACAATCTAAACTTTCGGGTTTCGTTTTAGGCTGCTTTAATATTTAAATTAAATTTAGATAAAATATTATCTTACCGGGGTTCTGAATTCACCATAGCCTATCAAACCATCATAATTTCTTCCGAACGGTGCATAATACAAAAATGCCTGATATAAGTTTTCCGTCTGCCAGAAGTTACCGTTAACCTCGCCAAAATTAAGGGAGCCGCCAGGATTTTTTGTAGCGAGAATATAGTTGTAGAAACCTTGTTTTAGATATATCCTGGCAACATATTTTTTGTTTTCAGCATCGTATTGCATCTGGTTTTCTTTACTGGGTTTGAAGTCATTGAAACCGCCCAATACATAAATTTCCTTATCCACAGGATCCGACTCCAGTGAAAAATATACCCATGAATAGTCCGCTTCTCTTTCCGCATCCCTTTCTCTTCCCAGATCATTTCTCCTGTAGTACCATGCACCATTTACATCAGGCTGATATTGGTAATTCAGCGGAAAAGCCCAGACAGGATGAAGGTAAGTATTATTCACTCCGTCTTTTACTTCTGTGGCACGTACCATATCTGCTGCCATATTCATGTTTTTATTATCGAAATAATAAAATTCATTATTTCCGGGAAAGACCAGAGACAGCTGCTGAAACAACAATTGATTTCCGAGTGTCGCGCTTGGTCTTAAATTATTTACCGTAACATTGGGATTGTTATTCTGCATGACATTGAGCGTCATTGAGTTTACGTTGGAAGAGAGATCACCGCCTTTGGAAACCGCCTTCACCTCTACTCTTTGGTTGGCATCGGGATTTTTTGCATCAGCAAATCTTGAAACTCCCAGCGCTAATGTTGCAGCATCTTCCACAAGGTAAAACCTGCGTTTGAACAAAGGTTTGTCAGCAGAGTTTTTATAAACGATGATTTCATAATTTCCTGAAATTTTAAGCTGCATTTTATCATTCGGAAATTTCAGTTTGTAATGCGTGTACGATTGAAGGGTATTAAAAGAATACTGAAAACCATCCAACAAAGCATTTAAACTTCCTGTTGCATATTCGGTAAAGAAGAGATTATCGTCTTCCCAGTTTCTGTTATAATGTTTGATGGTATATCTGTAAATTTCGCTGGCGTTGGAGAGGTCATCAAAGCTTAAAACCAACTGCTGGTTAAAATAAATAACCGGTGTTTCATCATTGGTCTGGGGATTAAACAGCTGAATGCTCTGGATATTCTGTCCAAAAACAAATCCGCTCAGGGCAAGTAAAATTATTTGCAAAGTTTTCATTATGACGAAGATAAAGAAAAATGGGAGATTTTTGAAGTGACCAGAAGGTTTTTAATGACATTTTAATTTGAAATATTTAGATTATATTATTTTAAACCCAAATTTTTGTGCCTACATTTGTTTTTTTAAAAAATAACATCATATGCTCCAGATACAGGGTTTCGTATTCAATTTTGCCAGTGAGAATACTTATATTGTTTATAATGAACATAAAAATGCATGGCTGATCGATCCGGGAAATATGAGTGATTCGGAAACCAAATCCATAGGAAATTTCATCAGGGAAAATGAACTGAACATTGAAAAAATCCTTTTAACGCACGCTCATATTGATCATATCTTAGGACTTCAATGTGCCTCCGATACTTTTAAAGTACCTGTTTTTATGCATACGGATGATAAAGAAGTGCTTGACATGTTCCAGATCAGCGGAATGCGTTTTGGGATGGAGCTTGAGCATATTCACGCCGATATTCGATATGTCAGTGAAAATGAGGAGCTGGAGCTGGATGGTGAAAGATTCAAAATTTATCATGTTCCGGGCCATTCTCCGGGAAGTGTGGTCTACCATAACGAGGCGCAAAAATTCATGATTTCCGGAGACGTTCTTTTTGAAGGAAGCATCGGCCGAACCGATCTTTTTAAAGGGAATTACGAGCAGCTGATTGAAGGAATCAGAACCAAACTTTTTATCCTCGACCCGGAAACCAAGGTTTTATCCGGCCATGGAAATCCAACGAGTATTGGGTTTGAGAAGGCGTATAATCCGTTTTTTAAGTGAGATTATCTAAAGTGCTGGTTGTTATACCCCCTCCAATCATGTTGATGTCTTGCGCTTTTCCAAAAGCACTGCTTCCTTCTAATTCTAAAGGATTTTCACAGTTTTCCGGATGATCTTCAGGAAAGATCGGTAAGACATCATCCACTTTAAGACCTGCTGAAGCTGACTGCAAAATCGTAAGCGTCGTAGGAATTCTCGTAATCCAGTATTTCCCTTGCGGCTTGCCTGTAGGCTGTCTCATTTCATCTACAATGCTCATGTACATAGGATCTCCGATCACAGGAACAGCGCCGCCATTCCAGATGATGCCTGTTTCCAGAAAGAACTGTACGGCCGTCTCAAAGCCCGGTCTAACGGTAACGATTTTGTATAAAAAAACCGCAACAATCTGCCGCGGTTAAAATTATCTATCAAAATATTCTTTCCATTTCTGTCTGACAAAACTTTTTTCGTTATAAGTTTATCCACGGATTATTTTTTGATATATTTTCGAAAAAAAATAAAAATATAATGGTAACAATAAATGATATTATTATGGATTCAAAACTAGCTTTAAAAGCATAATTTTATGTCCATCAAACGTAACAGGATGATCAGTAATTTCTAATATTTGATAACTTATCAATAAAGAAAATACTAAAACCACAAACTTGCTAAAATTGAAATTAAACTTGTTTTACCTTTCTTTTTCAATGCAATTTTCCATTTTTTTATTGGAAATGTCAATTGTATCATGATGCTGATTTACCTTTAGTTGGCAAACTTCATCAACACCAGAATGTTGATAACCTATTCTATAGGCATTTTTAACAACTGGAAAATCACTTATTTTATCATTTGTAAGAATGATAGAATCTGAATATATAGTATTGAGCTGTTGAACTATCTCTAATATCACTTTATCTTCAGTCCCTTTACTATATTTCAAAAAAAATGGAATTTTAGAAGCTATTAAGGATGTTTTTAATATTAAAGGTTCTTTTTTTAAGTTTTCAAAATTAATTTTAAAATACACTATGCTATCTTGTAAATGATCATTCCAAATAGCTGAGTCTATCATCATCTTCTTTTCATCATGTGCTAATTTAATATTTTCAAAGGTTTTAAAATTGACATTAAAAACAAGAGGTTCCCCTCTTTGCTTTTGAATTATTTGTTCTTTGTTTTCTTTGCATCCTATAAATAGAGGGAATACAGCTAATAAAATAGTTTTATTTATTATTATATTGCTCATAATTCATTACTTTTTTTTAAAAAAGCCCGTCTCACAAGTTGTGAAACGGACTCAAATCATTGTTTTTAGTATAGAAAATCGTATTCAAGGATAGTGTCTTATAAAACTTTGTAGTCTTTTTTTGCAACCTTCCCTTCTTCATCTTTAATCCAAGTATGGGTATCGTCACTATACTGCTTTCTGTATATTATTTGTAAGCTATCTTTTAAATCTTTCAATATTAGAATAGGACTCTCAACATCATCAATATCATTTGTAATTCTGTTTCTAACTTTTCCAACTTTTATTGGAAGAGCTATTCCTAAAATATTTTTATCAATTCTTTGCAATTTTAGAGTGTCATTCTTGTTGTAATTTATAGAATTATTAAATATAAGTTCACATCCAATTTGGGGCGTCTTGCACAATGTTATCAAGCTATTATCTTCTATTTTAAAACTAACATTATTAGAACGTATAGTGTCAAACAAAACGCTTTCATCAACAGAATTTTCCAGAAAAAATCCTTTTGTAAAAGAATTGTCTTTTAAAATACCTCCAAAACATAGTACGCATCCATATTTTCCAATATTTATAGGATTACAAAAAGCTGTAATATTATTCCCTTTCTTGCTTAAAAGAACGCTTTTATTTTCGGAGATAAAATATTCAGTTTTTGACTGTGATTCTACATCTGGTAAAGACTTGTTTTCTTTACAAGAAAGGCAAATTAATAAAATAATTAGTCCAATAACTTTTTTTTCCATGGCTTTTTATTATAATATTTTTCTATATTTTTAGCGTAATTTGGATTATATGTTTCCCATGAAGCTCCATTGTAAATGGAGGCGACTTTTCTCCAATCTTTACTGTTTAATGCCTTAGGCAACCCCTTTTTTGCAGCATCTCTCTTTATAAAATTAACAAATGCCTGAATTTGAAATTTCTCGGATCTCGACATTTCTTGTAAAAACTGTTTTGGTGTTTTATTTGAATATGTACAATATTCCCCTAAAACCTGAAATATACCAAAAGAAGTTGACTTTATAGCCATGTCTTCATTAATTTTTATAGCTTTTTCTAACCTGTCAAATTGATGATTATAATAACCTTCATTATCAAAACGCCCATCAGCTGAAAAAAAAGCTGCCGATCCATAACCCCCATTCTCATTTTTAATAATATTTTCATGAGTCTGGCTTAATTCATTAGCTTTAGCTACTCCATATTTATCTTTGTAAAAATCATAGAAATGATGTCGCTCATATAATATTTTAGGTTTTCCAGAAGCTAAAAATGCTATATTCTCGCTTTCTTGTTGCGCTATTGCTTTTAACAAGTCGGAATCATTAACACCTAGATCTTTTGCCGCCTTATCCCAATCAGCCTGAGTTGCATATTCTTTTTTATCTACTTCATCTTTCTTATTTATCGTATTTTTCTTAAAAACTAATTTTAATGTTGATGTTTTTGCAGATAAGCCATCACAGGTAATAGTTGCCTGAAAAACATTTCCATCATCATAAAAAGATTCTGTGAAATTTTTATTTTTATCAAATTTTAGAGTAATTCCAACTCCGCTATTCTGAGATATAACAACCCCTGTTTTTGGAACCGCAGTGTCATTTAGGTATCCATCAAGCTCATCGACATATACTTGTGCTTTGTTACTATTCAAAACTTTGGCATAAACATCAAAATATAAATATATAAATTTATCATCTTTTGAACAAGATTTATATGAAATACTCAAAAGCTTCTGTTGAGACTTATCGCTTCCTTCTGTATTATTCAATCCTAATGCTTTTATTTTAGGAATTTCTAAAGGTATTACTATACTCATTTTGTAAATGTTAAATGGTTTAAAAATAGAAATGGCGGCAGAAAACCGCCATTTCATATATTAATTAATCTAAAGTACTTGTTGTTATGCCACCTCCAATCATATTAATGTCTTGTGGTTTTCCAAAAGCACTGCTTCCTTCTAATTCCAAAGGATTTTCACAGTTTTCCGGATCATCCGGGAAGATCGGTAAGGCATCATCCACTTTAAGACCTGCTGAACCTGACTGCAAAATCGTAAGCGTCGTAGGAATTCTCGTAATCCAGTATTTCCCCTGCGGAATTCCTGTAGGCTGTCTCATTTCATCTACAATACTCATGTACATTGGGTCTCCGATCACAGGAACGGCTCCGCCATTCCTGATTTGCCGGTAGCAAGAAAGAAAGCAACGGCATTTTCAAGGCCCGTCCTCACCGTACTTATCTGTACCTGACAAATATGGCATGGATCTAAAATAGTTTGTAATCAACTTCTATTTTTAAATCATTGGCAGATTTTGCGTCTAGATTTTCCATAATTTTGGGTAAATGATTATCTTCGAATCCTCTGAAAATTTTACTTTCAGTATTTAAAAAAGAGATTGTTAATAACAACCTCTTTTTAAATATTATTTGCTTAAAGCATAATCAATATGCTTTTCTATAAGCTCACTAAAAGAGTTTTTTGTTTTTTTATAAAAAACTTCTTTCCCATTACTACCTTCTACTTTATCATTGTAAAAAGCATAAATGGGGGGGGGGGTTCTCCTTCATCTAAAAAGAAAAAGAAGAAATCTCCATTATATTCAGCAAAAGCAAAAAAGGGTTTTAACTGTAAATTAATACCAATCATATTTTCTTTTATGTTCTTTTGTGTCCAATCTAAATATAGATAATCAGTATCCCAATCGTCAATACAGTTTTGATACTTTCCTCCCAAAAAAAGAAATTCTTTGTATGCTTTTGGAAATTCAATACCAAAATTCTGTTCTAATTTTTCTATTTCCTGTTCAGAAATTCCTCTATTTTCATCTCCTTTTATAATAGGAGTATTTTTCATCTGTGTTAAATATTCTATTTGCATAACATCTTAATTTTATGGTTTTTCTACTTTTAAATTAGGATATAAATCATTCAGCCTTTTTGTGTCTTTTGCCCCACTACTGTTGATATTCACTTTTGCATTATATTTGACTTGAAACACACTCATTTGTCCTTAGCATACGTTACAGGGATCTAAAATGGTTTGTAATTCTACTTCTATTTTCAAATCATTGGCAGATTTGTACCCAATTGAGTTGTTATTTCTTTAGATGAAATTCTTCAATTCACGAAAAAATTCACTTTTATTATCTAAAAAAAGAGGCTCTTATTACAACCTCTTTTTAGATACTATTTGCTTAAAGCTTCATCAATTGACTTATCTATACAGCCACTGAAAGAATTAAATAATTTTTTATAATATACATATTCTCCATTATTATTTTTGTGAAATTTCTCTTCTGCATATATATAGGGGGTTTTCACCTTCATCAAAGAAAAAAAACAAGCATTGATCATTTCCATAATTTGCAAAAACAAAAAAGGGGTTAATATGTAAATTTATATTTCCCATACTTTCTTTAATATTTTCTTGTGTCCAATCTAAATACTCAGTTATTGTATCCCAATCTATGACATTTTGAAATTCTCCCCCTAAAAAAAGAAACTCTTTATAAGCTTTTGGAAATGTGACATTGAATTTTTGTTCTAATTTTTCTATTGCTTGTTCTGATATTCCTTGATTTTCCCAACTACCAATTTTGGGGGTATTTTTCATTTTGGTTAAGTATTCTATTTGCATTTTTTTAATTTAAGGTTTTTTTATTTTTAATTTAGGGTAAAGTTTCTCTAAAATCTGAGTGTTATCTGCTCCACTACTATAAATATTAATTTTCGCATTATATTTTGCCTGAAACACGTTCATCTGTCCACTACACACATGACAAGGATCCAAAATAGTTTGCAACTCTACTTCTATTTTTAAATCATTCGCAGATTTAGCACCTAAGTTTTCCATAATTTTTTGTAAATGGTAATCTTCAAATTCTCTGAAAATTTTACTTTCGGTATATAAAAATAAAAAGAGATTGCAAAAACCTCTTAAAATTAACTATTCTTCAATTCTGACTCAATACATCTATCAATATATTCGCTAAAAGAATCTCTAAATTTGGTATAAAAAACCTCTTTACCGTCTTCTTCTATTTTATCTTCGTAATATGCATAAATGGGGGGGTTTTCCTCTCCGTTTAGAAAGAAAAACAAGAATTGGTCTCTTTCATAATTTGCAAACGCAAAAAATGGTTTTAAATTTAAATTAACACTATTCATACTTTCTTGTATGTTCTCTTGTCTCCAATTTAAATATTCGGCCGACGTTTCCCAATCAATGCAATTGTCAAATTCTCCTCCTAAAAAGAGAAATTCTTTATATGCTTTCGGAAACTGAATATTAAACTTCTGTTCTAATTTTTCTATTTCCTGTTCAGAAATTCCTTTGTTTTCCCATTTCCCAATTTTGGGGGTATTTTTCATCTTTGTTAAATATTCTATTTGCATAATGCGTTTTTTTAAGGGTTTTCTATTTTTAATTTGGGGTATAATTCATTTAGTCTTTTAGTTTTGTCTGCTCCACTACTATAGATACTAATCTTTGCATTATATTTTGCTTCAAAAACTTTCATTTGCCCTTGACATACATTGCAGGGATCTAAAATGGTTTGTAATTCTACTTCTATTTTTAAATCACTAGCTGACTTTGCTCCTAATTGGTTCATGATATCTTTCAAATGATTATCTTCGAATCCTCTGAAAATTTTGCTTTCTGTATCTTGAAATCTACGAGTTAAGCCTTTTTCTGTTATTTCTTCGAATTGAGTTACCTTTTCTCCACTTCGTAAATATGCTGGTTTACAAAAATCAAATTTATCTAATTGGCTTATATTTTTATTGGAATATGCTTTTAATTCTACAATTCTTACTCTTCTCCTATAAGAAACTCTAAATTTAGCAACTGCAATATTAGCTCCGCTTAATTTTTTTTGCACAATTAATTGCTCTTCCTTGGTAAGCCCACGCAAAAATGCACCTTGTCCTTTTTTTACCTTTACCAAATCTTCTAATCTTCCCAATGAAAGATTACGCATTAGGAATTTAGGGTTTTTCTCGGCAACTTCCGTAATGTGTTCTATTCTTTTCAGCACTTTTTCTTTGGTGCCTTTAAACAATATCACTTTATCGGAAATAAGAGCCCATTCGTCTGCTGTCCTTTCTACTCTTAATCCTAATCTATATGCTAAAAATATCAATTCGCTTTTTAGTGATAATGTGGATAAAGCAGTGGAAAAAAACTCATAAGCCGAGGTAGATTTTATGCCTTGTGCGGCTTTTGGTAATGGCAACAGCAATGTTAGCAACATTGTGATTTCGTAACAATGCTGGTATGAGAGTTTGTAGATAGATCCACTACTATTCTCCTTATCATACTGTACAATGAGGTCTTTTAGTTTGGAAAAGTTTTCAAAAACATCAATAATAAGTCTCACAAATTTTTTGATATTTGCTCTATCTGTAAAAATCTCATACAATCCTGGAAATAAAAGAAAAAGTCCTTCAAACGAATCTACCAAGGCATTCCAGAATCCACAAAACTCTGCATTAAAAGCAAATACCCAATTCACTTCTTTTTCCGGAATATTATAGTACTCTAAATCTTCTTTGGAAACAGTATAGTTTTCAATAAGCATTGTTGGATTAATCCCAAATGCCTTTAGAAAAGAATCGTTGAACACCGGATCAAAATTGTATAGGTAGGGAAGATAGTTGTACTCTTGGAATCTATATTTTTGAATATCTTTTGCATCATCCTTTAATCCGTTGATAAAATATTTGAGGGTAGTAGTGATGCCTACATTTTCAAAAATCCAGTCAATTATTTTTTGATAATTAGCTTCTGAAGTAAATTCCAGGTTCATGGCATTGTGGATTTTAGCTTCCGTAAGCCGATAATGATTAAAGTTTGGTCTTGTTTGATATAGGCTCAAAACTTTTTGGCTTATACTTTTCTTAAATTCATTTAATTCAGGGTTTATCATTTTCTTCCCGTTGCATTCGATTAAGTATCCTCCTGTTGAAAATACTTTGGTATTAAGTTTAATATCATCGAAAATATCACTCCCAAAATTGCATACCACTTCTTCTACTTCATTTTCTTTATGATTTGAAAATAAATGAAATAATATGAGATTAGAATCTTTACCCTCTAGAAACCAAAAAGCATTATTCATTATATTTTTTAATCTTTCGTAGTCAGATTCTAAAAAAGCCGTATAATTATCAATACCAGAATCCTTGTCAGGAGTTGTTTCGATAATTGTTATTCTTTTTTCTTTATTTAAATCTTCCATTTTTATTGATATTTGAGAATGATCGCTTCGGAATATTCTTGATAAGAGATTTTATCCAAATCTACATTTGGGAAATTGCCTGCGACTGAATGATATTTCCCTTTTTTCTCCAAGAAAAAACGATATGAGTTTGCTGCATTTCTTACATTCAATCCCAACGCTTTTATTTTTGGGATTCCTAACGCTATTATTGGCTCCATCTTTTTAAATTTAATTGTTAAAAAACAGAAATGGCGGCAGAAAACCGCCATTCCATATATTAATTAATCTAAAGTACTTGTTGTTATGCCACCTCCAATCATATTAATGTCTTGCGGCTTTCCAAAAGCACTGCTTCCTTCTAATTCCAAAGGATTTTCACAGTTTTCCGGATCATCCGGGAAGATCGGTAAGGCATCATCCACTATAAGACCTGCTGAACCTGACTGCAAAATCGTAAGCGTCGTAGGAATTCTCGTAATCCAGTATTTCCCTTGTGGCTTGCCTGTAGGCTGTCTCATTTCATCTACAATGCTCATGTACATAGGATCTCCGATCACAGGAACAGCGCCGCCATTCCAGATGATGCCTGTTTCCAGAAAGAATTGTACGGCCGTCTCAAAGCCTGGTCTAACGGTAACGATAATTCTCGCCATTCCCGCCTGAAGAAAGCTTCTGAAAAGAGGATCCATACTTTCGGTAAGGTAGAATTCCTGCCAGCTTTTGCGGTTTGCCCAGTAATAAGGATAAAAAGTATAATCCATGATTTCCCATTCAAACGCCTGCTCCATGAACTTGGCCAACGCAGCGTACTGGTCAAGATTATCATTCAGATACACCTCGAAATTATCCATTTTGGTATTGTCATTCAACGCATTTGTCGTTTCCTGCCCAAGAGTATTCAGGTAATCCTGCAGCAGATAAGCGATACAGTTGTGCTTTAACGTGTCATGCTCCATATAACGGTAGAAGTTTCCTTCTTTTTCTTTCGCTTCGGCCTCTTTTTCCTTATGCTCGGCATCCAGCCTTGCCTGCTCTTCCTGGAATGTTTTGTAGGCTTCTTCATACGCTTTGATGATGGCGTTGAAGTTTTCAGTTTTCCACTGAAGCATAAAATCGTCGGAAAGCTCACATTCAAAAACAAAAGAAACATTAAAAGAATCTGCACCACGCCCATGGTAGTTGAAAGGATATGAACCGGTTATGTTTAATCCGTTCACATTATAGCTCCCGTCATTCGAGCCTTTTCCTACATCCGGAAGATCAAGCATTCCGCCTTTGAAATTATCCACGCTCATTCCCCGTCTATCGTAGCCGTAGTTTACTTTTACTTTTTTTCCTGCATAATTTTGCGGCATATCCAGCATCATTATTTTATGACCCCAGTCTCCACCGAGCTTAATGTACTGCAACCCTATTACATGCTGGATTTTCTCCTGCGGAAGGCTTGTGAGCGTTACACCATAAATTCCTGCCCAATACTGCAACAATTCTTTAGTGGCAATTTTGGGGCTGCTCATTATGTTAGGAGCCGGGGCTGTTCTCGGATCTACCGGGGCCGTCAAAACCTGGGCTTTGGAAACAGCAACCGCCAGGCGATGCAGTCTTGAAGGTTCCGGAACCATAAATTCAAACATGGTACGAATTCCATAATTGTAAATTTGGTTTTTCATCTTTTTATCGATCCATCGGTATACCCCTGTAATATGCTTAGGCTGTGCTGCTTCACCATCATCCGTTCTGGTTACTTTTCCTCTGTTGTCAAATTCATGAACATTGGTTTCCGTGTATTCTTTGATGATCTTCTGTACCCTCTCTTCTGAAATTTTGGTCAAGACTCTTTCCATTGCCCTTTCGGTAATTTCCTGGGATTTGGCAACCGCCTGTCTCGTACTGTCGTGCTGTGCAGTGTTGTTGGCATAATCGGCACCAACTTCCAGAGTCCAGCCCCAGGCTTTTCCGCTTGCTCTGGTATGTGCCTGAAAACTTTGCTGCTTATCCAGTTCTTTCGCCACTTCCGTTTGCATATCCGTTCTGGACGTTTTGGAAGTATCGGAGATTTTCTCTGTCTCCTGAGACTTGGAAGTCGTATCGGTAATTTCGGAGTAGTCTCTGGCCACGGAAGATTTATGTCTCAGCTCGCTTGCCATAACATTCTCAATATTGGACACTTCCCCCGGAACATACGCATGAACGCTTTGTACTACTTTCAGGTAATCGGCAACTCCCAATCTTTTGATTCCGAAATTTTTACGTTTCTGAATTTTTACGGTTTCCGGCTCCTCCGGATTTTCAGCCACACCTCTTTTTAAAGTAAGCATCCCGGTAAGGTTCAGGTCTTCTTTAACAATTTGATTTCCAAGGTCTGCGTAGGCCAGGCTTCCGTTATCAAAAATAATTTCTATCCGGAAAGTAATACTTGCTCTGAATTTGTTGATCAGACTGGCAGGCAATGTAATTTTATCATCAATAACCTGAATATTACTGAAATTTTCTTCAAAGCTTCCCGCAGTATCTGTGGAAGCATAAATTTTTACTGAAGCTACACTCCATGAAGCATCTTCGACTTCAAAAGAAAAATTAACAAATCCCCCGGTTCCTAAAAACCCGTAATTATTATGAGAAAAAAAGTTATATGCCATTGGCGTTCTTCCCATATGTTGTACCACCGGAACAGATGCTCCTGCAAGATTGATATACTGCTGCTGCGGAAGCGGAGAGTTTTCCAATGCAGCCTGTAAGGAAGAAGAAATATTGCTTCCGATAATATTTAAAGCATCGGCGTAGGTCTGTAATTCATCATCCAGGGTGATAACCTGGGATCCGATTCTAAACATATTGTCAGAAAGAATTTCAACTCCGTCTTTTAGAACTTCTTCGGAGGCTTTTTGGTGATCAAAATCTGCAAATAGCTTAATGAATGTATCAAAAGATTCCGGAGACAGATTTTCTTTCAGATCCGGTAAGTTAATTTCGTTTTTATAAGACAATTCAAAAGGACGTACTTCATAACGGCTTAGCTCATCATAAAGAAGGATCTTTTCTTCTTCAGAAGTTTCTTCCGTAATCTTGCTTTTAATCTCAGCCAATTTCATTGCATAGGCATCGAGCGCTTCTCTATTTTCTTCCTGGTATTTTGTGAATTCCTCCTGATAAGCCTGATATCTTGATGTATTGTATTTTCTCTGAAGCTTTTCCAGTTCTGCAGTAAGCTTTTCCAATGCTTCTTTTTGATGGAGTGCCTTGTTGGCTGCTGCTACGGTTTGCGCTTCAGATTCTAATCTTTGTTTTGCTTTCGTACTCAGAACAGTGTATTCTACTGCGGCGGGCCTTGAAGATGCAGATCCCACAGCAGCGGTGTCTTCAGAGAATAAAACTTTTGGCAATACGATTTTCCCGTCTAAAGCTTTTTCCAATGGTTTTTCTCCATTGATTTTAATGATTTCAGGATCCGTTAAATCCATAATTTGTGCAAAACCAAGGTGAATAGCCATCAAAATATGGCTGATTGCCTCTTTCACATAGAAATCTCCCTGGGTAACAATCTGAAAAATATAGTTGTTCCAAAGTGTAGAAAACAACTTGATCCCGTTGGCCGTTAGCTCTTTATTGCCATCTGTGAGATGATTGTAATAATCTTTTACATAAGCCCATTCATCAGGCTGAACTTCTTCATTTTTAGAAATCTTTCTTCCAATGACCAGAAGGTTTCCAAATTCGCCTTCTTCAATATTTTTTTCAGTTTCAAATCCCGCATTATTGAATGTTGCTGCAGTTTTTACCATTTCTGCAAGCTTTGAAGCTCTTGAAGGTTTTCCTGCAACAGCAGTATCAAAAACACCTGTTGCTCCCTTCGGCCTATGAATAAACCCTAAGTTTTTTTCTTTGGTTTCTGTTAATTGTGGGTTTCTTAAGCTTACGAATCTGAAAAGTGTCTGAGACGCATTGTTGTTTGTAGTCATTTGTGTGATTTATTTATGTTTTATATAATTAACTGAAGTCTCTTTTTAGCAGAGTTACTTCGGATTTCAGCCTTATTTTTTTAGGTGGTTTCCGGCGAAGATATCCACCTTAATTTTTAATGGGAAGCATATCTGATATTTTAATATTAATTTGAAATTTTCGTTGCTATACTTTCAGTTTGTGATTTTTCACTGACAAAGAAAATATACGATAACGTCAAAACGTGACGTAATTAAAAGAGTTTATAATTATTCAGTGACAACCAAAGACATAGTGCCGGAAACAGTTAAGATTTCGGATCAATTTTTAAATAACAGACAAGGTTCTGTGTATCGGGAAATGATAGAATTACGGTAAGATTTTGTATAATTTTCATGGTATGTGTTTTTGTTTTTCCAAAAATAAGAATTATTTCATTACGAAGTGAGAGTAAAGAAAAATAATTATTTCCGACCCCGAAAAATATTTCATTTATTAAGAATATCACATGATCCGACAGGATTGAAAGATAATTTTATCATCCTTTCTGATTCTTCTGAAAAAACCGCAACAGTGCTATCATTAATACTTGCATTATCAACATTAGAAATTTAGAAGGAGCATGTAATGGGTTCAGTTATATTTTCCGCCAAGAAGCTCTCTAAGTTTTCATTTTATTGGTGAGGTATGTGATTTACAAGATATGAAATCTGTGATAATGGCGACCAATATTACCATCACGATTAAAAAATAAAGCACAAAAAAACACCTACATTTCTGTAAGTGCTTGATTTAAAGTGGTCCCACCTGGGCTCGAACCAGGGACCACCTGATTATGAGTCAGGTGCTCTAACCAACTGAGCTATAGGACCGCAAAATTGGTTGATTTTGTGACTGCAAAAATAACAAAATTTCCGGCACTACAAAATTTTTTATTGCTTTTCTTGACAAAGTTCTACCAAGACTCCATTAGTGCATTTAGGATGCAGAAATACAATTAATTTATTATCAGCACCTTCCTTCGGCTCTTCAGAAATAAATTCAAATCCTTCTTTTTTTAGTCTTTCAACTTCTTGCAGAATATTATCAACTCCAAAAGCCAGATGGTGAATACCTTCTCCCTTTTTATCAATAAATTTTGAAATCGGGCTTTCTTCCTTACTCGCTTCCAAAAGTTCGATTTTACTTTCACCTGCTGCATAAAATGAAGTAACCACTCCTTCCCTTTCCACAGATTCTTTTTTATAAGATTCCTTTCCCAAAAGTTTGGCAAAAAGTTCGTCAGAAACTCCCAAAGATTTTACGGCAATACCGATATGTTCTAATTTCATAAATTATATAATTATGTCGTAAATTTGATAAACGTTCAAATTTTCAAAGTATCAATTCAAACAAAAGTACTAAATTTGCACAACTTATGGAAAGTAACAGACAACGAAAAGTAGCACAGATTATACAGGAAGACTTCGCAGAGCTTTTCCGCAAGCAGGCTGCAGAAAGCGGACAGGGTATTTTGGTATCGGTATCTGATGTAAAAGTAACGGCAGATCTGGGGATTGCTAAAATTTATCTCAGTATCTTCCCTCAGGAATTCCGTTCTGCGGTAATGAAGGAGATTGAAGAAAGCAAAGCGCAATACAGAAACTTTATCGGCCAGAAAATGGCAAAACAGGTTCGTGTGATTCCTAATCTTAACTTTTATTTGGATACTACTCTTGATGATGTTGAAAAATTAGACAGAGAATTAAGAGGCGAAGGCGATAATCCTATTCTGTAACCCTTGAAGAACATTGCATTTTATATAGCATCCCGGTACCTTTTAGCAAAAAAAGGGAGTACGGCTGTTACGTTCATTACGTGGCTTGCAGTCGGGGCTATGACGGTTGCCGTTACTGCAATGTTCGTGATTATTTCAGTATTTTCAGGACTTGAAGACCTCAATCAGGAACTCATTTCCAATCTCCACGCAGACCTTACTATTAAAAGTACTTCGGGGAAAACACTGAAAGATTTTGATAAGATAAATTCCATTCTTAAAAACAATAAAGAAATAAACCACTTTTCAAGAGTAATTGAGGAAAAAGTTTATATCAGCTACAACGGAAAAGGTGATATTGCCTATCTGAGAGGGGTGGATTCTGCTTATACAAAAGTAAATCCTATTGATAAAGACATTTTCTACGGAGCTTACCCGGGTTTTAAATATTCCAATGAAGTTTTGATGGAAAATTCACTGGACAACAGGCTTTCCATTCCCGTATCTTCTAATTCCGATTATGCCACATTGTTTATGCCTAAACCGGGCACCGGAATCATTAACAAAGAAGAGGATATATACAATAAAAAAGATATCCTGGTAACAGGTGTATTTCCCGGAAAAGATCAGCTGGACAACTATATTATTTCACCGATTGAGCTCACAGAAGAATTATTGGATCTACCAAAACACTCTGCTTATCAAATTGTTATTACGTTAAAAAATCCAGACAATACCAATTCCGTAAAACAGCAGCTTCTTTCTGCTTTGGGCAAAAATATTGAAATCAAAACCAAAGAAGAAGAAAACGCCGCTTTCTGGAAAATGATCAACACGGAAAAACTCTTCATCTATTTGATTTTCGCATTGGTTATTTTCATTACTACCTTTAATCTTGCGGGAGCTATCATTATTTTACAGCTTGATAAAAAGCAGCAGGCGAAATCTTTGGTATCATTGGGATTTCCTTTGAGCCATCTGCGTCAGATCTATTTCTATACAGGAATACTCATTGTTGTACTGGGAATTATTTCCGGACTTATACTCGGAACCGCACTATGCTATTTCCAGCAGTATACCGAATTCTTCAAAGCCAACGAAACACTGCCTTTCCCCGTAAAAATAGTAGGCAAAAACTATCTTATCGTAGCACTTACCGCGGCGATCTTCGGTTTCGGTATTTCATGGGCATTTTCGAAAATAAGCAAGGAGTATATTACTAAAAATTAATATCGTAACCTATCATTTTTTCGTACCTTTACGCCCCAATTTTTAAAAATGAAACGTACTTTATTATCTTTATTAATGAGTTTTGCATTCATCAGTGCATTTGCTCAGATCCCAACCGGTTACTATGACGGAACGGCAAGTCTCTCCGGAGCTGCTTTAAAAACCAAACTAAAACAGATTATTACAAACGGTCATGTAGACAATGGTTATAGTGCCCTGTATAGTGGTTATGCAACAACGGATCGCGATAATATCGCAGGAATTCCGGGATTGGAAAACGATAATACTGTTTTAGATATGTATTCCGAGAATCCTAACGGAACAGATCCTTACTCGTACAGCTATCCCGGAGTGCAATGTGGAAATTATAACAGCGAAGGTGACTGTTACAACAGGGAGCATATCGTTCCTCAAAGTTTATTCAACAGCAACGCTCCGATGGTTTCAGATATTCATTTCATCAGACCGACAGATGGAAAAGTAAACGGAATGAGATCAAACTTTCCTTTCGGAAAAGTAGGATCGGCTTCTTTTACATCTCAAAACGGATCAAAACTGGGAGCGTCTGTTTCTCCCGGATATTCGGGGACGGTTTTTGAACCTGTTGACGCTTTTAAGGGAGATATCGCAAGAATGGTCTTATATTTCGTAACAAGATATGAATCTCAGCTTTCAGGTTTCGGAACAGGAAATATGTTAGGAGGGTCCGCTTTTCCGGGATTACAGACCTGGGAACTGAACCAGTTATTAGCATGGCATGCAGCAGATCCTGTTTCTGCGACTGAAATTGCAAGAAATAATGCCTCATATGTATATCAGGGAAACAGGAATCCATATATTGATCATCCGGAATATGTAAATCAGATCTGGGGAACTCCTACAATTGATACTCAGGCGCCAACGGCTCCTACTAATTTAGCAACCAGCAATCCTACTTCAAATACTATTTCTTTAAGCTGGACTGCTTCTACCGATAATATTGGAGTTGTTGCGTATGACATTTACAAAGATGGCGCTTTCTATACAACCGTTACCGGTACTATAGCAACCGTTTCAGGATTAAATCCTTCAACAACATATAATTTCTACGTGATTGCAAAAGATGCAGCAGGAAATGCTTCTACGGCAAGCAATACAGCTTCAGGAACAACTCTTGCAGGAGGACAGCCAGGCGGAAGTTGCGGAACAGAGGATTTCTCAAATATTCCGGCTGCTGCTTCAAGCTACACAACTCAAACCTGGACCAGCAATAATATTACATGGACTGCAACGGATGCAAGAACAGATCAAAATATTAACGGAACAGGAAATAAAGCAATCACCATAAGAAACGGAAACCTTACAAGCTCTAGTATTTCCGGTGGAATTGAGAGCTTAACCGTGAAGGCTCAATTGAAATTTTCGGGAAGCGCGGGAAGCTTAAATCTTCTGATTAACGGTACAATAGTAGGAACAATTCCTTACACATCTTCCTCTACTGCAGCTGTTACGATTAATAACATCAATATCAGCGGGAATATTGTTATCAGTATTGTAAATCCTGTAACAGATAATAGAATTGCAATTGACGACCTGAGCTGGACATGTTACAGCACATTGGGAACAGCAGAAACTTCAGGCAATAAAGCCGGTTTTGTAATTTACCCAAATCCAGTAAAAAACAATGAATTATTTGTAAAAGGAGAAAATCTGAATAAAATCACGAAAGCTCAGATTTATGATTTTTCAGGAAAACTGATTGAAACAATTGAAAACCCTTTCAAAACAACAAATAAAATCAATCTTAAAGGGCTGGCTAAAGGAAATTATATCCTTAAAACAGATTCTTTCTCTACAAAATTTATAGTAGAATAACTCATAAAAATATTTATTCAAAAGGCCGGTTTTTTCCGGTCTTTTTTTTATTTTTATAGTATGGATTCCAGCAAAAAATTAGGCCTCATCGGGAGAAACATTTCTTATTCTTTCTCTAAAAAATTCTTTGAAGACAAATTTCAAAAACTCATGCTGAAAGGCTATTCTTATAATATTTTTGATTTAACGGAAATTGATGAAGTGAATGATCTGTTCACCCATCCTGACCTGCTGGGTTTCAATGTAACAATTCCCTACAAGGAAAAGATCATTGATTACCTGGATGATCTCAGTGATGAGGCAAAAAAAATCGGGGCCGTGAATTGTGTTGTAATTGAAAACGGAAAAAAAATAGGTTACAATACAGATGCTTTCGGATTTGAAAAAACATTACTTCTTCACAAAAAGCCTCATCAGGAATCGGCAATCATATTAGGAAACGGCGGAGCGGCAAAAGCCGTAAAATATGTTCTTGATAAAAATAATATTCCATCCGTTACCGTTTCCAGGAAAACGGAAATTAATTATGATAACCTTGATGAAAAGACGGTTGAAGATCATAAAATCATTATCCAGTGTACTCCGGTGGGAACCTTCCCAAATGTAGACGACTGCCTGGATTTTCCCTTTGACAGCATCACAAAAGAACACCTGATTATTGATTTAATTTACAACCCAAGCTATACGCAATTCATTATTAAAGCCTCCGAAAAAGGAGCAAAAACGGTGAATGGATATTATATGCTTGAACAGCAGGCAGAAAAAGCCTGGGAAATTTGGAACTTTCAAAAAAAATAACATAAATTAGTACTATATTTGGCTTTTTTGCTCTATATTTAGAGGATATATTTTAATGCCACTCACAATAAACGATTTGCTATGACTACAGAAAACAACCTTTCTGAAAACGAGGAAAACAAAAACTTTACTCCGGAATCTTTGGAAGAAAATTCAGAAGACGTTACCCCTAAGAATGAAAACGTTGAAGTTGAAGAACACGAACAGGATGAAGAACATGAAGAGGTAGACCTCTCCCTGGCTGATACGTTGAAGGAAATGGAAAAGATCATCAACGCTCCTAATGCCGGCGAGGATTTCAAAAAATTCAATCAGCTTAAAGAAAAAGCAAGTCATTACATCCATGATGAGGTGGAAGATAAAAAACACGAATATACTGATGCCGGAAACGCTCCCGAAAACTTCAGCTACGAGCATCCTTCCCAGGCAAGATTTTCAGCTCTGGTGAATATATTCAGGGAAAAACATGATGCTTACCAGAAAGGTCAGGAAGAAGAGCAGAAGAAAAATCTGGACCACCGACAGAATATTATTGAAAGGCTTAAAAATCTATATACTAATTCTGAACCCGGCACCAATCTTTTCAAATCGATAAGAGAAATCAAAGAAGACTGGTCGAAGGCAGGACAGGTAGCAAAGTCTGAGTTTAAAATTCTTAACAATAATTATTTCCATCACCTGAATCAGTTTTATCAGATGCTGGATCTCAACAAAGAATTTCTTGAACAGGAATACAGCCATAATCTTGAAAAAAGACAGCACATTATAGAACGTGCAAAACAGCTTGAACAGGAGCCTGTGATTCAAAAAGCACTGAATGAGCTTCAGTACCTCCATAAACTCTGGAAAGAAGAAGCGGAACCGGTAGCCGAAGAATTCCGTGAAAAAACATGGGAAGAATTCAAAGAAATTTCCAATAAAATTCACGAAAGAAAATCAGAACTTTCGGCAGCCATTGAAACAGAGCAAAACGAAAATCTTGAGAAGAAGAATCAGATTATCGCCGAAATCAAAAAACTTTCGGAACCATCTGAAAATCCGAACCACAATTACTGGCAAAACGCCATCAGAAGAGTGGAAGAATTAAGATCGGAATTCCTGAAAACCGGAAGCGTTCCAAGAAAACTTTCCAATCAGAACTGGAATGATTTTAAAACAACATTAAGAGGCTTCAATACTACGAAAAATACGTATTATAAATCATTAAAAGGTTCTCAGCAGGCCAATCTTGAAGAAAAGCTAAAGCTTATTCAGACGGCAAAAGATAATCAGAACAATGAAGAATGGGACATTGCCGTACCTTTATTTAAAAAACTTCAGGAAGACTGGAAAAAAATAGGACATGTTCCTAAGAGCATGACCAATAAAATCTGGGACGAATTCCGTGATGCCTGCAACGCATTTTTCAACAACTACAGGGAAAAAAGCAATGCTTCTACCGATAACTGGAAAGAAAATTATAAAAATAAGAAAGTACTTCTTGATGAACTGAAAACAGTTACCAATGAAGAAGGCAGCATCGAAAAAATTGAGGCCATAAAAACCGCCTGGAACAATATCGGTAAAGTTCCGAGAGATAAAATTTCAATCAATACCGAGTTCAATAAAACATTGAGAGAAAAACTTAAACTCAATAAAATCAACGAACTTGAACTCAAAGAAGAAGGCCTGTCTGAAAATCAGCTGACTGATAAAGCAAGAAAGATGAAGAGCCAGATTTCTGATCTCGAAGCTGAAATTGTGAAACTGGAAAATAACCTTGCTTTCTTCAAAAATCCTTCCAGAGAAAACCCGCTTTTAAAGGAAACTTTTGATTCTATTGAAGAGAAAAAAGCTCATTTGGAAACGTTGAAACAAAATCTTCACAGCATTATTGCCGGAGAATAATATAACTTAAAATCTAAAAAAGGCGGAGCAAAGTAATTTGTCTTCGCTTTTTTCATTAAATATGCAGGACGAATTTTATATTAAAAGATGTATCGAACTTGCCGGTAAAGCACTCGGCAAAACCTACCCGAATCCGTTGGTAGGAAGCGTAATTGTGCATAACGATATCATTATCGGTGAAGGTTATCACCAAAAAGCAGGAGAAAACCATGCGGAAATAAATGCTATTAATTCTGTTAAAGACCGCTCGCTTATCCCGGAATCAACCATTTATGTATCATTGGAACCCTGTGCACATTACGGAAAAACGCCGCCGTGTGCCCTGAAAATAAAAGAACTAGGATTCAAAAAAGTTGTGATCGGCGCTATGGATTCTCACGACAAAGTCAACGGAAAAGGAAAAAAAATCATTCAGGATGCAGGAATAGAAGTCGTTTCAGGAATTCTTGAAGGAGAATGTAATGCTTTAAATAAAAGATTTTTTACCTATCATGAAAAGAAAAGACCCTACATTATCCTGAAATGGGCCCAATCGGTTGACGGGTTTATGGACAGGGACTTTCAGCCCGTTTCCATTTCAAACTCTCTGGTAAATCAGTTTGTTCACCAATTAAGAGCAGATGAACACGCGATTCTTGTCGGTACACAAACAGCACTTAATGACAATCCTGCCCTCACCGTAAGAAATGTAGAAGGAGAAAATCCGATCAGGATTTTAATTGATTTTAATTTAAAAGTTCCGCTGGATTTTAACATCTATAATAAAGAAGCAAGAACTATAATCTTTAATACTGTTAAAGAGGAAAAAACAGCAAATCTGCATTTTATTAAAATTAAAAAGGAAAATTTTCTGAACGAACTGATGAGTGCTTTATATAAAGAGCAGATCCAGTCGGTCATTATAGAAGGAGGAAGATTCACTTTACAGCAATTTATCAATGAAAATCTTTGGGATGAAGCTATTGTTATTGAAAATAAGAATCTAAAACTTCTAAACGGAACCCGGGCACCGCAGTTTGAAAAAGACCCTGAAAGGTCAGAAGAATTACGTGATAACGCAGTTTTATTCTATAAAAACAAATAAATATCATAATAATTTGAATTATATTAATAATTTAATTAATTTAGTTACCAATAACGAAATCTAAAAAGCTTAGAAAGTAGGAAAACCAAAAACAAATTATTATGAAAAATTTAAAAAAATTCAAGCCTTTAACAAGAGCAGAATTAAAAAAAGTTTCCGGAGCCGTTAAAGCTCCATGGGTAGATGATGGCTGCGGCTGGCCGTTGTGTATGAACCAATTTGGAAGATGCTCCATGTTCGCATGTGATAATGTACCCCAGATTTAATTATTTAATCATATTATTACGTGAGCCTTTCTAAAAAGGCTCATTTTCTTTTTAGTATTTTTGCACATTAATGCAGACTGTGATGTTGTTCGAATATAAAACGATAGAAAAACCCGTAGAAAACATTTTATTAAAAGAAAAAGGAAGCAAGTTTATAGGATTTGCTTACCCCATAAATAATGAGGAAGAACTTAGAAATATCTTAGAAAAAATACGAGCCGAGCATCCGAAAGCAACGCATCATTGTTATGCTTACAGAATGGGACTCAGCGGAGAAAATTATCGTGCCAATGACGACGGAGAGCCGTCAGGAAGTGCAGGGCTGCCCATTTACAATCAGCTTTTGGCCAACGAAATCACCAATGTCATTGTTATTGTTGTACGATACTACGGTGGCACAAAATTAGGGGTTTCCGGACTGGTAAAAACGTATAAGGAATCTGCTAAAATGACTTTAGAGGAAGCCAATACTATTATAAAGGAACTGGAAATTGATATTCAAATACGATTTAATTTTAATCAACAGAATATCATTTTCACTTTACTGTCGAAATTCGACGCAAAAATCGTCAATTTTGATTCCCGTGAAAAGGCTGCAATTACCGCCAAAATTAAATTAAAGCACCGCGAAGCGATCGCTGAAGCTCTTAAAAATATACAATTTGTAGATTATAAATTTTAAGACTAAAGCTCTTTTTTGACTTTTCTGTTGGGATTATAAAGAATGACTTTCACTTTATCGTTTCCATATTTTTGCTTTAAATAAACTGCAATCTTATTATATATTTCAGTTTCAGGAATTGGTGCAGATTTTATTTCCTGCAATGCCCAGTTTTGAAGATTGACAACTGATGCCGTTCCGCAAACATGATTAGCAGAATGTTCAAAATAAGACTGAAATTCTTTTTCGGTATCTGAAAAACAGATATACATCTGGTCACCCTTTCCTGAATATAAGTTAAAAGAGAAGTATTGGTACCAGCCGTCAAAAAAGCTTAATACGGGCATTAAGAACCAAAGAACCAGCCAATAAAAATTATGCGTGACGGTTCTGTAAGAAAATTCAATTGGTTTAGAATAAATAATAAGAATTATAAATATTATTGCTAAATTCCATGGCCAGACAACTGAATTATACTGTAAACCAAACGGACCGATAAAAATCAAAATGCTTATATGCATCGTAATTAAAAGATAACTGATAGTCTTTTTATAGTTTGAAAGCAAAAGTAAAAGTGCTAAAGAGATTTCAATAACCGGAATCAGCAGTCCCATGAAAAATAGTTTATATTTTAAAATAAATTCCATTGACAACCCTAGAAAATCTATCAAAAACATATTCAACCATACCACAGAAAGAAAATCACGGTTGATTTTATGCAACCCACTAAATAAATAAATCGACACCAGGAATAGATGACTTAATAATATAATATTTTCAGGCTTATAGAAATTGATAATCACCATAAGTAAAAAACACAAATACATATATTCCCAAGGCTGCCATCTTACAGTATCCAATAAGCAGCTTATCATTTCAGAAAAAAACAGGGCAATCAGCAACCAGCGATGTATTCTGAAAAAAAAGACTGTCAGTAAACATAAAAGAGAAAAACTAAATAAAAACTGGTGGAAAAAATTGGGGATATTTTCCAATGTTTCAATTGGTGGAATCACTGGATAAACTCTTTCTGTAATCCACGTTTTATAACTCCATATTTTAGTTAAAAACCAAAACAAAGCAATTATGCGTATCAAATAACTGATATCTTTTCTCTTCATCAATGTTTTTTCCAAAAATATTAAATTCAAGTGAATCTAGCTCATTATCATACAAGAAACACCTCAGAAAAAATTTCTGAGGTGCAATAATTTATTTATTTTATTAATAATTAGTCTCTTCTGCCTCCCATAAGCAGTGATGCCCAGTATAAAAGCTGAGCCAGTGAACCTATCGCGGCAACTACATACGTTCTGGCTGCCCATTTCAGACTGTCTTTTACGCCTACATATTCTTCAGCAGTTACAGTACCTGTATCTTTCAGCCATTTCATAGCCCTTTCACTTGCATCATATTCCACCGGCAGAGTTACAAACGCGAAAAGAGTGGTAAAAGCAAACATAATTACTCCTATCGCTAATACCATACGATTACCCGTAGGATTCTCAATACTTTGTGTAGCAGCCATAACCATAATCCCGGCAATAAGAACAAACTGCATAAGATTAGAGCTAATTTGCACTACAGGCACCAGCTTTGAGCGAAGCTGAAGCATAGAATAGCCCACTTTGTGTTGCACGGCATGCCCGCATTCGTGTGCAGCTACTGCTGCGGCCGCTGCATTTCTCTGCATATAAACTGCTTCGGAAAGATTTACTGTTTTATTTTCAGGATTGTAATGGTCTGTTAATTGTCCCGGAACCGATATTACCTGAACATCATTAATACCGTTGTCTCTCAGCATTTTTTCTGCCACCTCCTTACCGGAAAGCCCGTTTCGGAGATGCACTTTAGAATAATATTCGAATTTCGACTTTAGCTTCGATGATATCCACCAGCTTAGAAGCATTGAAATTCCAATGATTATATAATAACCTATCATTTTTAGTAACTTTACAATATATTTTCACCCCAAATGATGTAAAAACTGTGCCAAAGTATAACATTTAATTGGTTATATTTGCTCATTAATTTGCCTTTTAAAACTATGTCTAAAGTTTCAGTAATTGAAGTAAAAACAACGGATCAGTTAAAGCAATTCGTCAGATTTCCAATGGATTTGTATAAAAACAATCCATATTACGTCCCCTCATTTATCAATGATGAAATCAACATCTGGAACCCTGCCGAAAATCCGGCAATGCAGTATTCCGAAGCGAAACAGTTTTTGGCTTTTAAGGATGATAAAATTGCTGGCAGAATCGCAGTAATGATTAATCACAAGGAAGAAAAGGAACTGGGAATCCGAAAAGTACGCTTCGGATGGATCGATTTTATTGACGACCGTGAAGTTTCAAAAGCATTGATAGATACTGTAATCGATTATGCCAAAGAAAAAAACATAGAAAAGATAGAAGGCCCGATGGGATTCACCAATCTTGATAAAGCCGGAATGCTGACAATGGGTTTTGACAAGCTTGCTACGATGATCGGAATCTACAACCACGAATATTATCCGAAACATCTTGAAGCTTTAGGCTTACAGAAAGAAAAAGAATGGGTAGAATTTGAGCTTCAGTTCCCGGAAATACTTCCTGATAAGATACACAAATTCAACGAACTAATCTCCCAAAAGTACAAACTTAAGGTTTTGAATTTCAGATCAAAAGAAGAGATTACTGGATATGTTGACCCTATGTTTGATCTTTTGGACGAAACGTACAAACATTTATCCACCTACACTCCTATTTCTGAAGAACAGCGCAAAACCTACAAAGAGAAATATTTTAAATTAATCGACAAGGATTATATTGTGTGTGTTGCTGATGACGCAAATCAGCTTGTTGCCTTCGCCATTACCATGCCCTCCTATTCAAAAGCACTGCAGAAATCGAAAGGCAAACTTTTACCCTTCGGCTGGTGGCACTTTTTGCAGGCCGGAAAAAAGAACGACCGGGCAAATTTTTATTTGATAGGGATTCATCCCGACTATCAGCGAAGAGGCGTAACATCTATCATTTTTAAGGAAATCTGGAAACTTTTCAGAAAGAAGGGAGTGAAGTATCTGGAAACCAATCCTGAGTTGGAAGAAAACAAAAGTGTCCAGTTGCTTTGGCAGGATTATAATCCCGTTAACCATAAAAGAAGACGTACCTACGCCCTGAATATTACCAACGGATAATAATTGTTAGATTATAAAATTAATTCCATCTTATGAAGCCACAGCTTATTATTTTTGGTGTTTTGGTTGCCGGATATATTATATACAATCTTTTTCTTCAGATTCCTGATGACCGCACCAATACCGTTGTGAATATACTATTCGCAAGCGTTATCTTTGCCTATATCGCGTTTATGGCATTTTCGCTTCTTAAAAAGATGAAAAAGTAGAAGATCTGATATTGCTTACTATTTAATGTTTCATCCGTTTAGCAATATTATTTTACAGATGATATTAAATTGTTAAAATGCTTTAAAATCTCCGATAATAACAGGGTAAAACATTTATTAACCTTACCTACAAAAAAAGGGAAAATCTACATAATAGAAACAATCATCAATAGCTAATTTTTATTGATTCTAAATTACCGGTTTAATGGATTTTAATTCCACTTTTAAGTCGATAAATTTCATGCTTTCTTGTTTATTCGCTAAATTTGCAAATTGAGATAATAATGCAAAAATGAATTTACCTGAAAGTTATATTCCAATCCTTATACAAGCAGGTGTTGCGATAGGTTTCGTAGCCATTTCTTTGCTTGGCGCACATTTTTTAGGTCCAAAACAGAAAAAAGGAAATTCTGTAAAAAACCAAAGCTGGGAATGTGGAGTCCCGGTAGAAGGAAACGCAAGAACACCATTTTCAATCAAGTACTTTTTAACAGCGGTACTGTTTGTATTATTCGATATTGAAATCGTATTTTTTTATCCGTACGCAGTAAACTTCAGAGAATTCGGAATGGAAGGGTTCTTAGCTGTACTTATGTTCGTAGCGATTTTCTTTATGGCATTTTTTTATGTCTGGAAACGTGGCGCATTAGATTGGGATAAATAAAAAGAAATAGAAATTTTAAATGACGATTTTAGATAATTCAGTTTACTTTAATACTAACATTAACAGTAAATTGAAATCTAAATTAAAATCTTAAATCTAAAAAAATGTCAGATAACAAACCAATAATAAGAACAGATGCACCTGCTCCGGAAGGATTTGAAGGAGAAGGGTTTTTCGCAACGAAACTGAGCAGTGTAATCGGGATGGCCAGAAAGTTTTCACTGTGGCCGCTGCCTTTTGCAACCTCTTGTTGTGGCATCGAGTTTATGGCTACCCTCAACCCAACCTATGATGCTTCAAGATTTGGTATGGAAAGAAACTCTTTCTCACCAAGACAGGCAGATCTATTGATGGTTTGCGGAACGATATCAAAAAAATTAGGCCCCGTGCTTAAAGAAGTTTATACCCAAATGGCAGAACCGAAATGGGTAGTATCTGTTGGTGCATGTGCATGTAGCGGCGGTATCTTTGATACCTATTCAGTATTACAGGGGATCGACAAAATTATCCCTGTAGATGTTTATGTTCCCGGATGCCCTCCGAGACCGGAACAGATCATTGAAGGGGTAATGCAGGTTCAGGCTCTTGCAGAAAGCGAAAGCATCAGAAGAAGAGATATGCCTGAATATCAAAAACTATTAGATTCTTACAATATAAGCAACTAACGGAAATGACAAACGAATTTGTATTAGAAGCAATCACAAGAGAATTTCCGGAATCTGTAATTTCAAGTTCAGAACCTTATGGAATGCTGACGATTGAGGTAAAGAAAGAAGACCTGAAGAAAATAATTCATTACCTCAAGGACTCATCATTAGAAATCAACTTCCTTACAGATGTTTGTGGAATCCATTACCCGGAATTTCCTGAGAAGGAAATCGGAGTGGTTTATCACCTCCACAATATGATGACGAATTTCAGACTCCGTCTTAAGGTTTTCATGTCCAGAGAAAATATTGAGGTAGATTCATTAGTTGATCTTTATGCGGGAGCCAACTGGATGGAAAGAGAAACCTATGATTTCTTCGGAATTAAATTTAAAGGACATCCGGATCTGAGACCTATTCTGAATATGGAAGATCTCGGATACCATCCTATGCTTAAAGAATATCGTCTGGAAGATGGTACCAGAACCGATAAGGACGATGCAATGTTCGGAAGATAAAAAGCGAATGGCCAATGGCAGTTAGCCAATAAGCCAGAAGCAAATAGCTAAAAGCAATCATTATGAAAGATAACTCATTATCCAATATACTCAACCAATACGAAAGTAAGGAGCAAATTGACGGGCAACTGTATACCCTCAATTTGGGACCGACGCACCCTGCAACACACGGGATTTTTCAGAACATCTTAACGATGGACGGAGAAAGAATTCTTCACGCAGAACAAACCGTTGGATATATCCACAGAGCATTTGAGAAAATTTCCGAAAGAAGGAATTATGCTCAGATCACTACCCTTACTGACCGTATGAATTACTGTTCTGCCCCAATCAACAACTTGGGATGGCACATGACCGTAGAGAAACTGATCGGTGTTGAAGTTCCGAAACGTGTAGATTATATGCGTGTTATTTTAATGGAACTTGCAAGAATCGGAGATCATCTGATCTGTAACGGTGTAACGGGAATGGACTCCGGAGCAATTACCGGCCTTACCTATATGTTCATCGAAAGAGAGCGCATCTATGATATGTATGAGCAAATCTGCGGCGCAAGGATGACCACCAATATGGGAAGAATCGGAGGCTTTGAAAGAGACTTCACTCCAAAATTCCATGAGTTAATTAAAGATTTCCTTAAAACATTCCCACCAAGATTCAAAGAATTCTGTACTTTGTTAGAGAGAAACAGAATCTTCATGGACAGAACCATCGGAGCAGGCGGAATTTCTGCAGAGAGAGCTTTAAGCTATGGGTTCACAGGTCCAAACCTACGTGCAACAGGTGTGGATTATGACGTAAGAGTTGCACAGCCTTATTCATCCTACCAGGATTTCGACTTCATTATTCCTGTGGGAACTTCCGGAGACACCTACGACCGATTCATGGTTCGTCAGCAGGAAATCTGGGAATCAATTAAAATCATCAAGCAAGCATACGAAAATCTTCCTGAAGGTCCGTTCCATGCGGAGGTCCCTGATTTCTATCTGCCTGAAAAAGCAGATGTTTATCAAAAAATGGAAGCACTGATCTACCATTTCAAAATCGTAATGGGAGAAACGGATGTGCCTAAAGGTGAAGTATACCATGCTGTAGAAGGCGGAAACGGAGAGTTAGGATTCTATTTGGTAAGTGATGGCGGAAGAAGCCCTTACAGACTTCACTTCAGAAGACCATGTTTCATCTACTATCAGGCATATCCTGAAATGATTACAGGTTCTGTAATTTCGGATGCGATTGTAACGATGTGCAGCATGAATATTATTGCGGGAGAATTAGACGCATAATAAAATTTAGGAAATAGATGGAAGATAAAAGGCTTTCATCACAATATATAAATTGAATTTAGAACATGATATCAGAGTCTATTCTCTTTTTTTCTATGTTCTTTAATCTTAGATAAAAAATGAGCGAAACAATAGCTTTTAAACCGGAAAGTTTAGCACAGGTACATAAAATTATCGCAAGATATCCTGAAGGCAGACAAAAATCTGCGCTTATTCCTGTACTGCATTTGGCACAGAAAGAATTCGGAGGATGGTTAGACGTTCCAGTAATGGATTATGTTGCGGAATTATTGAGTATAAAACCTATCGAAGTATATGAAGTGGCAACTTTTTATACGATGTTCAATATGAAACCGGTAGGTAAATATGTTTTGGAGGTTTGCAGAACCGGGCCTTGCATGGTTTCGGGAAGTGAAAAAATCCTGAATCATATCAGAACTAAACTAAACATCAAGGACGGGCAGACCACTGAAGATGGAATGTTTACCCTAAAACCAGCCGAATGCCTGGGTGCTTGTGGATATGCTCCTATGATGCAGCTTGGAAAATTCTTTCATGAAAATTTAACAATAGAGAAAGTAGACGAAATCCTTGATCTTTGCAGAGAAGGACAGATCGCTTTAGACTAATAAAAATTTAAATCTTAGGTTTAAATTAATTTAAATTTTAATAATTAAATGCAAGAAGCTAAAAGCCAATTGCAATAAGCAAATAACAATGAGTAAAAAACTTTTACTTAAAGACGCACATATAGAAGGAATCCGCTACTTTGATACCTACCGCAGACAAGGAGGATACGGAGCAGCTGAAAAAGCCTTAAAAATGACACCGGACGAAATCCTGGAAGAAGTGAAAGCTTCCGGACTGAGAGGACGTGGTGGTGCAGGATTCCCGACCGGTATGAAATGGAGTTTTTTAGCAAAACCGGAGGGCGTTCCGAGACACTTGGTGGTAAATGCCGATGAATCTGAACCGGGAACCTTTAAAGACAGATATTTAATGGAATTCCTTCCTCACTTATTGATAGAAGGAATGCTTATCTCATCATACTGCTTAGGCTCAAACACTTCTTATATCTACATCCGTGGAGAATACTCATGGATTCCCGATATCTTGGAAGAAGCGATTGAAGAAGCGAAAGCAGCTGGATTTTTAGGTAAAAACATTCTTGGGACAGGTTTCGATCTTGAAATCTACGTTCAAAGAGGTGCAGGAGCATATATCTGCGGTGAAGAAACCGCATTGCTTGAGTCTCTCGAAGGGAAAAGAGGAAACCCAAGATTAAAACCTCCATTCCCTGCTGTAAAAGGACTTTGGGAAAGACCTACGGTAGTAAATAACGTAGAATCTATTGCGGCAATTGTTCCAATTATTGATATTACAGGAGCCGAATATGCCAAAATCGGAGTGGGAAGATCCACCGGTACTAAATTGATTTCAGCATGTGGAAACATCAATAAGCCTGGTGTTTATGAAATCGATATGACCATTACAGTTGAAGAATTCATTTACTCAGAAGAATATTGCGGCGGGATCAAAGACGGAAAGAAACTGAAAGCATGTATTCCTGGGGGAAGTTCAGTGCCAATTGTTCCGGCTAATTTATTGTTAAAAACCGTAAACGGAGAACCGAGATACATGAACTATGAATCATTGGCAGATGGCGGTTTTGCTACCGGAACCATGATGGGTTCAGGAGGATTCATTGTATTGGATGAAGACCAGTGTATCGTAGAACATACCATGACCTTAGCGAGATTCTATAATCACGAAAGCTGCGGGCAATGTACACCATGCCGAGAGGGTACGGGATGGATGTATAAAATTTTAAAGAAAATTGAAAATGGACAGGGCAAGATGGAAGACATCGATTTGCTTTGGGACATTCAGAGAAAAATAGAAGGGAATACAATCTGCCCATTGGGGGATGCGGCAGCTTGGCCGGTAGCGGCAGCGATACGTCATTTCAGAGATGAATTTGAATGGCATGTGAAAAATCCAGAATTGTGTTTAACTCAAAATTACGGATTAGCCCATTACGCAGACCCGATTCCTGCGGTTGAGAAGAACGCTTAAAAAAATGAAAAAGGTATTAATTATTGGGGTGATGATGTCAGGTTTTGCCTTTGGTCAGGTAAAAAATGACACTATAGAAAAAGTGTATAAGTTGGAAACTGCATCCTATAAATCCGAAAAGAAAGAGAAGCCTTTACCTCTCAGCAGAAAAGGTCAGATGTTTGCTTTCTTCGGTTGGAACAGAGGCGCATTCAGCAATTCTGACATCCATTTTACAGGAAACGGTTATGATTTTCAGCTTAATAATGTGTCTGCAAAAGACAGACCCACAAAATTTGGAATTGTATATTTTGATCCAAGCTGGTTTACTGTGACACAGTATAATTTCAGGATTGGATATTTTATTAAAGATAACCTGGCTTTGGTTTTAGGGATTGATCACATGAAATATGTAATGAATCAGGACCAGACCGTTGGATTTTCAGGAAATATTTCGGATCCTACATATGCAGCAATGGTACAGAACGGACAGGTGAATTTAGCCGATGAAAAGTTCCTTACTTTTGAACATACAGACGGACTTAATTATGAAAACCTGGGACTTGAGAAATACAGAAATCTTATTCATAAAAAAAATATAGATTTGGTATGGTCTTACGGAGCAGGAATTGGTGTAATGTTTCCGAAAAGTAACGTAAGGCTTTTTGGTAACGAAAGAAGCGACCGGTTTCATGTAGCAGGTATGGCCACCGATCTCAGATCAAGTCTCAACCTTGTTTTCTGGAAAAACTGGATGATAAGAGCGGAAGCAAAGGCAGGATACATCAATATGTGGGACATCAAAACCACACTTAATAACAAGCCGGATAAAGCCCGTCAGGATTTTGTTTTCGGAGAAGTACTGGCAGGAATAGGATATACATTTAATACAAAGAAGTATAATTAAATATAGCTTAATTGCTAAGGCATAAGCGAAAAGCATAGAATATGAGCGAAGAGGTTAAAAAATTCAAAATAACTATAGACGGACAGACTACCGAAGTGCTGCCTGGAACTTCTATTTTAGAAGCTGCCAGACAAATCGGCGGAAAATCTGTACCTCCTGCAATGTGCTATTACAGCAAATTGGAAACCAGTGGAGGAAGATGTAGAACTTGCCTGGTGGAAGTTTCCAAAGGGTCTGAAGCAGATCCCCGTCCTATGCCAAAATTGGTTGCAAGCTGCAGAACCAATGTAATGGATGGTATGGAAGTAAAAAATCTTACTTCGGAAAAAGCTCAGGAAGGAAGAAAAGCAGTTACCGAGTTCTTGCTGGTAAATCATCCGCTGGATTGCCCTGTTTGTGATCAGGCAGGAGAATGCCACCTTCAGGATCTGGGTTACGAATACGGAAATCCTGAAACAAGAACTGAGTTTGAAAGAAATACCTATGATGCAGATGATCTTGGCCCACATATTAAACTGAATATGGACCGTTGCATTCTTTGTGCAAGATGTGTATTGGCTGCAAACCAGTTAACAGGACAAAGAGAACACGGAATCCTTTTTAGAGGAGATCATGCGGAAATTTCAACGTATTTAAATAAAGCTTTGGATAATGACTTCATCGGAAACGTAATCGACGTTTGCCCGGTAGGAGCATTAACAGACAGAACAGCTCGTTTTGCCAGCAGAGTTTGGTTTACAAAACCAATGAACGCTACCTGTAACTGCGAGAAATGTTCAGGAAAAGCTACCGTTTGGATGAAAGGTGATGAAATTATAAGAGTTACCGCAAGAAAAGATCAGTGGGGTGAAGTGGAAGAATTCATCTGCGATACCTGCCGTTTCGAAAGAAAGAATTTGAGTGACTGGAATATCGAAGGTCCTAGACACATCGACAGACACTCTGTAATTTCATTGAATCACTACGAAAAGCCTAAAGATGAGCTGAGAGTTTTAGACAATCCGCTGGCTAAAGAAATCAGTGAAAAAGACGAAAAATAAAAAAGTTGGATGCTGAAGATGGAAGATGGAGGTTTGTAACCGTAAAATTTTTCACTTCTACGTTTAATTTTAATTTCGTTAAAAATAAAATAAATTGGTAATGTGATGAAGAGTTGATGCACAAAGTGATACACTTCCAGCTTCCAGCTCCCATCTTCAAAACATTTAAAATAAAAAATGGATTTACTTACATTTAAATTGATACTTGTATTAGCACTTTTCCTGCTTTCATTAACGATTGCAGCCTACTCTACCTGGGCTGAAAGAAAAGTGGCCTCTATTATGCAGGACAGGATCGGACCTAACAGAGCTGGGCCATTCGGTTTACTGCAGCCTCTTGCCGACGGAGGAAAATTTTTCTTTAAAGAAGATTTTACTCCTGCTAATGCAGAAAAATTCCTTTTTGTACTGGGGCCGGCTTTAGTAATGTTTATATCATTAATCACAGGAGCAGTAATTCCTTGGGGTAAAAGTTTAAATATTGCCGGTACTTCTTACGATCTTCAGGTAGCTAATATTGATGTTGGAGTACTGTTCATCATTGGGATGGCTTCCATCGGAGTTTACGGAATTATGATCGGAGGCTGGGCTTCTAACAACAAATATTCATTATTAGGTGCCATCCGTGCTTCTTCTCAGATGATCTCTTACGAATTGGCAATGGGATTAGCACTGCTTTCTATCATTATGATGACGGGAAGTTTAGATTTAAAAGAAATTACAGAAAGCCAGACCAATGGAAAATTATGGGGATTCATTCCCTGGGTTTCCGGACTAAACTGGAATATTTTCTACCAGCCGATCGCCTTTCTTGTTTTCATAGTAGCCGCTTTAGCGGAAACCAACAGACACCCTTTCGATTTACCGGAGTGCGAATCTGAGTTGGTAACAGGATATTCTACAGAATATTCTTCTATGAAATTAGGATTGTATATGTTTGGTGAATATGTAAACATGTTTATTTCCAATGCCTTCATGGTCGTTCTTTTCTTCGGTGGCTACAACTATCCGGGAATTGAATGGGTAACTCAACACTGGGGTGAAAACACAGCCGGGATTTTGAGTATTGTAGCATTTTTAATTAAAACAATCATCGGAATTCTGATCTTTATGTGGATCAGATGGACCCTTCCGAGATTCAGATATGACCAGTTAATGCACTTAGGTTGGAAAACTTTAATTCCAATGGCATTGGTAAACTTATTAATTACAGGAGCTGTAATTTTAGCGTTTGGAAATTAATACAAACATATCTAAACCTTATAGGTTTTAAAAACCTATAAGGTTTGTGCGAATAGAAGAATATTAAAAATTAAGATAACAGACAAGATTAGTCTAAATCTAATGTCTAACATCTAACATCTATAATTAAATGAAACTTACGAACAGATCAAAAGTTGTTTCCAACAAAGAAATGACCCTTGCTGAAAAAATCTACCTTCCTGCTATTTTTACGGGAATGGGGATTACTTTTAAGCATGCTGTAAGAACCGTACTGAAAGGTGCACCCGCAGTATATTCGTATCCGGAAGTACAAAAGCCGAGAGCAGATATCTGGAGAGGCCAGCACGTTTTGAAAAGAGACGAGGAAGGCAGAGAAAGATGTACCGCCTGCGGACTTTGTGCAGTAGCGTGTCCTGCAGAGGCTATTACCATGACAGCTGCTGAAAGAACAAAAGAAGAAAAGCATCTTTACAGAGAAGAAAAATATGCATCAGTATATGAAATCAATATGCTGAGATGCATCTTCTGCGGTATGTGCGAAGAAGCCTGCCCGAAATCTGCTATCTATCTTACAGATCGTCTGGTAGATGTGGAAACCAACAGAGGGTCTTTCATTTACGGAAAAGATAAATTGGTGGAAAAAATAAACGAAAGGATTGATATCACTGAAAGACAATCCGAGAAACAAAAAAATGCGGTAAAATAATGGATCAGTTTTTATTTTTCTTGGTGGCGTTTTTAGCAGTGGCAAGTGCGGTATATTTTGTATTTGCAAGAAATCCTTTGTATGCTATTTTGTCATTAATTGTTACGATGTTTTCTATTGCAGGCATGTACATTCTTCTGAATGCACAGTTCCTTGCGATTATCCAGATTATTGTTTATGCCGGAGCGATCATGGTATTATTCCTTTATATCCTTATGATGCTTAACCTTAATAAACAAGACGAAAGTAAGAAGAACAATACTTTAAAATTTGTTGGAGTTTTTACGGCAGGTCTTTTATTAATTGGCGTTTTGGGCGTATTCAGAGGAGTTCAGCAGAACCAGATTGCCGTTGAAAATGTAGATGGAAGTATCGGACTTACGAAAAATCTGGGAAGACTTTTGTTTAATGAATATGTTTTACCGTTTGAGCTTGCATCCATCCTTATTTTGGCAGGTATTGTAGGTGCGGTATTAATCGGTAAAAAAGATTTATAAATTATGGGAGAAGTAAATACATTTATACAAAGCATCCCTCTGAATTATTTCATCATTCTTTCGTCAGTATTGTTCTGTTTGGGAGTGTTGGGCGTATTGCTGAGAAAAAATGCTATTGTTATTTTGGGTTGTGTAGAGCTTATGCTGAATTCTGTAAACCTTTTATTGGCTGCATTTTCGGCATACAAAGGTAACGGCGACGGACAACTTTTAGTTTTCTTCATTATGGTGGTTGCTGCTGCGGAAGTAGCGGTAGGTCTGGCAATTATTGCTATGCTGTATAGAAATACCCGTTCTGTTGATGTAAGTATATTTAATAAATTAAGAGGATAAGAATGGAAAATTTAGTGTATGCAATAATACTTTTACCACTTTTAGGTTTTCTTATAAACGGTTTATTCGGAAAAAATCTGCCAAAAATTGTTGTGGGTAGCCTGGCTACAGCAATGGTTTTTGCATCTTTCTGCATTGCAGTAAGTATTTTCATGAATTTCGATTCCGAAAGCCAGCCTGTAATTGTAAAAGCTTTTGAATGGTTTAGAGTAAACGGTGTTCAGATTAATTTCGGATTCCAGATTGATCAGTTATCATTAATGATGATCATGATCATTACAGGGATCGGTTCTTTAATTCACCTCTACTCTATCGGATATATGAGCCATGATAAAGGTTTCTATAAGTTTTTCACTTATCTGAACCTGTTTATCTTCTCCATGTTACTTTTGGTAATGGGAAGTAACTACCTGATCTTATTTATCGGATGGGAAGGCGTAGGATTGTGTTCCTATTTATTGATCGGCTTCTGGTATACCAATGAAGAATATGGTAAGGCAGCAAGAAAAGCGTTTATCATGAACAGAATTGGTGACCTTGCTTTACTGATCGGAATTTTCATGCTGGCATCCCAGACGAATGCCGTAGATTATCTTACCATTAAACAAAACGCCGGAAAATTTGAATTGGACGGAAGTGTAATCATTTTCATTACGGCGAGTTTATTTATCGGTGCAACTGGTAAATCTGCTCAGGTTCCGTTATACACCTGGTTACCGGATGCGATGGCTGGGCCAACTCCTGTTTCTGCCCTAATTCACGCGGCAACGATGGTAACAGCGGGGATTTATCTCGTAGTAAGATCCAACTTCTTATTTACTCTAGCGCCAAGCGTTCAGGACGGAATTCTATTCATCGGATTCTTAACAGCAGCTTTGGCAGGGTTCTACGCATTGCGTCAGAACGACATTAAAAAAGTACTGGCCTACTCCACCGTTTCACAGCTTGGATTCATGTTCATTGCTTTAGGGTTGGGAGCTTATACAACAGCGATGTTCCACGTAATGACGCACGCTTTCTTCAAAGCATTACTGTTCCTGGGTGCAGGTTCTGTGATCCACGCGATGAGCAACGAACAGGACATGCGTTTCATGGGAGGCCTGAAAAAATACATTCCTCTTACCCATGCTACTTTCCTTATCGGAACATTGGCTATTTCAGGATTCCCTTTATTATCAGGGATGATTTCCAAAGACGAAATTTTAGTAGCTGCTTTTGCTAAAAACCCGGTTTATTGGGTGATTCTATTCATTTTGGCAGCAGTTACTGCAACCTATATGTTCAGATTGTACTATTTAACTTTCCACGGAGAGTTCAGAGGTACTGAAGAACAAAAGCATCACCTTCATGAAAGTCCTTCCAATATGACCATACCATTGATCGTATTAGCTGTTCTTTCGGTTGTAGGCGGTCTTATCAACCTTCCTCACTTCATCGGTCACGGTCATTATGCCAAATTAATGGAATGGCTGAAACCAGTGCTTACTGAGGAAAGCTTTAACCAAATGGAAGCAACGCTTTCCGGCGTTCCTTTTGGTACAGAAATGATGCTTTTGGGAGCTACCGTTTTAATGTTCTTCTGTGTATGGTTTATTGTTAAAAATACCTATGTTAACAAGAAAAAGCAGGCTCTTCCGGAAGAGCAGTACACAGGATGGGAAAAACTGTCTGCCAGAAAATTATATATTGACGAACTTTACAATGCATTAATTGTAAAAACTGTTGAAGGATTAGGACGCGGAGGAAAGATGTTTGATAATGGTATTCTTGACCGTTTTGTAGACTTTGTGGGTGATGGCGCTGAAGACAGCGGAAAAGCCATGAAACGTATTCAGAACGGAAATGTAGAGAATTACATTCTGGTTATGTCTTTAGCGGTGGGAATTATATTAATTGTTAACTTTTTATTACAATAATAATGTCTGAGTTGTTATTAACATTATTACTATTACCTCTCGTAGGTTCGGGATTAGTTTTTGCATGGAAAAACAATTCAAGCAAATATTTGGCATTGGGAATTGCATTGGTACAGATGCTCATCACTTTTTACATTGCGGCAGATTTTAATTACGGCCCTACTGTAGACAGTGTACTGCAGCATGAAATCAATTATCCCTGGTCACAATTCATTAAAAGCTCTCTTCACTTCGGTATTGATGGGATGAGCCTGCTTCTTTTATTGCTGACCAATATTTTAACGCCAATCATTATTTTATCTTCTTTTAATGAAAATGTAAGCTACAGAAATTCTTTCTACGGTCTTATTCTGCTCATGCAGTTCGGGTTGGTTGGAGTTTTCACTTCGCTGGACGGATTATTGTTCTACATTTTCTGGGAAGTAACCTTGATTCCGATCTGGTTTATTGCCGGACTTTGGGGCCAGGAAAATAAAAGATTTGAGTTTACTACAAAATTCTTCGTATATACATTCGTTGGGTCATTATTCATGTTAGCAGGATTGATCTATGTGTACAATCAGTCTGCATCTTTTGCGTTAACAGATCTGTATAATGCACAGTTAAACGAAACACAGCAAACCGTAGTCTTCTGGTTTATTTTCTTTGCTTTTGCAGTGAAATTACCGGTTTTCCCTTTACACACATGGCAGCCTGATACCTATACTTATTCACCGACTCAGGGTTCTATGCTTTTATCGGGAATTATGCTTAAAATGGCGATCTATGGGGTAATGCGTTATTTATTACCAATCACACCACTTCCGATTGCCGGAATTTCCGGACAGATCGTTATTATTCTTGCCATTGTAGGAATTGTTCACGGAGCATTGATTGCCATCATTCAGACGGATATGAAGAGAATCATTGCATACTCATCTTTTTCTCACGTAGGATTGATGGTAGCAGGTATCTTTGCTTCTGCAGTAATTACATTAAGAGGAACTTTCAATATTGAAGGTGCCGAAGGTGCTCTTGTACAAACTTTTGCCCATGGTATCAACGTGGCCGGTTTGTTCTACTGTTGTGATATTTTATACAAAAGATTCAAATCAAGAGACATCAGACAAATGGGAGGCCTTGCAAAAGTAGCGCCTAAGTTTGCCGTGCTGTTCCTGATCATTATATTAGGTTCAATGGGAGTTCCGTTAACCAATGGATTTATCGGGGAATTTATCCTCCTTAAATCGATATATGATTTTAACGGGTTGGCAGCAGTAATTGCAGGTCTTACAGTGATTCTTGCCGCAGTATATTTATTGAGATTTTACGGAAAAGCAATGTTCGGTCCCGGCGATGAGGCCGTTCTGAGCACAGCAAAAGATCTTTCTGCTGTAGAATTTTCGGTATTGGCAAGTTTAGCAGTTTTCGTGATTGTATTTGGTATTTTCCCACAACCAATCATCGAGCTGGTGAATAGTTCATTGAAGTTTATCTACACGGCGATGGCCAGTTAAAAATTAAAAGATTTAAAAATTAAAAAACTAGGAGATCGACGAAGAATAAAGACAAAAGAACAGATCTTAACTTTAAACTTCAAATCTCGAATATAAATTATGAGTGTTTTAATTATTGTTTTCCTAACGGCAGTTGTTGCGTTATTTTCAGGAGTTTTTGAACAGGGGAAATTCGCAAGATACATTGGGATTTTGGGATTAATCATCGCATTATGGGTAAGTTTTATGCCGGAAGCTTCATTCTTCGGGCAGTACAGACACATGTACGACTATACTGCGAATACTGCATTATTTACTAAAATATCCATCGTAACCACCTTATTGTTATTCTTTTTGGGAGGTTTTGCATTCAGCAATCACAGAACCCACCAGTCTGAATTATACGCTTTGATGCTTTTTGCATTGTGTGGCGGAATTATCCTTTTCGGATTCCAGAATCTGGTAACATTATTCTTAGGAGTTGAGATCCTTTCCATTCCTTTATATGTAATGGCAGGAGCGAATAAAACCGATTTAAGATCCAATGAAGCTTCCATTAAATATTTCCTGATGGGTGCATTCGCAACAGGTTTCTTATTGTTTGGGATTGCCTTTATTTATGGAAGCGCAGGAAGTTTTGATTTATACAAAATTCAGGATTTCGGAGTTTCAAATCCAAAAGATGGCATGTTTATTTTAGGAGTCTTATTGATTCTTTGTGCATTGGCATTCAAAGTGGCATTGGCTCCGTTCCATATGTGGAGTCCCGATGTATATTACGGTTCGCCTTCATTAATCACGGCTTTCATGGCAAGTGTCGTAAAAATCTCAGGATTTTTTGCCCTGTTCAGACTGATGACCATTGGGTTTGGTGGCGTTACGGAACAATGGATCAATGTTTTCGGGGTATTCCTGATCATTACCCTTCTCCTGGCAAACGTTATGGGTCTTGCCCAGACCAATGCAAAAAGAATGCTGGCTTACTCATCAGTTTCCCATGCAGGATATATCGGGTTGGTGTTCTTCGGAATGACAAGCCTTTCAACTTATAATTTAGCATTCTATCTGTTTGCGTATGCATTATCAACAGTGGGTGTTTTCATGTGCCTGATTTATGTTGAAAAACTAAAAAGAGAAACTTCTTTCGGTGCTTTCAGAGGGTTGGCAAAATCTGAGCCTTTATTGGCTACGGCAGCTGCAATCTCAATGCTTTCTATGGCCGGTATTCCTTTAACAGCAGGTTTCATGGGTAAATTTGCATTGTTTTCCCAGGCTATGAATTCTGATCACGGTGTTTTCCTTGTATTGGTTGCCGTATTAGGATCTGCACTCTCTATTGCTTACTACCTGAGGTTAATCATCTCTATGTTCTTCTTTAAAGAAAGTACATTCAAATCTTCAGAGAAAGTAACTATAACGTACAATATTGTTGCTGTATTTGTGATCGCTTCAATCATTGTTTTGGGTGTTTTCCCTGATCTTTTTGCAAGACAGTTCGGGCTCTAAAAAGTCCTCATAAAATATAAAACCACAACCTTAAAGTTGTGGTTTTTTTATAACTTTACTTCATGGCAAATCTTTATAAAAAAGACGCTCCATTTCAGGTTTACATTTCTTTCAAAAAGTATTTGGATGTGCTTGAGCATATCCGCTATAATGACCGTCTGGAATACCGGGTAAACTATGCTAAATCATTAATCGATAAAACCACAAACTTTCGGGAACTGAGGGACGGCTTTCAGGATGTATCACTGCTGGAAAAACACGAAGAACTGATCAGGCTTCTGCTTTCAGATCTGTTTCCAACAGGGCTTACCAATAATGAAATAAAAGCTGCCAGTATCCCGCTTTCCAATATCACATTCAACTATACGGAAAGATTTAAAAATATTCTTAAAGACGCAGGAAAAGATTTCGAAATAGAGCTCCGGAATATTGATGACGACGAATTTTATGTATTTTGCTGTTGTCTTATTCTGCAGACTTATTACAAAAGAGACATTAAAAGTTCGCTTCCGTTTTATTATGACATCCCGAACAGACAGGGAATTATGAAACATTACAAAATTACCGTGAACGCGGATTTTGCAGAAGTATATCCTACTGAAGATGCAAAGATTCCTTCTGAGGAGGTCGTGGATATGCTGCTTGAAAACCTTGATGATTTTAAGCTGTGGAAAAGATACTTCCCTTCAGAATCCTGGGTATTGAAGGGTTTTACCATTATCTCTCTGGTTGACTGCACCTCTGAAGTAGCATTGTCCGACCTGAAATCAAGTATGATCAGTATCGATCCGGAAAACCTTGCGCCGGATGAAAACCTCATCGAAATCTTCAAGTCCTATTTTGATGTTTCCGATCTGAATTTTGGACTGATGCTTTTCAATAAAAAAGATCAGCGGCTGGAGAAGCTTCCCATCTATGAAAACCTTTTCACCAATCATATTCTGGATTTCTGGATCAATACTTTTGATGATGAGACAAGGAAAACAACATTTACCAATTTAAACCACAATTCTAAACCGATCGTGGTCTCCAACATCGAAAACCTGGATCATGAAATAAAATCGCTGCCGTCTTTCGGGATTTTAAGGGATAACAACATCAACAGCTTTATGGTTATTCCTATTGTGAAAGATAATGATCTGTTGGCGATTATGGAATTCACATCACCGGTAGCCAATAGCTTCAACGGGTTAAAACTTAAAAAAATGGAGTTCTTTTCAGATATGATCCTGTTTTCATTAAACAGATTCAGTTTTGAGAAAAATTATCAGATCGAAGCCATCATTCAACGCGAATACACTACTATTCATGACAGTGTGGTGTGGAAATTCAGGAATGAAGCCGAGAAATATTTCAATGCGTCACTGGCAAAAAAAATATATACTTTAAAACAGATTTCATTTAAAAACCTGACACCGCTTTTCGGATTTTCCGATATCCGGTCTTCGTCTGAAAAGCGTTTTAACCTGATGCTTGAAGATCTTAACCAGCAGATTGAATGTCTTCATGAAATTTTTACATTAACCAATTCGGAATCGGAAAAATATCTTCTGGCGCTGGATATTTTTGAAAATGAGCTCAACAACGAAATAAAAGCAGACAGCGAACAGCGATTCCAGCGACTGCTGAGAGATGAGATACATCCGTACCTGCAGGCCAAGTTAGAAGTAAAATCTTCCAGTGAGGTTAAAGCAAAAATTAAAGATTATTTTGCACAGGTTTTCACACAGACGGATCTTTTTTATGCCAACAGGAAAAGCCTGGATGACTCAATAACTTTAGTGAACAGGAAATTGGCAGATGTTCTGGATGAAGCCCAGATACAGGCTCAGCAGATCTTCCCGCATTACTATGAAAGGTTCAAATCTGATGGAATAGAACATAATCTGTACATCGGCCGCAATATTGCCCCAGATCTTCCTTATCACTCAAAGGTTGTGCATAAGCTTAGATATTGGCAGCTGAAGACGATATGCAATATGGAACGTGAATTCCAGAATTTCAGGAAGGATCTTCCAATCTGCCTGGATATTGCCTCACTCATTTTCGTCTATAATGAAAAAGTGGACATCCGTTTCAGGATGGATGAAAAAAGGTTTGACGTTGACGGGGCCTACAACTCATATTACGAAATCATAAAGAAGCGTTTGGATAAAGCTCATGTAAAAGATTCTTCAGACAGGATAACGTGTCCTGGAAAAATAACGATCGTGTATTTTGGTATGGAAAACCAGAGAGAATATCTTGATTATATCGGTAAACTCCAGAAAAAAGAAATTCTTAAAAACGATGTTGAGTTTCTACGTGTTGAAGATCTCCAGGGAATTACAGGTCTTCTTGCTCTGAGAGTTTCATTGGCTTAAAATAAAAACTCATCCTGCTTTGGATGAGTTTTTCATTAAAAATGTATATTCTAAAGGCTTAAAAAAGCATATCCGAAAGAGAGTACGGAAATTATGATTCCTGCCATAAAAATCTTGTAGGTGATTGATAAAAGCCTGTATTTTCGGTCCAGCACTTTTCCGAGATAATACAGATCCTTTACCATAGAATCATAAATGTAATCCCGGTCTTTGATCAAAACATTCATGGCGCTTTGATAATCATCAAACAGCATTCTGTTAAAATTACCAAAGAACAGCAAGTTTACTTTTCTGTCAGCAACATCCTGAAGACTGAATTTAGTCTTTGTGACATTAGGCTTTGTCGACAAGATGGCAAATATGATGGTAAGAACCGCCGACAAAAGCAAAATAAAACTCGGAATAATAAGATGCGAATTTTTCGGGGTATCCAGCTTTGGAACCAATACCGAAAGACAAACCGAAATAATAATGGCATTTACAGAAAGCAGAATATTGGCCTTGCTGTCTGCAATATCACTGAGTCTTGTGTGATTACTCAGCGTAACCCTGAAAAGCGTATCAACACTTCTGTCTGGCTTAGGATCTTTTTCCTTATCCTTATCCTTTTCTTTTTTATTTTCTGAGCTGTCTTTTTTACCGTCTTCTTTTTCTAATTTCTTTTCAATTTTTTTGATATTTTTTTCCTTTAGCGGCTGCCAGGCGCTTTTTGCATAATCGGTATAAAATTGATGCCGGTTTTTCAGCATATCCAGATTGCCCGCATTCCATTCGTCATTAGAGAAACATCTTACGTTGGTAAGCTCCCACTCTTTTCTTAGGGCGTCGGAAATATCATTATAATCATGGCTTGCAAAATGGCTGCAGTCTGCGTCCTTTACAATTTTTTCCAGAAGATTCTGGGGATCATAGGTAATCTTTGTGGCTAAAATCAGCTTTACAATCTCATTAATATCATTTTCAGGATAATTTTCTTTCTGAAGAAAACTTTTTGCTATCTCTGCACCCTTTTCTTCGTGGTCTTTGGCACATTCTATGTATCCAGTATCATGAAACCAAAGTGCAAGCAATACCTTTTCCTGATCTTTTTCAGAAACAGGCGTGTTTTTCAGGATCTCCTCAGCTTTATTTACCGTAAATGTTGTATGTATAAAATTATGATAAAAGTATACCGAAGATAGCTTATCTTTGAATAAGGTCTCAACATAATCTTTGGCTTTTTTTAAAATGTCCATCACCGAAATTTTGTTAATGTAAATTTATGAATTTATACTTGAAAACTCATCTAAAAAACACTTCTCTTGCTCTTAGGTTCGTATTGTCTGCCGGAGTGCTCTACTCCTGCGCAACATATAACGTAAAAAAGGGTAAAAACTTATCTGAAGTCAATAATTCTGATGTAAAATCCGAAAATGACTTTACCTTGTTTCTTGTAGGAGATGCAGGCAATGCCGATGAGCCTCAGTCTCAGAATACTTTACATTTGCTGAAAGACAGGCTTGAAACTGTAGGAAGCAATTCAATGCTGATTTTCCTGGGTGATAATATTTACCCGCACGGAATGCCGAAAGAGTCTGATAAAGATTACGCATTAGCCAAACAGAAACTCGAAGACCAGCTTTCTATTGTAAAAAACTATAAAGGCAAAACTCTCGTTATTCCCGGAAACCATGACTGGTACAGCGGCCTTGACGGGCTAAAAGCTCAGGAAGATTTCGTGAAAAATTATTTAAACGATAAAAAAGCATTTCTTCCCAAAAATTCCTGCCCTATCGACGACATCAGCCTTACAAAAGATATAAAATTAATTGTAATCGATTCGGAATGGGCGTTGCTGAACTGGGACAACTATCCCGGAATCAATAAAAACTGTGACATCAAGACCAGAGAAGACCTTTTCACCGAATTTAAAGATTTAATTAATAAAAATCAGGATAAGCGGATCATAGTTGCACTACATCACCCCATCATCAGCAGTGGAACACACGCAGGATACAGCTCTGCAAAATCTCATTTATTTCCTTTAAAAAGTAAAATTCCGGTTCCCGTAGTTTCAAGCCTCATCAATGTGGTAAGAAGTTCCTCCGGAGCAAGTCCGGAAGACCTTAACAACCAGCATTACGCAGATCTTGCCAACCGGATAAAAAGTATTGTTCAGGAAAAGGAAAATATCATCTTCGTTTCCGGGCACGATCATAATCTGCAGTATCATGAGTTCAGCAATATCAGACAAATTGTAAGCGGTGCAGGTTCTAAGGTCGATCCGGCCACTATCGGAGAAAAAACCGACTTTTCCTACGGAGGAAGTGGTTTTGCCGTATTAAATATCAGAAAAGATAAAAGCTCGGATGTAGAATATTTCTCGACAAAAAATAATTCTTTAGAACAACTCTCGCATATCAAGGTGACTGAAAAACCGGCGAGTTTTGTAAACAACTACCCTGATTCTTTTCCTTCAACGGTAACCTCAACCGTATACCCGGAAAAACTGACTCAGAAAAGGAAATTTTACAGATGGCTCTGGGGAGATCATTACAGAAAATACTATGGGATGCCTATTGAAGCACCTACAGCTAATATTTCCACATTGGATGGCGGCTACACTCCTTTCCGGGAAGGTGGCGGAAACCAATCGAACAGCTTAAGACTGAAATCCAAAGATGGGCAGGAGTTTGTCATGAGAGGGGTTAAAAAAAGTGCTGTGCGCTTCCTTAACAATATGGCGTTTAAGAAAAGTACTTTCGGAAATGAGCTTAATAATACTTTTCCTGAAAGATTTCTTCTGGATTTTTATACAACCAACCATCCTTTTACTCCTTTTGCCGTAGGAAATATGGCCGATAAGGTAAATCTTTACCACAGCAATCCAAGGTTATTTTATATCCCGAAGCAAAAAGCACTGGGAGAATATAACATCAATTACGGGGATGAAATGTACATGATTGAAGAACGTTTTTCTTCAGATCCTAAAACTCTCGCTTCTTTGGATAATGCAAAAGATATTGTTTCGACGGATGATGTGCTTAAAAATTTCAATAAAAATTACAAATATTCTGTAGACCAGGAACTGTACATCAGGGCAAGACTTTTTGATATGCTGATTGGCGATTGGGACCGGCATTCCGACCAATGGAAATGGGCCGAATATCAGGAAGGTGATAAAATAGTTTATAAACCGATTCCTAGGGACAGGGATCAGGCCTTCAGTAAATACGACGGAAATGCTTTCAAAATTATCATGAACATTCCGGCCATCCGCCATATGAAAACATTTAAAGATGACATTAAGAGCGTAAAATGGCTGGCTATGGAACCTTATCCTCTTGATCTCGTTTTTCTGAAAGGGGCCACTGAGGAACAATGGATGGCGCAGGCAAAATACATCCAGGAACATCTTACGGATGAGGATATTGATAACACTTTTAGAAATTTACCAAAAGAAGTACAGGACGAAACGATTGCCGATATCCAAAGAAAGCTGAAAGCAAGAAAAACAAAGCTTGAAACGTATGCTTCACAATATTACGATGTGCTTCAGAAAAAAGTTCCGTTGGCAGGAACGGTGAATCCTGATAAATTTGTCGTTACCAAAACGGGAAATTCAGTAAATGTAAAACAATACAAATTAGATAAAAAGAAAGAAAATCCTGAATTGGTTTTTGAAAAAACCTATGACGATTCCAAAACCAAAGAACTATGGATCTACGGATTGGAAGACGATGATGTTTATGAAGTTTCAGGAGACGGTAGGCCAAAGATGAATATCAGGCTGATCGGAGGATATAATAATGATACTTATAATGTTGCCGATGGCAAGAAGGTGAAAATTTACGATTTTAAATCGCAGAATAATACCTACAACACCCACGGAGCAACAAAAAATATTTCGGATGATTATGACATCAATACCTACAATTACAAACATCCTAAATATAATTTCTTTGCCGGCTATCCCAATGCAGACTTTAACCCCGATGACGGCGTAATTCTGGGCGTTCTGGCCAATTATACGGTGAATAATTTTATCCGTTCTCCTTATACCCAGAAACACAGCCTGAAAGTTAATTTTTACACAGCGACAGGCGGCTTCAATGCAGCCTATAAAGGAATCTTTAAAAAAGCGATCGGAACCTGGGATTTCAATCTTGATGCAGGTTTTACGACCCCCCGATTTGCAGAAAACTTTTTCGGACTGTCCAATGAAAGTGAATATGATAAAGAAAACACAGAACGGAAATTCAACAGGGCCCGAATTTCCAAAATTAATTTTGCCCCTTCTATCTCTAAAAAAAGCTGGACGAATATCTTCAACCAGTTTCAGCTGACCTTTGAAAATAACAAAGTTCAGCGCAATGGAGACCGCTTTGTAGATCTCTCTCCTGATGTAAGACCTGAAGTTTTTGACAACCAGCAGTTTGCAGGCGCCAATTATACGTTCGGATATAAAAACCTGGATAATGCGGCTTTCCCTACCTTAGGAATGGAGTTCAAAGTAAATGCAGACTGGAAAACCAATCTTAACGATACGAAGAGAAACTTTTTAATTTTAAAAGGAACTTTATCCGTAGATCATAGATTAGACAGCAGAGGGAATTTCGTATTTGCCAATTCCAGTAATGTGATGTGGATTAACAATAACAATTTTGAATTCTATCAGGCTGCTGCTATAGGCGGTAATAATGGAATGAGAGCATTCCGGAACGACCGGTTTTCAGGAAAATCATATTTTACCAACAACTCGGAGATCCGCTGGGATTTCGGAAGGGTGAAAAATAATATTGTCCCTGCGAATATGGGAGTTTTACTCGGCTATGATATCGGAAGGGTTTGGAATGATCATGAAGATTCCAGAAAATGGCATCAGTCTGTAGGGGCAGGATTCTGGCTGAGCATTGTTGAAATGTTCTCCGCAAGACTGAATTACTTCTACGGAACCGATGGCGGAAGGATTTCAGGAGGTGTGGGAATGACTTTTTAGATGTAACGGCTGTACATTTTACATAAAAAAACCGCAGAAATTTCTGCGGTTTTTATTTTTATTTTATTGCAATGTCAGGATTACCTGCCCGTTCGAATCATAAGAATAGGTCCATTCTGCATGGCCACTTCCAGGAGGGAACTGTGTATTCTGAAGGTCCTGAACTGTATAATCGATCTTTCGATAATTGTTTTTTGATAAACTTTTTTCGTAAAAATTATCATTGCATAAATACAATTTTTTAAAAGGATTTTTTGCAGTATCAAAATTTGAATAAAAAGTTGTTGTAAGCTTAGAATCTATACCTCCTGATTTTTCTAATCTTTCACTTTTAATTAAATTTTGGTTTGAGTCAAAGAAATATGTTGTAATATACTCCCATGTATATGTCTTTTGATGCACAACGGTCTTATCTGCCTGGTAAGTGTATGTTATCTCTGAGAACCAGGAATCTGGATCTTGATATAAGTACCTGCTTTTAAGCTTACCGTTCTCCATATTACAAATTTCTTTTATTGCACCATTATCTGCTCCTTCAGAATGCTGAATAGATATCTTATCATTATTGTAAGTAAACAAAGAATATGGCTCTTTAAAGAACGTCGTAATGTACGGAGTTACTGCTGTAATTTTACCGGAAGCCTTTTTCAGAAGACCATTTTCATATGAAAATTCGTAATTAAAATGCGGGTCAATTGAATAGCTCTTAGGAAGTGAAGCTATAAAAACGGAAATTTTTTCAGGCTGTAAATCCTGTTCAGCAATAATTATACTATCATCGTTACTACATGAAGAAAATATTCCTGCAATACATAAAATATAAAAAAATCTTTTCATAGTTACTTTTTCAGCCGCAAAAATACAATTTCCGGCACAACTCAGAAAGAAAACTTATACACATTCCCTCCCTCTTTTCCGTCCTTTTCATCGGCAATGAGCACAGTTCTATCATCAAGATATACAATAGCTTCTTTTTGGGAATTATGGTTCAACGGAGTTTTTTGAATAACCGCTGTTTTAAAATTTTTATCAAAAAGAGATGAAAGTATATAAACATTCTTATGAGTAAGCAGTACAACCTGGTTTCTGCTGTTAATAGCCGCTGAAGTAATGGCCGCATCGCTGTATCCTCCCTGCAGCTTTAGTGTTGTAATTAATTTCGCTTCAAAATCACCGGCTTTATTAGGAACCTGAAAAACAAGAAAAGTCCCGTCGAAACCTTTGCTTCTGTTTTTGGTGAAGAGGTAAAAGTAGCCGTCTTTTTCTACGAAAGCTTCACAGTCATAGAGCCAGTGAGATTTTTTTGGCGGAAACGCGGTCTGTCCTTCATAATGAAACGTTGTGGTCTGGGTAACGTTTGTGGATTTTTGGGAAGCCTCTTTTAAGTCAACTTTTAAAATCGATAAATTGCGCCTGTCGTTTTCATTATTTCCAAAATCGCCGATGTAAATATTTCCCTTAACATCTGTTGTGATATCTTCCCAGTCGTGGTTCTCGGCATTTTCTACAAGAACATCCGCAATCTGCTTTCCCTTTCTGTCGAGGCCGTAAATCACATTTTTATTGCCCTGGTCTTCAATAGCCCAGATTGTTTTTTTATCTTTCGATAAAGTAATGCCGGAAACTTCCTTAAGCTTTTTAGGCAAAGAAAACTCAACGGTAAGCGCATTGGAGGACTTCTGAGAATCCTGAGCTTTGGGATTGCAGCTGAGCAAAAGGAATACTGATAAAACAAGAACGCGCAACATATTTATTTTTTTAATTTTTTAAACTGAAAATAAGAGAACCTGATATTTTTCTCTAAGTTATTAATAATCTGCTGATGATGGAGAAAAAATCCGGCCGCAAGACCAATGAGGCTGCCAATGACCGTATCGATCAGCCTTGCCTGCATCAGCGCTTCAACAGGATGATAAATCGGGCTCGCTGTTTCTGCCAGAAGAATCGTTAACGGCGTGATAAAAATGACTGCAAAACCGTAATTCCTTACAATGAGCAGTTCAATAATAAACTGTAACACGGTAATAATAACGATCATCACAATCTTTTCCGGGTTAAATAACAGAATAATCCACGCAAATCCGATTCCGATAAAGGTTCCTAAAATCCTGTGCATATTCCTTTGTCTTACGTGCTCAAAATTTCTGCCTTGAATGATCGCAACCGCGGCAATGGAAATCCAGTAAGTATTGTTAAAATGTAAAAGATGCCCGATCATTAAGGTCAGCGCCATAAAGAAACCGATAATCGTACTTTCTACAAACTTGGTATATCTTCTTTTGTTGAATGTTCTTCTCGGTACGGCTACTACTTTGCTTTTTTCAATAAAAACCGAATAAAGAAAAGCCAAAGAACAGGATAATATCGCTCCCATTGCCACAAGCCCTACTCTCGTGGGAATCATTTCCAGATCAAAGGTGTAAGTACTGGCCATCGCCGCAACCATGATGAAGAAAAAATTTCCCGGCGGCGGAATTTTATAGTAGGAAGATATAAAATGGGCTAAAAAGGACACTAAACCCAGTGACAAGGCTCCTGCATACGCATTAAATCCGAAAAATGAACTCACGGAAAACGAAAAAACAATTCCAAAAGCGCAGACAGCGAGATGAATCATTCTCTGCGTAATCGGAGCCGAAGTAAAATATAAAATCGTAAGCGCTCCCAAACTGGAAAGTGCGCCGTAGTTAGGCTTTCCGGAAAAATAACCGATAAAAAGGCAGCTTCCGATGCACAGCGCCGCGAGAAAAGGGAAATGCCATTTCCGTTCGGTTTGCTTAAATTCCAATAAATACTGAAACCTGTGAGGTGCCGGATTCTGTACTTTCATCTTACTGCGATTGTTTTGCTTCTTCCCAAAGTATATCCATTTTTTCCAGCGACAGATCGGCCAGCTTCAGGTTCTTTTCCGAAGCCAAATTTTCCATCTTCTGAAATCTTGAAATGAATTTTATATTGGTTCTTTCCAATGCAGAATCCGGATTGATGCCCACAATCCTTGCGTAGTTGATCAGGGAGAAAAACACATCGCCCAGCTCCTGCTCTTTTTTGTCTAAGTCTGTTTCATCGTGAAATTCGCGGATCTCTTCATCCACTTTTTTCCATGCATCTTCGGCATCGTGAAATTCAAAGCCGATTCCTTTCACTTTGTCCTGAATCCTGTATGCTTTTACCAAACTTGGCAGACTCTTCGGAACCCCGCCCAGAATTGATTTGTTACCTTCTTTCAACTTCAGTTTTTCCCAGTTCTGCTTTACTTCCTCTTCATCTTTTACTTCGGTATCACCGTAAATATGAGGATGGCGGAATATCAGTTTTTCATTTAAAGAATTGATCACGTCCGCAATATCGAAACTTTCTTTCTCCGAACCGATCTTCGCATAAAAAACCAGATGCAGCAATACATCGCCCAGCTCTTTTTTGATTTCCTGTAAATCATTCTGCAAAATCGCATCCGAAAGTTCGTAGGTTTCCTCCAGCGTCAGATGCCGAAGCGATTCCAGCGTCTGTTTCTGATCCCACGGACATTTTTCCCGCAGATCGTCCATAATATCCAATAATCTTCCGAAAGCTTCCAGTTTTTCCTGTTTGGTATTCATAGTTGAGAATTCAAAGTGATACAAATTTAAGGTAATATTCTTTTATGTTCTTTTGTCTTGAAACAAAAGAACGAAAAATTCAAGACCTGGAATCTTCTGCTAAAAATTAAAATGTAGTCCTAAAATTCCTGAAACTCGCGCGAATTAACATTTTGCCATTTATATCAATATGGATGTCGCGCTCAAACAGCAGGAATTTTTAACGGACTACATTTTAATTTTCTTAACGCTCCAGCTTCCTATGTCATTTTTAAGGGTGAACCAACAAAAAATCTTCATCATCTCCGATTTTAAAAGCCGGAAAAAGTTTCAACACCTTTTGTCATCCCGTAGGGATCTCGACGTAGTATTAGAGAAATAAGAAAAATTGAGCTTGGGATTCTATGAATAAAAAATCTTCCGCAAATTTCCTTTAGAGAATTATACTCATATATTACAAAGTTCAGTTACTTTCCTTTGAAACTCTCTCCACGATGAGCCAGGCGGCATCCAACATTTTCATGAGCTGGAGATACGGAATGATGATCTTCTGTTCCTCGTCACACGTTGAACTTCCCAGCGAGAAATACACCATCGCCGACAGAAACGCATCGAAGTCCTGCAAACTGCAGATATTAAAAGCACTCCGGAATATCGGCACCGGATTTTGGCATTCTTCCGCTGAAAGGAAAGTCGGGTTTTGAGAATGGTTTTTATTGGGAACTTTGAACTTCCCTTTCTTTGCTTTTTTCGAGATCAGAAAAAAGGCACGAACCAACGACCGCAATGACAGATACAAATGAAATACTTCGGCGGGATCTTTCCTGATCCGTGTTTGCTTCTGTACTGAACACTGTACCATTATGGTGAGGGTTTCTTTTACTTCGGTCAGGTTATTGAACTGGAAAAATGCCTCCAGCAATCCTGTTGCAGAATGTTTCCGGGAGCCGGACCAGAACCGGGATTCGAAGTCGGTTTTTTTCTTTTTCATCATTTTTAATTATCCGTTATTAAGCATCATAGTTTTTAACGCAAAGAGTCGCTAAGATTTTTTTTATAGCCATTGTTTTTAAGTTCGCAAAGTTGCTTCGGCAGGCTCAACATAAACTGTTTCACTTAGCAAATGATACATGTGCTTCAAGAGATTAACAATTGAATACGCGTTGCTATCATTCTAATATTCATCAGTTATTTTATTTAGTATCCCGCTGATTACACAGATTACACAGATGAGATCATGCGCTTCATCAAATTAGTTAGCAGATAACAATTGAATATGCGTTGCTATCATTCGCTGAACAGAGTGCCGTAGCGATCGTAAATTAACAAGCAATAAAACATTGCTTTGCGATCGTAGCGTTAGATTTCTAATATTCATCCTATTTTTATCAATATCCCGCGGATTGCGCGGATTACGCAGATTAGATGCGCTTTAACTTATTTATCGCAAAGCAAAACAAAGGATCTTGACCTTTTGAAAGGTTATACAAAAATTTTTCTCTTCTTAAGCATACCGGAGCTGGCCTGTCTCTGGGGCAGGCCATTACCGGATGTTCAAAACAACAATCACTACGCTGCGCTTTGCAGACCGTGTTCTTTTTAAATTCCTTTCGGGATGAAAATAATTTGGAAAATTGACAGAAAGCCAGTACTTTTAAGGGATGAGTTTTAGCGTACTTCGGCTTTCCTTTAGGCATAAAGGAATTTCGGAGGGGGTAGTTTTTTGGTAAAGCTGTACCCGATTTGCCGCATTGGCGGGCAGTTTCGGGATAGCGCTGTTATGATTTTGCAGCACATTTCCGTTTATTCCGGAGGTGCTGAAAACAGCAGGGTTGGGATTTTCTTTCTCATCATCTGTGTGTTATAAATTTTTGCCTGAAACCTACCTAAAAACTACATTTTGCCGGCGTTGTTGGCTCGATATGCGTCTTTTGAATGGGTCTTTCGAGGCTGATTGTTAATTCGCTGATACAAATATAAAAAAAATAATTTATACCACACCATAGTGGGGTGAAAAAAAATGGAAAAAATATTTACGTTTGAGACTTATCAATTTGATTTTGCTTTTATTGAACACGTAAAGGCTTTAAGAATATCAAAAGGTTGGTCTCAAGAAACACTTAGCATTGAGATGGGAGTTGCTAAGAAATTTATTGGAAATGTTGAATCTTATAAGCAACATCAAAAATATTCAACCCGCCACATTTCGCTGCTGGCCAAAGCTTTCGGCTTTAAAAATATTTCCGAACTGATGGATTTTCCTACTCCGCAACATGACCGAATTAAAGTGACTGTGAAACAGATTTATAATGAAAACGGAACGAAGGTGATGGAGAGTGAGGTGATGGGAATTGAGGGGATTGAATAGATATTAAGCACACTTGGAATATAATAATGTTTTTATGACAATATCAAATTTAATGATATTGCAAGCTATATCTTTTTAGATAGTATGCTAAAAGCTACTTATTTTATTCAATAGATTCCTTTAAAAATTCATATTCAAATTCAATAAATCCCCAATTATTTATTTTTGATTTCTCATAGTATTCTTTGAATTTCAAAAAATAATTATCTGTATGTTGTTTATTTAAAATATTATTCTCAAAGTTTTCGTAGCTACCGAAAACATTTGTAATTACTCTTTCTTTTATCTTTGATTCATATCCATAATCATCATAGTGAATCAAACTTTTCAAAAAGTTTATAAATTCAAAGTGATTAGTCAGTTTTTCAATTATTATTTGGTTTATATCTTTATATGATTTATAGGTAAAATCAGGAAGTATTTCTTGAGAAACAAAATATAAAGACCAAAATTGAGAATCAAATTTTTTAAAATCAATCAAAGCGTTACGAATATATGAATGCAATAAATCATTACTTTGGCCGATAGATAAAGGGAATTTCTCTTGATCATCTACAGTTCGCTTCAAATTTCTCCTATTTAATTCCCTAAGAAGATTTGATTTAAATAAACTAGTTCCGTATTCGGAAGAAAACAATTCAATAAAATACTCACAAGCTTCATCTTTATTAGAAAAAATATCTGGATATAGATTTCGCCCGAACATTTTGGCAATAAGTTGTTCGAAACTTATAACTCCTTCTGATAATGATGACATGATAAATGACGCAGTTAAAGTATTCTTATATTGTTGTTTATTCTTAAAAGAAAAATTATGATTGAGCCTGTAGGATAAATCTTTACCTTTTCCTTGTGATATCCACAATTCTATACGACTTTTAAGTTCATTAATCTTCAATTCTAAAAAGTTTTCAAATTCATTCTCAGCTATATTTACTTTGAAAATCGTATGAGAAAAATACCTTTCAAATTTCGTTACATATTTTACTGATAAAGCATCTTCCGGATCTTGCCCTACTCTGCTAAATATTGAATTACTATCATCCGCTTTATAAAACAATCTACTAACTATATCTATGATTTTTTCTTTTTCTATATTATTTATAGCATTTTCAGACACATATTGTTCTAAATAAAATTCAAAAACTGTATAATCATTTTTAGCTTCTGGATTTTTTAGGAATCCTTCTCTTTCTTTATTTTTCTGATTAAGAAAATTTTCAATATTTCTGTTTGAAGATTTTACACGATCTAAAGGTGCCAAATCGTAACAAAATGCACTTTGATTAATAACAAATAACTCTGTCTGTTTTGAAAATAACACTAAATAAATATACGGATGTTTCAATTTCAGAATTTCCAGATAAACAACATCTACAAAGTTTACCTGACTATATATTTCATTATAATTAATAACTATTGCGTTAATAATTTTTTTAATTTCTCTAAAATTGTTTAACCAATAAAGAAATAAGTCTTGCTGTTCAAAACCAAGGTCCAATACCAATGGATCTTTTTGGTATATTTTTATAAAATGAGTAATTTTATAATGATAATTAGTAGGAATACTTATCCGAAGATTTTCAATAAAGTAATTTTTCAATAAATACTTATCAAAATATGGTAGACTAATCTCAGCATTTATAATTTTATCTAAATATTTAATAACTGACGTTCCACTTTGATCTTTAATACTATTATTAACATACTTTCTGTCATAAGCAACTACAAAAAAAGTATTTTGGAAATTAGCCGTTTTTCTGATTAATTTTAAAAGTTCAAAAATTTCTTCTTTATCTAAACGATCAACATCATCGACAAAAATTACAATCTTTTTATCTAAATAACCAATCTTATTATTTATTCTATCAAATATTGAATTTAAACTTTCATTTTGTTGTTTAAAAAAAGATTTTATGATCTTGATAAAACTATTATCTTCACTATTATTTAATATTTCATTTGTATAGTTTTTTAGTTCACTACTAAAACTTGAACCTAAATTTTCAGACAATGAATTAAAAAAATCTCTTACAAGTGCTTTCTTATCATATCCTAGCCAAGGGTTGTAATCAACAATTATAAAATCTTCTTTGTTTTTTATCTTTTCTTTGACGAAATTAAATACAGATGTTTTGCCATCTCCCCATTCGCCATTTAATCCAATTGTAAAAGAATTTCGAAATTTATTTTCTTGAAGAATTTTAGATATTTTTTGTGCCGGGATATTAAATAATCCATCTAATTTATCTTCATTTTTATTATTTATTGGGGCATCCTCAATAATCTTGTTTTCATTCTGCTTTAAATTATCTTCAGATTTTAAGTATTTTAAATAAACTAAAAAGTCTAGTAACGCAAACCAATAAAGAATATCAAAATAAAAAATTTTAATATCCATTTTAATACAACTGGATATCTTAAACGGGGTGAAAATAAAATAGCTTGAGATAAATCTTTCATAGCTATAAAATAGTATCACTAAAATAATAAAAAGTGAAAACGATTTATTTGGGCTATCTATTTTGTATTCATAGAGTTTTAATATCGTGTAAAATACTGCAGTTAGAATAATAAAAATATCAAGTACGACTAACGGCTTTACACTCCAAAACCAAGAAAAAAATTCGCCATTTCCTAGAAACTTTTCAATACTTTGAAAGAAAGCAAGCAGAATGCAGATTGCAATGAGGAAAAAAAAGATTTTTTTTATGAAATCGATTATATTCATGATTGATTAGTTTTATTTTTATATTATACATACGATAATAACAAATGTAATAAGAAATTTTCCATATTTACGGCAATCCGTATTTATACTGAATTAATAATAGAATATTCTTCATTTATCGCAAAACCAACAAAAAAACCTCATCAAATCTGATGAGGTTCATATTTTAAAGTAAGATAAATAATTATCCCTGTTTTCTGTGCGTGCTTTTCGGAGCTGCTTTGGCTGCAGAAGTTGCTTTTACTTTTGGAGCGGCTGGCTTTTCAGCTTTTGGAGCTGCTTTTTTAGGCGCTTCTTTTTCTACGTTTACTTCTTCCGTTGCCGGTTCACCTTCCAAAGTTTCAGGCTCTGCCTTTACAAAGCTTTCCGGAGTGATGTATCCTGCTTTATGAAGGATGTTGTACCACTGTGCCAGTTTTTTGATATCGGAAGCATATACTCTTTCGGTATCGTAGTTCGGAAGAGAAGCCGTCATGAATT